>JABAOH010007262.1_pt1 | contig 27494 bp, 12 predicted proteins | sample 7062181 | NCBI WGS metagenome assembly JABAOH01 (sample SAMN14538630, study PRJNA623070) | marine sediment metagenome | biome: marine biome [ENVO:00000428]; feature: marine pelagic biome [ENVO:01000023]; material: deep marine sediment [ENVO:00002113]; isolation source: pool of 5 deep marine...
GCACATTGCTTCATTTGACCGCAATGAGTACTGGCGGCTGCAGATTGCTGGCGAGGCCGGCGGTACTGGTCTGGTAGGTTGGTCATTGATGACAGGTGCGGGGCAGGTCGATTATGGCAGTAGTGGGCGCGTCGATGACGGGCAGTGGCACCATGTGGCGGGAGTGTTTGACAACGGCACGCTGACTATCTACATCGATGGTAGTGCGGAGACACCGGCTTTCGGTGGACCGACTTTCGGAACCGGAGATACGCGCTACGGTTTCCTGGGAATCGGCTCGGAGGCGACTGAGTTCAACGGCAGACCAAATCGGACCGGTTACTTTGACGGTGAGCTGGACGATGTGCGTATCTACAGCCGTGCTCTGTCGCAGGCCGAGATCGCGTACCTGGCTGATGAGACCCCTGGCGACGGCGAGTTGTATATTCCGGTGTCCTCGGCTGCTAATATGTATGATGCGGAGCCACCCGGCTCCAAGTCGGTGAACTTCAGGGACTTTGCTGTCCTGATAGATGGCTGGCTCGATGAGCAGCTATGGCCTCAGCCGTAAGTAGCGTTGATATAAGGCGTCTCTTTGTCGTTGTGAGCGAAGCAAAACCACGGGACCTATACTGCTCGATTTGGTATAGGCCCCGTTTGTTTTTATAAGTATTTTAGATTAACCGGCTATCGTCCCCATGCCCGGACAGGTCGCAAATTGATTGTTAGGTTGTAGAGCTGCCAGTCTGCGCCGGGCTCAGCGCCGGCGCGCTGGTGGTCACATCATAAGAAGGTGGGGCTATAAAGCTACGGTCCACGTGCTTTTGCGAATCCAGCAAATCCTCTGGCGTGAGTTGGTCTGCCCTGCCCAGCTCACTGCGAACTTTCTCCACCCAGGAGACCATAGCTTTAACAGCTTCGGGATCTAATTCGTATCCGGATGAATCAACCAAGATTTTCATTGCTTCGGCAAGAGACCGTGAATTGTGGTAAGATCGGTCTGAGGTAAGCCCATCGAATGTATCTGCTACAGCCATGATGCGAGCGCCGAGTGGTATCGAAGTCTTCGACAGACCGTCCGGATAGCCTTGACCATTCCATTTTTCATGATGATGTCGAACTATAGCTATCTCTCGTTCCAGAAAGGTCATGTTTTCAAGGATACGGACGGCTATAAGTGGATGCTGTTCAATCACGGTACGTTCACGGGGCGTTAGCTTATCTGGTTTGGACAGAATTGCGTCGGGTATCCCAATCCTTCCGATGTCATGAAGCATAGCAGCGCGGCCAATGGTCTCTATCTGCTTCGGGGTGATTTTCATTGTCTCAGCAATGCCGAGTGAATAATACATTACGTTTTCAGAATGTTTCTTGGCATAAGAGTCTTTAGCTTCGAGCGCCTGAACCAATCCCCATATGCTCTGAATAAACATCTTTTCTGCTTGTTCTGATAGGCCGTTAATACGTCTTTTGAGCTTCTTAATTTTCTCAACTTCGATATCGCCCGCTTTCAAAAGCTTTGACATACTCTTGTCCCAGATTTTAGCGCAATTCCGGCCGGCGTTTTTGGCTTCGTAAAGAGCCATGTCTGCTCTTCGCATCGCTTCACCAGAAGAATCGGGGCGGTTGGACAGGCTTTGTGCTATCCCGCAACTGATTGTGACCGGCAGGTCCTCTGCCGGCTTGATTTTCTGCACTTTGGTGCGAAGCCTTTCCAGCAATGCCAGAGCGTCCTTAGCTTTGGTTTCCGGCATTAGTATGACAAATTCGTCACCGCCATAGCGGGCAAGTGCATCGGCGTCCCTTTTCTGACTTTTCATGCACTCAGCGAACTTCTTCAGCACATCGTCCCCGCTGGCATGACCCAGCAGATCATTGATTGTTTTGAAATTGTCCAAATCTATGATTGCCACGGAGAATGGGCGCTGGTACCGTCTGGTACGGGCGCATTCGGCTTCCAGTCTGTCCTCGAGGAACTTCCTTGAGCCTACTCCAGTCAGGGCATCGGTGAGCGACGTTAACCTTGCCTCCTGATATAGTCTTGCATTGGTCAGATGTGAGTTCAGGATTTCTCTGACTAATTTAGCCTTATAGGAAGTCAGTTCCTTGTTTGCAGCGACTGAAGTGGCCAAGCCACACATGCACAAACAGGCGGTCACTTGTTTGCTCTTGCCGGATGGGGACTCTTTCGGACCACAGACACTAAGCGGGATGACCAAACGCGGCGATTGTGCTCCCAGCTTTTCGCACCGGTGGGGTATGCTGTCATAGTAAAATCCGCCTTTATCAGATAAATCGCCGGCATCCTCTGGACGCTTCGGATGTTCTCTTGGGCATAAACATTCTTTGGAGCTAACTAACGCGAGGTTTTTTGTTGTATGCCCATCCTTGTGAATGTGCAGGACAGACCTTTGGGCCTGGAAGAGCTTAGACACCTCGCTGGTAACTATATTGGCTACTTCATCTAAATCGATGCTTTTCAGGCAATTCGAAAGCATCGTAACTTCTTCTGCCACAGCTCGATCTTCAAGAAGTTGCTGACCCATAACATCGCGTGCCGAGAGCATCCCCACCACAATTCCGTTATCGACCATGGGTAAGTGGCGAATCCTATTGGTGCTCATTATCTCTCGTGCTTCGCTGGTCGAAATACCGGGAGAACACGAAATAACTTGTTTTGTCATAATCTCGGCTATGGTGGTTTCATCAAAGCCTTTTGAAGAAATAATCGCCTGGTTAACAATATCTCGCTCTGTCACGATCCCTACAAGTTTCCCATCCTCATCATTTACGACAAGACAGCCAACTTTATGAGTTAACATCTCGACCGCTGCCTCTTTGATGGTTGCGCTTCGCTTAATAGTAGCAATGTTTGCAGGATGGTCCGGAATTTCATACATTTTTCGCTCTTTGTAATAATTCATCAGTTTCCCCCGCGTCTTTTTGTCGAAGACAAGAGCGGGGGTCGGATTCAGAGTCTTTGGGCCCAAGGCCTATTCTTCTCAAATTAAATTAATCGGCCTTAATCACAGACTACTTTAGTCTTGGTGTAATCCTCCCGGAAATTTGGACCTGTGGATAAGGTGTAAAGCTGTGGTATAGTAGGAGCCGCCCTGCGTGGTCGCCCTATCACTGACTGGTTGTCGGGTATGTTTTGCAGGGGTTGGGTCATTAATTGCGGGATTAGGAAAAAAGCTCCGGCAGTAGGAGTCAGGGATATTTTTTGCTCCGCAAATGCTTATAAGATTTTGCAAATAAGACAGTTACGCTTTGTTGTACAATCTTATCCCAGGGGACAGGCCCATGTGCCTGCCCTCAGGGGCACCTACGAAGGATTGCCCCTACAAAAAATATTGGAAATTTGACCTTGAAGTGAAATAGCTAAATTGGTATAAATAGTATTGGAGAAATGTAGGGTTTTTCGTCTTCTGACCCCGTGGAATCTTTATAGCCTTTAGGTACAGGAGAAGTGAAGAACTTCGCATTTCAATCAACCGCTAATATTCGTTCTTCGTAGCAGGGCTACTACTGAGAACGGATTGGACTTTTGCAAGGGGACACGAACCCAAAGAAGGAGGTAAAGCAAAGTCCTATAGGAATTGTTCCGGGCAGGCACGAAATTTAGTTAAGGGGGGAGTTTTATCGGTGGTTTGAAGGAATTTTATTATGTCCCAAATTGATTTATGTCTGTTTCTATAGTATTGTTTCTTTTGAGAGAATTCTTAGTGTGGGAACAGGAAACTTTATTTGGAGGAAAAAATTATGTTGGAGAAAAAATTTGTAATATCTTTACTCTGTCTGGTGGTAGTACTTAGTCTTTCAGCTACTGCAACCATGGGGGCCAATATTTTGTTTCTCTCCTCGATGGACGTGGCTGCCGGTCACATGATAGGGGACGATGCCCTCAAAGCCTTCATGGAAGGCCTTGGACACACGGTAACGTATCTTGATGACAATGAAGATGAAGCAACTACTGAGGCTGCCGCTGCTGCGGCGGACCTGGTCTTTATTGGGGAATCGTGCGGTTCCTCCAACATTAACACTGAAATCACAGAAATGGAAGTTCCGATGGTCGTTGGCGAGCCGTGGGCTTGGGATGAAATGGGTTTGACATACGGTAGCGGAGACGACTCAGACGACAATGCGGTCACTGTAGACGTAGAGATCGTTAATCCTGGACACTATCTGGCCGCAGGCCTCAGGGGAACCGTGGCCGTTCTCACTGACCTTACCAGTGTTCTCGGCCATTGCCAGCCTGGCAGGGGCGTAGCAGGGGATGAGGCCACGGTCATTGCGACAGCCACCTTAGAAGACGGTGTGACCTACGATATTATTTTTGTGTACGAAAAGGGAGCTGCTCTGCCTGTAGCTCCGGCAGACGGCAGTCCTCAGGTTGCAGCGGACATCCGTGTTTGTTTCGGCTTTCATTTGTTTTGCCAGCCTGTGTTTAATGAGAATGCTTACGCACTGTTAGAATCGGCGATTACCTATGCGCTGGGTCTGACCGGGCCGCCGGCGCTGGCTGGCAGCCCCAGGCCGGGTGATGGCGCCAAAGGTGTGTCGAAGGAAGTGGCACTAACGTGGAGACCAGGTGCGTATGTGGAAGGATTATCACCCAAGCACAGGGTGTTCTTCAGCGAGAACTTTGACGATGTCAACGATGGTATCGGTGGAATCGAGCAGGATGTTGCACGCTATCCTATCGATGGAACCCTTAGCTTGGATATGGGTAAGTCCTACTACTGGCGGGTTGATGAGGCCAACAGTATTACCAGCTGGGATGTAGGAGCCCCCTGGCGATTTACAGTAACCGATCATCTTATTGTGGACGGTTTCGAAAGTTACAAGAACTCTCCGGTCGAAGCCCAGCTATTCAATACGTGGATAGACGGATGGGGAGTCGACGAAAACGGCGCCCTGGTAGGTCATGACGTAGATATTACTACGGGAGAGTACATTGTTGAGACTATGATTGTCCACGGCGGCAAACAGTCAATGCCGTATACTTTTGACAACAGAGGCCCTGCAAATTATTCAGAAGCCCAGCGCTCGTTTAGTCCCGCGCAGGATTGGACCAGAGAAGGTGTTAAAGTGCTATCGCTGTGGTTCAGGGGCTATCCGGCATATGTTGGCAGCTTCGTAGAGGCGCCGCTCGGTACCTACACGATGACCGCCACGGGCACCGATATCTGGAGCACCGCTGACGAGTTCCACTTCGCCTACAAGGAGCTCTCCGGCGCCGTGGCGATTATAGCGAAGGTCGAGAGCTTGGAGAACACCGACCCATTCGCCAAGGCCGGCGTGATGATTCGTAATACGCTTGAGCCGGACTCGGCCAATGTCGCTATGCTCGTTACCCCTGAAAACGGGGTCCGCTTCCAGTTTCGTAACAACGCTGGCATGGTCACAGATAGGAATTTCGCAGAGGGCGTTACCGCTCCTCAGTGGGTGAAATTAGAGCGTACTGTAGGTGGACTTGTCAGGGCCTCTTATTCGGCCGACGGCAGCACGTGGACGCAGGTGGGTATGGGGGCAATTAGCATGAAAATGCCTATGTACATAGGCTTAGCGCTGACCAGCCATAACGTTGACGCAACGTGTGAGGCCAAATTCTCCAACGTCAGCATCACCGGCACCAGTGTTGGTCCGCAGTGGGCCGACCAGGACATCGGCATAATCAGTAATGAGGCTGAGCCGATGTATGTAACTGTGGAAGATAGCAGCGGCACGGCAGTGACGGTGTACCACGGCGACCCCGATGCAACGCTGATAGACACCTGGACGCAGTGGACTATCGATACGAAAGAGTTCGGTGATGCCGGCGTGGTCCTGACTGATGTCAGCAAGCTGGCTATTGGCTTCGGTGATAAGAGTAATCCGCAGCCAGGTGGTACGGGTCTGATGTACTTTGATGATATCCGGCTGTATCTACCGGCGCCAGAGCCAGAACCGGTGCCTTAAGCTGGGATTTAAGTGGTAACTAAAATTGCGTGTTTGACGTAGCAAATTTGTGTCAATTCGGGGCCTATACTGCTCGAGTTGGTATAGGCTCTGTTTGTTTTCATAGGCATTAAGGTTGTTCCGACCCAGCCCATCAAGGATGGGCTGGGGAAATGAACATCGACAATTAAGCAGCATTCTTTGATTGATAACTGTAAAAGTAATAAAATCACACTACGTTCAGTTGACTGCCATGATGATTGGATGCAGAGCAAGTATGGAAGCACCCGATTACGAGCCGGCGTGATTTTTAGGGTAGGATAATTGTGCATAAAAAGTACATGGTGGGTTCCCGCGTTGCGGGGTCCCTGAAATATTAACAATTTTGAAAGGAACAAGAAATGGAAACGAGACAAAAGAGAACAAAAGTGACCGTGAGTGTATTGGTTTTGGCCGGCCTCCTGATATTTTCATTGTTGGCCATAGCAAGTAGCCTGGAACCAATCGCTCTGTCCGACTGGGTCGTATCCAGCACCTTCGGAGCGCCGACCAGTATGTATGTAAAATTCGAAGGTGTTGATGGTGAGGCGCAAGACAAGGACCATAAGGGATGGTGCGACATCCTTTCTTTCAGCCAGGGACAAAGCGTGCCGGAGGGCGCTACCGGGCCAACGAGAAGAAGAGGGGATGTCGTGTTCGAGGACATAGTGGTTGTGAAGGAACTGGACAAGGCAAGTCCAAAGCTGGCTGAGGCCGTTTGCCAGGGAAAGGTATTTCCCAAAGTCGAAATCCACCTGACCGCGTCGTATACTGATGCCGGCCGTGCGACCTACTATGCGTACGAACTCAGGAATGTGCTGATTTTGAGCTATCATATCGGCGGTAGCGGCCAGGGTGAGGATGTCCCGACGGAGGAGATATCACTCAGCTTTGAGGAGATAAAAGTCACTTACACAGAGAGAGATGCTGCAGGAAAGGCTAAAGGCAACGTCGAATACCAGTGGAGTGTGGTGGAAACCCCAACAATACTATGGTGACACCGGGCCGGCCTGTCATGGCTCGGCCACTCGTCTGGGCGAAGCCAGCCGGAGCACGAAGCCGAGACAGGCAGCGCTGGCCTCGATCATACCTGCGGTTCAACTGAGCGACTCGACTGAGCTCGTCGAAGTCCTCCAGCGGGGGGGTTATAAGGCCATTAATAATTGTTTGGCGCAACGAATGAGAAAAGTTAGATTATTCTCGTATGATGACCCACTTAAATACTATTGAGTGGGCTGCAAACAATCAATGTGGCCAAAAGAAAGGAATCTTAAAATGAGAAAAATAAAGCTGTGGTTAATGATTACAATTGCTGGTGTTGTGTGTGGTCAGCTGCTTGCTTGCAGGGCCAAAGAGGAGGTGTCAATTCTTAGAAAAATCGGCACTGAACGAGGAATTTGTGTGGTGTTGGATAACGCCAAGTGCGAGCTTGCACTCAAGCTTGCGACACAGAGCGAGCTGCTGATTTACGTGCAGTTGCCGCGCCGAGAGGATGCCGAAACTGCCCGGAAGGTAGTTGACGATGCAGGTTTCTACGGAACCCGGATATTTATCGAGAGCGGTTCGCTGACACATTTGCACCTGGCCGACAACTTGGCCGACGCCCTTATCGCAGCCGGCCCCGCAACATCTATTTCAGAGACTGAAGTGCTGCGTGTCCTGCGGCCTGAAGGAAAAGCCTTACTGGGAGACAAAGTCCTAATCAAACCGTTTCCCGAAGGAGCAGATGACTGGAGTCACCCATATCACGGACCGGACAACAACCCCCAGTCCCAGGACCGCGTCATCTTGGCACCTTATCTGACGCAGTTTCTGGCTGACCCTCGCTATGCACCGGTGCCTCAGATGGCGGTTGCATCGGCAGGTCGCGTGTTTAAGGCGTTCGGACACGTGGCTTTTGAGAAAAGGGAAGAGCCCTTCCTCAATAAACTTGTAGCGTTCAATGGTTACAATGGCGCAATACTTTGGAAGCGTGATCTGACCGGTGGCATTATGGTGCACCGTAACACGATGATAGCCACGCCTACGACTCTGTATCTCGGCGATGACGAATCCTGCAAGCTTATTGATGCGGCGACCGGCCGATTAAAAGACCAGATCATTCCCCCGATAGATATCGCCGGCGGAACATTCTGGAAGTGGATGGGGATGGAAAATGGTGTTCTCTATGCGCTAATTGGACAGCAGGAGCAAAAAGACCCTACAATGCGGTGGCGCCGGGAGAAACACGGCTGGCCGTGGAATCCAATTTCAAAGGGTTTCAATCAGCCCGACGGCATCAAGGATAGTGAGAAAGCATACGTAGCTCACCCGTGGGGATTCGGCCGAAATGTGCTGGCCATCGACCCAAAAACGAAGAAGGTCCTTTGGAGCTATCACGCCGATGAGCCGGTTGACAGCCGGGCTATGTGTATGGCCGATGGGCGAATCTACATCTTTCGCTTCGGCGCATACCTTGCATGTCTGGATGCAAAGACAGGCAAACTAATCTGGCGCAGGACACCCGACAACGCCCCTGAGCTTTTCGATACGCTCGGGGCTTATATGAATCGGCAGGGTGCGAGCTTCAACTGGCGAACAACGTGCTATCTTAAATGCAGTGATAAGGCGTTGTACTTTGCCGGCCCGCAGGTCGGTAAGCTCGTCGCTGTTTCGGCCGAGAACGGCGATGTCTTGTGGGAAAATCACTACGGTAATTTCCAGTTGGTCTTAAGGGACGATGGGCTATACGCAATTAGTGGCCAGAATGACCCAGGCAATCTCAGCAAGAAGTTTGACCCGCTCACTGGTGAGGTATTGGCCGAGCTCGAGACAGGGCGCCGGTCCTGTACTCGGCCGACAGGCACTGGCGATGCCATCTTCTATCGGGCCAGGGGCGGCTCGACCCGCTTCGATTTGGCCAGCAACCGCCCGCAATTGGTTTCCCCGATGCGTCCGCCGTGCCACGATGGTGTGACTATCGCCAACGGCTTATTGTACTGGTGGCCCTATGCCTGTGACTGTCAACTTACAATCTACGGGGTTACCTCTCTGGGAGCCGCGGGCGACTTCAATTTCAGACCACAGGCTACTGACCCGGAGCGTCTGGAAAAGGGCAAAGGTGACGTAACGAAGGTAGCGGGTTTGCCCGAATCACCGGCCGACTGGCCAACCTTCCGTGCGGATAATACCTGCAGCGCGACGACGGAGGCGGTTATCCCCGAGAGGGCCGAGTTATTGTGGCAGTTTGAGCCGAAGACGAAAATCCATTCGATAGATCCTCTTGCGACAGCGCCGGTTGCAGCCGGGCCGCTGATATTCATCAGTGGTTCCGACGGTATTGTCCGGGCGCTGGATGCTGCAAGCGGCGGGCTGCAGTGGAAGGCCTATACAGGCGGGGCTGTCCGAATTCCGCCGACTATTTGGAAGGGGCGCGCTTTGATAGGTTCCGGCGACGGGTGGGTCTATGCATTTGAAGCACGGACGGGCCGGCTGCTCTGGCGTTTTCGCACGGCTCCCGCAGAGAGAAAAATCCCTGTCTATGGCGCGCTGGTTTCTACCTGGCCGGCGGCCAGTGGGGTAATCGTCGAAGACGGCATCGCTTATGTGGCCGCCGGTATCGTTAACTATGACGGGACATACGTCTATGCTCTGGATGCGACGACCGGCCGGATAAAGTGGCAGAACAATTCATCCGGACACCTCGACGCCCAGGCCCGCAGTGGAGTAAGTGTGCAGGGGCACCTGTTGCTTCATGATGGCAGGCTCTATTTGGCTGGTGGCAACGCTGTCTCACCGGCAATTTACGATACAAAGGACGGTAAATGCCTAAACGACCCTGATGTGGTCCAAACGCTCACGCAAAACAATGTCCTCTTGTCGCATAGCCCACGCGGCTGGGAACTTTCTCTACTTGGAAACCAGGTTGTAGCTTGCGGCAAACCCTTCTATGCCCATCCGAAGTACGAGGTCTTTGATTCTACTGTGTTTAGCAGGGTCTTTCTAACATCGAGTGCCGGCCGGGACGTCATCTGGGTAAGCAACCGGAACAGCAGGCGGATTTTGTGCTTCGATGGAATAGATNNATGGAATAGATAGGAAGCTCCTAAGCCAAAGTATGGCGAATCCTCGAAACAGGTTTCTCGTAGACTGGGCGAATTTGGGCATCAAGAAGGAACCGTTGTGGAGTCACCAGTGCGACCAGAGCGTCGCTATCGCAGTATGCGGCAATGCCGTGGTGGTTGCAGAAAAGTCAAAGATTGTGGCCTTGAATCTGAAGAATGGCAGTCTACTCTGGTCTCACGAATTGCCATCACCTGCCGTTTCCTGGGGCCTGGCCGTCGACCGTAAAGGTCGAGTCGTAGTTACTCTTGAGGACGGGACCGTTTTGTGCTTCGGTCAGGACTTACGTGCGTGACAGGGCGTGAAAAACCTGAAGGCATCCCGATACATCGGCCAATGCGAAGCCCTGGACTGGATCAAACCGGCCTTTGGCTGGCCTGTCTTTTTCTCTGCCTTTGTTCGCCAGGCGAGAAGTTCAGCGGCGAGTCGTTTCTTAAGCTTGCTGAACCGCTTTTGTCGAGCGAGATTGTTGAGTTCATAGGGGTCTTCTTTTAGGTCGTACAATTCTACTTCGTCCGTTGTCAGGTGGTGGATGAGCTTGTAGCGTTCCGTGCGGATACAGCGGATATTCAGCCGATGCCGTGTTGGAGAAACAAAAGAGGCGAAGATGCGCCCACGATGCCAGGTTTCTTTGCCCTGGTATGGGCCCAGTAAGCTCTTTCCCTCAATCGAGTCGGGAATGGTGATGCCGGCCGCCTCACAGATGGTCGGGAAGATGTCAATAAGACTCACCAGATTATGGTTTTCTGCACTGCCGCGTTTCAGCCTTGGGTAACGCATGACCAAGGGCAGACGGATACCCTCTTCGTACATCGTCTGCTTGCCCGAGATGCCATGTGCCCCGAGAGAGATACCATGGTCTGCCAGAAAGATGACCAGCGTGTCCTCGGTCAGTTGCTTCTCATCGAGTTTGTCGAGGATTCGCCCGATTTGCTCATCGTCGTGGGTTATGGTGCCGTAGTAACGACTCCGGACGCTGCGCACGCCTGCAGGCGTCCTGGGAAAAGGTACCATTTGTTTCTCATCGCGCAGGTTGTTTCCATGCCAATCCGTGTAGTATTTGAACGGCTCGGCGCCGTTCATCGGGCGAGGCATGAAATTGGCCGGTAGCTCGATGGCCTGGGGCTTGTACATTGTGGCATATTTACCGGGCGGCGTCCACGGGTCGTGCGGTGTCATGTAGCTGATGAACAACAGAAAAGGTTTATCGTCAGGTTGGCGTGAGTGGAGAAATTGGACCGCCGCGTCAGTGAATAGCTCGGAGTCGAACCGCTCAATCTGCCGCCGGTTACCGCCCCCGAAATCTCTAACCATCGGTTTGAAATGACCACCGGACCCAGGCCCGCCGCCACCGATGTACTTTCCTGCGGTAAAGCCTCGCTGCGAAGGCAGGGCGTCGTTGTGCCACTTACCTGTATAAAAGGTCTTATAGCCTGCCTGAGAGAATAGCTGGGCGAAGTGCTTCGATTCTGGCCTTATCGGCATACCGAAAAAATAACACCCGTTTGTCCAACAATCCTGGCCGGTAAGTAGTGCCGCCCGGCTTGGTGTGCATATCGGGTTCGGCGTGAAAGACCTTGTAAAACGTACACCTTCGGCCGCTAACCGGTCCAGATTGGGCGTCTTTAACAGCGGATGACCTGCGATACCAAGGTCCATATGTGCCCAATCATCGGCAACAATAAGGACAATATTAGGCTTCTTGCCCCGCTTCGGCGAAGCGTTTCGCAGAGACGAGCCGGCGAAGACCAAGTTCAGGGAACCCGCCAAGAATGTTGCTGCTGCGCCCCCTGAAAGTCGGAGGAAATCACGCCTGTCTCGGCTTCGTGCTCCAGTTGGCTTCGCCCGGACGATTGGGCGCGCCAAGATGGGCCGCTTGAGTTTGTTGCACGGCTCTGACATTGTATTTTACGATTTACTATTCACGATTGTTACGAATGCGAAATCCTTTTCTTTTCAATAGTAAATAAACGATAGTCAATAGTCAATGATAACAGATGCCTTGATCTGCGTTTTTTGTCGTCTAAAGCACTGTGTAACAGTAGCTTAGCCGCAAATCAGGACTTTTTTGCAATAAAATCTGAAGGATGTCCGTCTTAAATATTAATACAGCCAATAGTGTTTTGTTTTGCAAATGTTGGGCAGGGACTGCGCCTTGCGGGGTCCCTCTGCAATGTATGTAGGACGCAGGTCTATACAGAGGTGCTTATGCAGCAAGGAACTACAAAGAAATGGGCCCCCAAACGCGAAAGAATGCGTTTTTGGCCACCCCTAATGACGTTGTTGTTAGTCTTGTTGGTCTTTGTTCAAGCTGGGTGTCGGTCGCCGTCCGAGTATCGCATGGAGGCTGACGGAGTTGCCTCGGACATCATCACCGAAAAGCAGAAGGAAGCACTTGGAAGAACTGAGCCCCTTGATGTTGAAAGGCCCAGCGACATTCTGCGTCGTCGGCTCCTGGAAGGACAGAACCTTGCCCATGCCGGACAAGCGTCGCTGGGCACAGACCAGCTCGAACCAGTCGAACACTGGCCTGAAAAAGATTATCCTCGAGTTGTTAGCTCGGATGATGAGCCAAACATTCCTGTCGATGCCAACAAGCCGATCAAATTGTCGTTGATGCAGGCTCTGCAGGTGGGGGCACGCAACAGTCCTGTGTATCAGTCCCGCAAGGAAGATGTTTTTCGAGCAGCACTGGACCTCGACCTGGAGCGTAATGAGTTTCGCAATATCTTTACAGGTCAGGTCGCCAGTCTCCTCAGTACTGACACAAGCGGTAACGAGACGGTCAGCGGCACGGTCAATAGTGCCGACGTCGGCTTAAGCCGAACGCTCCAAAGCGGAGTTGAGTTGAGCACCGCGCTGGCGGTCGACTTGGCGAGTCTGCTTACGCAGGGGGGCGCATCATCCCTCGGTCTGGCCGCAGATGCCTCAATATCGATACCTTTGCTGCGAGGTTCGGGCAAGCACATAGTCAGAGAGCCGCTGACCCAGGCGGAGCGGGACGTTGTGTATGCCATTTACGATTTCGAGCGGTTCAAGCGTACGTTTGCGGTCGATGTGGCCAGGGGATATCTGTCGGTCTTGCGGCAAATGGATGAGGTGACAAATGAGGAGGAAAATTACGAGAGTAGAATAGTATTGGCCCGCCGGTCTCGCAGATTGGCCGACGCAGGGCGCTTGTCCGAAATCGATGTTGACCGGGCGGTCCAGAGCGAGCTGGGGGCACGTAATCGTTGGATATCCGCGGAGCAACAATACAAGAGCCGCCTCGACGGGTTCAAAAGTACAATCGGGCTTCCCACGGATGCTTTGATTGAGCTGGACCCAAAGGACCTGGAACAACTAAAAGTCCCAGCATCAAAACTGGTTGAAGAGATTGAAGGACAAGAAGATTCCGAAGAGGCCCAGGAGACGCCGCCGGCGGATGCTCCGGTAATTCTAATAGCGCCGAGCGGCGAGGGCGCCGGCCCGCTCGAAATAGATGAATCGACGGCTATACGATTAGCCTTGGACAACCGACTTGACCTTCGCACAGCCCTTGGGGAAGTCTACGATGCCCAGAGGCAGGTGGTGGTCCAGGCCGACAGGTTGAGGGGCGAGCTTACGCTTCTTGGCTCTGCCGATATCGGTGCGAGCAGAAGCGTTGGCTCAGCCACGCGGGACGATGCAGAACTTCGTTTTAACGAAGGCTTTTATTCGGCGTTGCTTACTCTTGATTTACCGTTTGAAAGGACCGCTGAACGTAATGCCTACAGGAATAGCTTTATCAATCTGGAGCGAGCCGTAAGAGATGTGCAAACGCTGGAAGACCAGATCAAGCTTTCCGTTCGTGGTGAGCTGCGTGATTTGCTTGAGTTCCGTGAAACTCTTAAAATTCAGGCCCAGTCGGTTGTTGTCGCGGAGAAGCGGGTGAAGAGCACCAACCTGTTTCTTGAGGCAGGAAGGGCGGCAATCCTGGATATGGTGGATGCTCAGGATGACCTGCTTTCGGCACAAAATTCCTTGACTCGAGCGGTCATAAATTATAGGATAGCAGAATTAGAGGTGCAGCAGGATATGGGATTACTCCAAGTTGATGAAAGTGGATTGTGGCGGGAATTCTCGCCGGAGGTGAACGATAATGTCGAAAAATAGTGCAACAAATAATGCCAAAAAAAATCGTCGTGGGCTCAAATCTCCCAGAACAATTGGCGCGATTGTGGTAGCTGCTTCAATCGTCCTGATTGCAGTGTGGCTCAAAGTGGTACGTGGTGGTGAGGATCCGATGAGCAGCCTTGCTACCTTCGTTGCCAAACGTGGTCCTTTGACCATCAGCGTACTTGAGTCGGGCACGATCAAGTCTCGAGAGCAAATCATCATCAAGAACGAGTGTGAAGGCAGGTCCCAGATCATAAGGCTGGTTCCCGAAGGCACCCGTGTCAAGAAGGGAGACCTTCTGTTTGAGTTGGACGCGAGTCAAACGGAGGATGAAAGGATAGACCAGGAGATCGATGTCCAGAATACCTACGCAGCTTTTATCGACGCAAATGAAACTCTCGCCGTGGTGAAGAATCAGGTCGAGAGTGATCTTGAGTTAGCCAAGCTTACTCTCGAATTTGCCAAGCAAGATTTGGAGCAGTACATTGATGGGCTATATCCAAACGACGTAAATGCGGCGGAAGGCAGGATAATTATGGCGGAGGAAGAGCTTATGCATGCCCAGCAGACCTTGGAATGGTCGGAAAGACTCTATGAGGAGAAGTACATCCCGGAAACCGACTTGCTGCGTGACAAACTGACGAAGAGCCGAAGCAACCTGGATTTGAAACTGAGAAGAAGCGATCTTGAATTGCTGCAGAAGTTCACATATCAGCGAAATATAGCGCAGCTGGAAAGTGACGTCCACCAGGCTGAGATGGCGCTATATCGGGCCCAGCGTAAGGCCCGAGCCGATGTCGTACAGGCCGAGGCGGGCTTAAAGGCCAAGACGCTTGAATATGCGCGTCAGGAGGATAAGCTCAAGAAGCTCGAGGATCAGCTCACAAAAGCTAAAGTGTATGCCCCCGCGGATGGACTGGTGATTTATGCCACCAGTGCTCAAAGAGGCGGGCCCTTCCGAGGCCGTCGGGAGCCTCTGGAAGAGGGCACGGAAGTTCACGAACGTGAAGAAATCATATATCTGCCGACAGCAGATTCAGCCATGGCGGAGGTGAGTGTTCATGAGTCGAGTCTGGAGAAGGTGCGTCTGGGGCTTCCTGCCATAATCACTGTTGATGCGCTGCAGGGAAAGAAATTCTTGGGCCATGTGGCCCGTATCGCTCCCCTGCCGGACGCACGCAGTATGTGGATGAATCCGGATCTTAAAGTCTACGACACGGATATATACCTGGAAGACAACGACAGCGCACTTCGCACCGGGATGAGCTGTAAGGCCGAGATAATAATAGAGCAGTACGAGGATGCTGTATACATACCTATTCAGGCCGTCATGCGAGTTCGAGGCAAGCCCACCGTTCATATCGTGAAGGAAAAAGCTATCGAGCCTCGCGAAGTTGAAATTGGTCTGGATAACAACAGAATGGTTCGAATCATCAGTGGACTTCAAGAAGGTGAAGTTGTCTTACTGACGCCTCCTCTAAAGTCTGGTACTATTGAATCAGAATCGGAGGACATCATCACTGAGATTCCCGATTCCATGGTTGCTTCTGATTCCGTGGAAGAAAGGGTAAGCCAGAGACTTGAAGAAATCAATGGAGCAGATTTAGATATGCGCGATATCCCTACCGGTGGTTTCACAAATGAACAACTGCAAAGAGCAGGTCGTCCGGAGGGGCCCGGCAGGGAAGGTCGTGGTGCCAGGCAAGGGCAGCGGAGCAGAGAGGGATTTCCAGAGTTATCTGATGAACAGAGGGAAAGGATGCGGCAGAGATTCCAGAACATGTCACCTGAAGAGCGGCAGAGATTGCAGAATATGTCGCCCGAAGAACGGCGAAGGATGCGCCAGCAGTTGCAAAGCACGGCTCCAGAAGGCCGAGAAAGATCCAGACAGCAAGACTTGTCTGACGACGGTCAAGATTCAGAGAGGAACCGGTAGATGGCTGAAGAGTCCGCTGGACAACACAATAATGAAATTGTCAGGCTCGAAGACGCCCACAAGATTTACCAAATGGGAACACAGGAAGTAAGGGCGTTAGCTGGTGTAACTTTGTCATTCAAAAAGGGCAGCTTCTGGGCCATCATGGGGCCCAGCGGTTCAGGAAAAAGCACCATGATGAACATCCTTGGATGTTTGGATCGGTTAACCTCAGGCCGGTATTACCTTGAAGGCCAGGATGTGAGCAGCCTTGACGATGATTCCTTGAGTGAATTTCGGCTCAAGCATCTTGGATTCGTGTTCCAGAGCTTCAACTTGATACCTCAGTTGACCGTCCAAAGAAACATAGAGCTGCCGCTTTACTATCTGGGGTGGGATGCAGCACGAAGCGCTCAGCGTGCGGAGGAACTCGCGCACGAAGTAGGACTTGGAGATAGAGTACGTCATCGACCCACAGAGCTCTCTGGTGGCGAAATGCAGAGGGTCGCTGTCGCTCGGGCATTGGCCAACGACCCTCAGATAATTTTCGCAGATGAGCCTACAGGTAATCTGGATTCGGCCACAGGAGAGCAAATCCTGGAACTCCTTGAGAAGCTGAACCGCCGGGGCAAGACGATAATTATAGTGACCCATGAACCTCATATCGCCAAACATGCCCGGAGCATGTTGCACATGATAGATGGTGTGATCGACAGAATTGAAGAGAATTCTGATGAGGCAAACTAAAATCCTGAGAAATATACTGTTGGGCATTGAGAATCTGCTGCTTCACAAAATGCGCTCATTTCTAACCATGTTGGGAGTCGTTTTTGGCGTTGGGAGTGTCGTGGCCATGCTGTCGGTAGGCGAAGGGGCCAGCAAGGAAGCTCTTGAACAGATTCGAAAGCTTGGCAGCAACAACATAATTATTTCATCGGTCAAGTCCGCCGAAGAAGAGGCAACGAGTACCCAGCATTCACATATGAGCGTCTATGGACTGACTTACGATGATCATATGAGAGTTGCTGAGAGTTTCGGAAATGTCAAGCAGACCGCGCCGGTGAAACTCGTGCGAAAGGATTCACGTCTCGGCGAGAGAGTGATGGAACTTCGCGTGGTCGGGACAACGCCGGAATGGTTCAAGCTTGTCCCCCGGGATGTCCTCGCCGGTCGTGTGCTCATTCCACTGGATGAGGAAAAGCAATCACCAGTGGCCGTTCTAACGGAGTTTGGCGCACGCAAGCTGCTGGCAACCGAGCATACTATCGGCCAGACTGTCCGCATTGGTGGCGATCATTTTGAGGTCGTAGGTATTGTAAAAAGTGAAAGCGGCCAGGCCGGGAATATTCAGATACCTGACGAAGAGATAGACGTCTATGTTCCTATGACGGTAGCACGCAAGTACTTTGGTGACGTGTTCAGCAAAGAAACAGCGGGTACGCGGACGATGGAACTTGTCGAACTGCATCAAATAATTGTTCAAGCTGACAATGGCGAGCATGTGGAGGCCATAGCAGCAGGAATTGAGGAGATGCTGGGGCGCTTTCACAAGAAAGAGGATTATGTTGTCAGCGTTCCTCTGGCACTACTGAAACAAGCCGAAGCTACTAAGCGAACGTTCAATATTGTACTGGGGTCTATAGCCGGCATTAGCTTGCTGGTCGGCGGAATCGGAATAATGAATATTATGCTGGCTTCGGTAACAGAGCGTACGCGTGAGATAGGAATCAGGCGTGCTATCGGTGCCAAGCGAAGGCAGATTATCTATCAGTTCCTTATCGAGACTACGGTACTTTCTACTACCGGCGGCATCATTGGGCTGGGTGTGGGAGCTCTTATCCCGTTTTTGATAACGTATTTCTCCGGGATGGCGACAGTTATAACCTTACAAGGAATTCTGGTGCCACTTCTGATCAGCATGACCATTGGTATTCTCTTTGGATTATATCCTGCCATACACGCCGCTAAGGTAGAACCTATCGTGGCTTTAAGGCACGAGTGATACCAGTTTTATTTGTTGATTGCCGAATACTTGACTTGGTAGTTCCTGCGCAAGCGGAAGTCCCGGTCCTTTCAATTAATATAACGTTCAATTCTTTCGGCAATTTTTGACTGTAATTGGTATAACTGTGTCTATTGGGCCACTCGACGGTCTTCATTTAGAATGTCACCATCAACGCTGTAATGCCGGAAGGTCAACGTGGGCTTGCCCTCTGGGCGGTCGACTGTGCCGGCGAGGAATCCGCCAATCACATTTAAGTACCGGTGCTCGGGAAATCTCATATCATTGCTCCAGCCGCCGGCATGTTCGTTGCTGGCTGGCCCACACGAGTATTCCCGCACGCCTGTTTCGGCATGCACCGATACATATTGCCAGTGACGGTCTCCACAGATGACGTACATGTTCTTCTGTTTCGAGATAAACTGCCTTAGCTCATTGCCTTCGTGTGCAAAATCTATATTCGAATGGTTGTCGTGCTTATTAGTTCGGTCAGGCCCTACAAGAGGCGTTGGACTTATCAGAATGCGAAATGTGGCATCCGATTCCTGGACGGTGCGTTTGAACCATTCTTTCTGTTTTTCGCCCCAGATTGTTTTATCAGGTCCGTCAGGCATTGTATTGGGACTGCGAAAATCACGACCTTCGACCAGCCAGATTTGCAGGTCCTTGCCCCAGCGATAGGTTCGCCAGGTTCGCTCACCCATTGGCACCTGCTCCAGAAATACCGCCTTGCCTTGCTCGAACGTGAAATCACCCATAAATTTAGTTTCCCTATCGGGCCAGCAATCGTTCATCCAGGTGTCGTGGTCATCCTTGATGAAATAGCTGGCCACCTGGCGATGAAATTCAACGTTGGTACCCAAGCTGTACATTCTTTGCCAATGCCAGCGGGCCAGCTCAATTGTTTTGGCCAACTTGTCGTAATAGACTATGTCGCCGGTATGGACAAAGAAGCTGGGATCGAGCTTGAGCATGGCCGGATATATCTTGAAACCGCCGCCGGGAACATCTTGATCGGGATAAGCTTGACCCGTTGAAACCATAAAGACAACACGTTCGGGTTGGTCAGTACGTGGTGCTGTTCGAAACCTGCCAGCTACGACCTGTCCTTTCTTTCCTCCTGCACCGGTGCCGGCCTCCACACGTACCTGGTACTCGGCATTAGGCTTCAGATCGGTCAATTTGAATTGACCCGTGTAATCGCGGCGCGGATCGACGGTCTTCCAATTAGTTGATTTCCAATCCGAAGCTCCCTTTGTCTTGTACAGAACCCTGACTGTCCCCGGCGCCCCCGGTACGGCCCCTTCGATGGTGTGGATTGTTGAATCCTCAGGGAAGTTGACGACAGGTGGTAGATTAGGCCTTCCCCCGCGTCTCCCGGTTAGTTTGCCGGTCTTGGGGTCGCGATAAAGAATCTGAGGCATAAATGCTTCCATTCCGACCCGTTCCGGATTGCGCGTAAGACGCGTCCAGACTATCGCTGCATTGTCTGTTACCTCGCCAATCTTAATGCCAGTGGCTTGATAAGGCCCACCTGTACCCGCGTTTTCTGTGCGGGCAGCACAGGTGCGGGCATCTGAAAGGCTGCCGCTGCAACCACAGAGAGTAAAAAGAAGGCTTATCAAAACTGCTTTCGTAATTGATTTCAAACTCATAGAAGTATCCTTTCTCAACCCCCATTTCTTCTTGTGAAGCAAGATATGGGGGTACAAATTGTTCATAACTGGTGCGGAATATTCTTACCCCTTAGTTATCCTCGCATAAACATAAGAGCTCACCGTTTACAGTAGCCACATACAACCGTCCACCGGCCCCGGCCATACCGTCGAAGACCGGTGGGCTGTCCATGTCATATTGTGCCAATTTCCTTCCATCGACAGCCGAGACGACCAGGAGAAGGGCGCCCTTCTTGCCATCCAGAGCGGCATCCTGGTCGGCGAGGCTCTGCTTGACCTTCGGATCGTTTATCTGTCTGAGGATCTGTTGCTCGTCGATAACGTCGGGCGGGCCGGCGACAAAAAGCATCTCGTTCGCAAGGACCATCGCACGGACAAACAATGGCACGTCCTTCGTCCAGTAGTGTCTGACCAGGAACTGCGATACAGGCCCGGCCTGGCCGGTAAATTTCATGGCCCGTCCAACTTTGCCCTTCATCGGCACAGCGCCCTCGACCTTACCCTTGTTCTTGTGGCCGGATGCGTCGCCGGCATCACCTTTATCGAACGAGTACCAGAGGACAAGACCTGTTTTATCCAAAGTTCCTTGCTTGCGAGCTGAGGCGCGTTTTTTAATCTCGGCCCCGCTCAGCGCCCGGTGGTAAATCCTGACCTCGTCAATGAGGCCCATGAAGGCGAACGGGTCCTTGTAGTCGCCCACTTTTGAGTCCTCATCGGTACCGATCTCCATCGCCTCCTGCGGGTCCTCTGCAATGAGTCCAGGCGCTTTTGCCGACGCGGCGAGTCTGCCGTCCACGTAGAGCCGGAGTTCCTTCCCGTCTGTCAGGGTACCTGCAAGATGTACCCACCGACCGATGATCCCCTCCCTGGCGGAGACTGAACAGAGCTTACTATTGATGCGAACGGCAAATTGTGGTCGTCCACTCTGCAGGTAAAGAGCGTAACCATGGATACCGCCGCCCCGTGCGAGGACCGCGCCGCTGGGATGTTCGGCCTTGACCCATGCTTCGACGGTCAACGGTTTGCCGGCGGGGTTGAGGCTCTTGGACTTCTCGACGCGAATCAGAGACTCTTCGGGGCTCGCCCCGCTCGAAGCCGGCGGTGCCTTGTCCGCGGCAAACAGGTGATGCTCGATTGGGGTGGTCCACCGGTAGTACTGCGGCTTGCGACCGAATCCGTACACCCTCGAATCATCGAACACAAGAATCCGTCCTGCTGGAGCGGCCTTGCCGGCGAGGTAATATCCGCACCAGCCGCTGACGAATGTGCTGCCATACATCCAGTAGGTGCGGTGCCACCCGCTGTCGTCGAGAAAGCCGGTGGGGCTGAAAAGGTGCGCATGTTCGCGGCGCTGCGTGGCCGGCGGGGCGCCGCGGTCTGCGTCGGGCGCCCGCGGCATCTTCTTCAACGGCGGACGCGTCCCGTCTAAGTTGAAGGGCTGCGACCGCATATATACCAGCCGGCCGTCGCTCGACAAGATGTCCGGCAGGGCCGGAGGCATGTTCAGCCAGCTCACATACGCCTGGAGGGCTTTGCCTGTTGCCTGTTCGCGGTCGTCGAGGACGGTCTCCGACAATGCGCGACCCGTTTTCGGGTCAAGCCGCCATAGGGTCAGGCCGCCGTCCAGGAACATCGACCTGCCGGTGACGCAATACAGGACGCCATCCTGGATGAGTACACTGCCGTGTACAGGCCAGACGGATTCTATCTGCTCGAACGCCATCAGACGCTGTTCCATTGGCGCTGCGCGGAAACGCCAGGCAAGAGCACCGTCTGAGGCGGCAAGACAGTACACCCACCCATCAGCCGACCCGAATAGCACCCGCCCCTGATAGATAGTTGGCGGCGAATCGACGCGGCCGCCCGCTGTGTAGTGCCAGAGCCGCTTGCCCGAAGCGGCGTCGAGCGCGTGGACGGTGTGCTCGTCCACCGAGGCCACAAAGACCTTGCCCTCGGCGATTACAGGACTCGTCAGCCTTGCCCCAACGTCGGCGCGCCACCCACGCTTCAGTGTCGTCGGAAGCACAGTGCTCGCGGCGCCGCTGCGCGCGGTGTCATGGCGATAAGTGGGCCACTCGTCTTCGGTCGCCTTCGCGGCGATGCGCCTGTCGTAGGCCGGGCCCTCGTCGAGACGAGCATCGTTTGCCGTATGATTGGGAATGCGCGGACCTGCCGACGCGGGCGCCAGCGCGTTGAAGCCGTAGAGCTTGCTCTCCAGGTAGCACGCGCAGGGATGCTGCGGTGCGTAAATGAGCCCGTTGGCGGGCATGACGCCGTACAGACATGCGCCTCGAACCCAGTGATGCGGAATCCACTGCCTGTTACGGACGTCTATGAACTCGATCCCGGCGCGTGACATCAGCAGGTAGTTGTCCGTGGCCTTGCCGCGATAGCAGCGGTGATGGAACCAGTAGGTCTCGATGTTGGGCGGAAACTCGGCTTTAACCCGGCCCGTGTGTGGGTCGCGGCCCGTGAACACAGCCACAACCCTTCCGCTGAGTGTCTCGCCCGTCCATACCAGGTCGTTCACAACGAACAGGTCCTCCGGCGATCTATACCCCGACGGTGGATGATAGGCCGTCCAGAGGACTTTGCCGGTCTTTGCCGACAGCGCCGTCATGGTGTCATGGCCACTGGTGTACCAGCCACTCTGCTTGCCTGCTGTCTGGCCGCCCGAGAAGAGAACCACGTCCTTGTACACAACCAGCGTCGGTGCGTAGAACGAGCGGATTTCCCCTGCCCATTCAACCGGCTGGGAATGCCAAAGCTCATCGCCCGTGTTTCGGTCGAGGCAAACGACGTTGCGACTGTCGTGGAAGAAAACGCGCTTGCGATCAGCCGCTAACGTCACGGGCAGGACGCGCCGCTTAATGGTCCACAGGACTTGCCCGCTATTCGCACTCAAAGCCATAATTTGCCTGGGTGCCTCGTCCCAGAACTTGCCTCGGGAGGCATTGCTGATACTCTTTAGGTTAGCGAATTGGGGTTCTTCGGCGTCCTTATTGACGAGCAGAAACAACACGCCGTCCGAGACTATGACCTCCTCGGTGGCCTTGGTGCCCGCGTAGGTTCGGAGGGTCTTGCCCGTGGCCGCGTCGAGCGCCGTCAGCGGCGCGTCGACGCTGAGCGTTGCGTAAACACGGTCGCCGGCTGCGGCAAGGCGGCGGGGCAGTTGTGCCGGTCCGCTTTTGAGCGGCCAGAGGTGTGTGTGCCACTTGCCCATCTGCCGCTTCCACAGTATTGTGCCGTTGAAGGCATCCCGGGCAATCAGTGACCACTTCGGGCCGAGCAGGATTGAGGCCCGCGACCCCTCATCGAAGATGTAGAAAATCCGGCCGCCGGCTGAGACGACCGCATTGACGCTCGACATGCGGTCGTGATGACGCCCGTACCTCGGACTGCCGACCCACTGCATTCGGCGGGGCGGGCCAGCGACCGTATCGTGCGAGACGGCGTTGTTCGACGCGTCGTGCAGGTAGTGCGTCCAGTCGTCAATTTCTTTCGGCCGAGTCTTGACAGTCTTGACCCATTTGCCTGCCCCTGCGTCTCCCGACGCAAGTCGGGGCGGCGGGCCGTCATTTCGGATGAACGCAACACCGTTTGGACACAGGACCCGCATCACCTCGCTCATAGGAACAGGGCCGAGCTCTTCCGATATTACCAGGTTCACAAGGTTATCGATGTAAGGCAGACTGCCGCCTTCCAGCCTTTCCACAGACACAGCTCCGTAAACTCCCAGTGATTGGATGTACTTGCGAGCCCGCGCGACACGGCTCTCGCTGCGGTCCAAACCATGAACGAGGTAGCCGTCATTAACGCGCAGTGCTGCGGTAAGCCTGCCGTCACCACAGCCGAGGTGAACGATTAGACCGCCTTTGATGTTACATACTTTTAGAATCTGCCGGGCTTGTTGTTCTGCCTGCACCTGTGGTTGCGCAGGCACAGGTGGAGTCAACGGCTGAGCTGTTAACAAAGATGAAGCGGCCAAAATCACCAGGATAAAGGCCGGGGATTTGCAGAATTGGTGCTTTCGATTCTCCATGGTCATAATCCTTATTGAATAATCGTTGTCTTGGCGTTTCAGTCGTCTGTCCATTGTTCTAAATCTTATGCCAAATCCGGTGGCTCTTCAACTGATTTCTTCGGTCGCTGTTGACCTTTAAGGTGGGAGATATGAATCCTAAGTGAATTTGCTTGACTAGGAACGGTTTCATGTGGCAAAATTGCCTGGTCAGAATGAATTTGGAACAATCGTTCGGCTAATTTGGGCCAGAGCGAAGCTCTGGACTGGATCATACCGGCCTTCGGCCGGCTTGAAGGTGAATGCCTGCACCTGTGCTACCTGCACAGGAGACGCAGGTACAGGTGGATTATGAATCATAGCAGACGAAGTGGAATATTATTTCTATTGTTGACTGCGTTGTTGCTGCTTGGCGGCCCCCGCTGCTGGCTTGCGCAGCAAACCGCGGGGGCTAATGATTGGCCTCATTGGCGAGGACCGTTTCTAAACGGTTCTTCCGACGAAAAGGACCTGCCTGGTTCGTGGACCCAGACAGAAAACGTTGCCTGGGTCAATCCTCTTCCCGGGCCGAGCGCCGCTACACCGGTCATTTGCAGGGGCAGAGTTTTTGTCAGCTCAACCGACAGTCAAAGCGATGACCTTCTGGCGTTGTGTTTTGATGCCAAGAGCGGCAAGGAACTTTGGCGAAAGAGGCTTGGGGCTTCGAGTCGTAAGGTGCCGCGCAACAATATGGCAACGCCGTCGCCAACAACCGACGGTGAACGTGTCTACTTCTTATTTGGGTCGGGAGAACTTGGCGGGCTGGACTTTGACGGAAATATCCTTTGGCTGCGCAACATCGAGGCGAAATACGGTAATATATCTTTGAAGTACGGCTACAGTTCAAGCCCCCTCGTCTGGGGAGGCAAGCTCTACGTTACAGTCCTTCGCCGTGACATTGCCTGGCGGGCTCCCGAAAGTGATGAGCCTCTTGACTCTTTTTTGTTGGCGGTGGACCCGGCGACGGGCAAGGATATTTGGAGGCACGTCCGGGCAACCGACGCTCTGGAGGAGTCGTTTGATTCGTATGCTTCTCCGATAGTTTCCAATAGCATGGGCCGAACGGAAATAATCCTGATAGGGGCTGATTACGTCACGGCCCATGACCCGGCGACGGGCAGAGAGTTTTGGCGGTATGGGTATGCACAGAAAAAGGACGCCCACTGGCGTCTTATTCCGTCGGTGGTGACCGGGGCGGGACTGGTTTTCGGCGTTCAACCCCGCGGCACCAATGACCTTTTTGCCTTGAAAAGCGGCGGCACCGGAATCCTCTCACGAGACTACGTTGCCTGGGTGTTTGACGGTCCCACGCCGGACGCGAGCACCCCGCTGTACTACAAAGGCAATCTCTACGTTACGGACGGAATCAGAAACGGCAAAGTCGTAACCTGCCTCGATGCAAAGACAGGCTGGAAGAAATGGCAGGGCATAATCGGCGGCAATGCGCCCTGGCGTGCTTCTCTGACAGCCGCCGATGACAAGCTTTATTGCATCAACGAGGCTGCTCAAGCCGTGGTGCTGGCCGCCGGTGATGAAGAATTCAGAATACTTTGGCGAATTGACATGGAGGACAAGCCGGTGCAGGCCTCGATTGCAATCGCCAACGGGCACCTTTTTATCCGCACAGCACGTAAGCTGTTCTGTGTCGGCGATTAGACCGGCCCCCTAAACCACATGGGCTTTATAGCACTGGCCCAAGCGCGATTCCACAAGAAGGCCCACCACGCCGGGAGCGGGGGACATCTGGCACGAATTTTTCTTGAAACGAGNNAACTCTGACCCGCCTTGCTTCTGGCGGGCTGGGCTTTGCATTGAAGGAGGACTGTTATGTTTAAGAAATTGGTCTATTTGACTACTTTTGTCATAGTGCTGGGTTTGACCGGCAGCGCTGCCAATGCGGGCGCTGCCTTCCAGGGGATCCCGCTTTGCGGGAACCAAATTGGCGCTCTGCTGGTGAGCAATGCAGGCTCTTCTACGCCATGCCGCTCCGTGGAAGACTTTAATACGGGTGATTTTAGCAAATTCCCGTGGGAACATGGCGGAGATGAAAGTTGGACCACTACGTCACAGGAGAAACATTCCGGGACTTACAGCGCCCAAGCCGGCAGTATTGAGCATGATGGAAGTACGACTCTGCGGGTAACGCTCTACTGTGTATCGGGCAATATCAGCTTCTATCGCAAAGTCTCTTCTGAGTTACGTAGTGACTACTTGGAATTTTCCATTGATGGAGTGGAAAAAGGCAGGTGGTCGGGCGAAGAAGATTGGGCCGAGGTGTCCTTCCCTGTGCCGGGGGGCCCAAGAACCTTTGAGTGGACCTATTCGAAGGATGGTTCCGTGTCCGACGGCAGCGATACTGCATGGATTGACGACATAGTATTTCCAGTGGACTGCGACACTGAGCCGGCCGTTTATGACCCAAGTCTTGTCGGTTGGTGGAAACTTGATGACGAAGGTACCGGTACTGTGATTGATTATTCCGGCAATAACCGTAACGGCACACTCCATGGTGACCCTCAGTGGGTACCCGGGTTTCGTGGCGGGGCCCTCGAATTCGACGGCGATGACTACGTGACCATAGACGGCTATAAGGGTGTTGTCGGCGATGGGACTAATACACCGGCCTGGAGCGTAGCTGCGTGGGTCAAGACCACCGGCGACGGTGAAATTGTGGGCTGGGGCAGCACCGGCGCCGGTAACAGAATGGAATTCCGCATCAACTCCGGCAGGACACGCGCCGAAGGCGGCGGGGGCAATACCCAGGGTGACACCACCATGAACGATGGCCGATGGCACCACATCGCGGTGACGGTAGCACCGAACTCCACGTACAATAGCGGCGTGAATTTGTACTTAGATGGCAAGCTCGACACGAGGGCAAATACCGACCCTGACCCATTTCATCCGGTCGCCAACTTCGATGTCATATTCGGTCAGCGCTACAATCAAAGCAACGACAGATGGTTTACCGGCCTGATTGACGATGTCCGTATCTACGCTCGGGAGCTGACACCGGCCGAGATAGCCGTCCTGGGCGCGCCTCCGACAGCCCATGACCCTTCGCCTGCCGATGGTGCCGTACATTCGCAGATGTGGGTCAGCCTTGGCTGGTTGCCGGGGTCTGATGCGGTCTCGCACAACGTATATTTCGGCGAGAATTTTGACGATGTGGCCGCCGGCGCCCCTGAAACATTCGGAGGCAACCAGACCGAAACGTTCTATGTTGTCGGCCTTGCCGGTTTTCCTTATCCGGACGGTTTTACTATGGGCAAGACTTACTACTGGCGGGTCGACGAGATTGAGGCCGACGGTACTACGATACGCAAAGGCGGGGTCTGGAGCTTTAAGGTACGGGAGAATCTTCTCGTGGACGATTTTGATTCTTATGCGGACACCGGCGGGCTGCTGCTTAGCTGGGTCGATGGCGCTACTAACAGCACAGGCTCGACTATTTCCCTTGAAAGTGAGTTTGCCGGTAATTCGATGAAGCTCATATACGATAACGGCTCTGCTCCGTGGTATTCGCAGGCCGGACGCATATATTCCCACCCGCAGGATTGGACTGTAGGCGGTGCTAAAGCATTGGGGCTGTGGTTCCGCGGTGATGTTAGTAATTCTGCTGAGCAGATATATATGGCTCTGGAG
>JABAOH010000885.1_pt1 | contig 27491 bp, 29 predicted proteins | sample 7062181 | NCBI WGS metagenome assembly JABAOH01 (sample SAMN14538630, study PRJNA623070) | marine sediment metagenome | biome: marine biome [ENVO:00000428]; feature: marine pelagic biome [ENVO:01000023]; material: deep marine sediment [ENVO:00002113]; isolation source: pool of 5 deep marine...
ATTGTAAACCTCAAATACCGGAAACTGCAGCAATCGTGGTTCAACACCAGCATGACCTTCAATGCAACCGAAAGTTTGTGGATTCAAACCATACCAGGAACAGTTGAGAACTGCACCATTGAATTCTTCATCGAAGTACACGACGGATTCGGCCTCACCCACACCAGCCCACTACTCTCCTACTACGTGAAGGCGCTGCTGCCCGGCGACCTCAACGGCGACGGCAAAGTCGACATCTGGGACGTTGGCTACGTGGCCAAACACTTCGGCGACGTTGAATCCTAATCTTACATGCGAATATCCCATGTGAAAATCACCAGCGCGCGTGCAATGTTATCCCAGATTAACGTCAATTGCATGGAAGCTTGTTCCACAAGTCACAAAAGCCAAGTTGCGGGTGCGGGTTGTTTGCCTATTTCGTTTTAGTGGCGTGTTTCTTGAGGAGTAGGTAGGCTGCGACGCCGACGGCGGTGATCAGCGTTGCGCTGAGGTTGAACTCTGGAATTCCGGGTGATGGTGTTTCATCTTGCCACAAGAAAATCTCCAGGTCACCATCAACATCCTCTCCCTGAAAGGCTATCCTGGAGCCGTCCCCGCTAATAGAGGGAGCCATGTCATCCCTGGTGCGGCATGTGCACTCCCAACAAGCAACAGCACCATAAAGCCCATAGTCAAAACCAAGTATTTTCTTCTCATAATCATCCTCTCAACTACGATCGTCGGTTAGACTGTAACAACTAATAAGGCTTATGAAAATATGATTCATTTGCATTGATGGGTAATCTGTATTTTTCTTCTATATCTGCGAAGCGCGCGCTATAAAAATTGTATGCTGTATGCGTGCCGCGTCAAATTAGCAAAAGACAAATAGACAAACAAGGCATAGATGCTCTTGGCAGAATACAAAAGATAGTTGAAAAGAAGGAACAGCTTTGAGACCAGAGGAATTGCAGACAATGGTCACAGCATTACGTGAGCTTGGTCTGAGTTACGATGAGACAGTCAAACTGATGAGTGGAGTTACGAAAGATGTGAAGTCTCTAAAGACGTTATGGGGAAAACCTAGGGCTGGAAGACAGAATAGGTCTGAACTTATCAAACTTGGTGTAGCTTTGATAGCTTTTCCAATTCCAACGATTGGCATTAAGAAGAGTTTAGGTGCTATGATGATAGCTGCGGGTATGCTCAAAGAAAGAAGAAAACACATACACATGGCAGATGTCTACACGGCTTTCCAAGACGTAAATAAAGAATTACAGAAGCTTCGATAGAAACCATGTTTGGCGGAGTTTCTTACTTCTCAGATTTCTCAGTTAAAACGAAGGCGCGCGCGGCAGAATGGAAAAGTGTGATCTTTGCGGTAAGAATGGGCAAGATTTATCCCTATTGAGAGCTAACCACAAGAGGTTGGGAAACATCGAGGTTTGCTCGGAGTGCTGGGAGAGACTCTACACCGAAAACGAATTTGTGGGTGGAAGCACATGCTCGAGCAGCTCTTGTTCCACATGCGCCACATGCCCCACATACTGATACATACGTAACATGCATGCACGCGCACCTCAAACCCAAACAACATTGACACAGCTTCTGAATCTTAAATTCATAAAACAGAAAGGAGCTCTACGGCAGTAATCTAATTCATGGGATCAAAATGGTGAAGAGCACACTCTATGAAGCGGCTTGGATCCTTGGTCTAATCGCAGGAGTCGTATGCATACTGTTCGCCATCTTCAGCTTTCTCGGTTACATACCAGAAATCTTGGAAAAGCCCATTAAAGGCCTTACAGGCGTAGTAAGCGCCGGCGTCCTCGGCGTTCTGGGATTCTTCATCCTAGGTGCGGCTCAAACGACAAAAGCTGGAGGCAAAAAGGCAACCACCGGCGGAATTTTCTTGTTGATCTTTGGAGTTGTGGCATATTTAGTAGGGGGCGCAATAGGCGCTGCAATAGCTATTCTAACTGGGCTACTAGCCATTATTGCCAGATACGTTTAGCGCACGCATTTTCTTGACTGATTTCCTGAGTGTTCTAAGTATGACAACCAACAAGGACACACAAGGAACGGAAGAATTATTTCGGTTATCTCTGGAGCAACCGAGAAAAGCTCGGGAAAACTCGTGCGCCTTTTCTTCAGCACTAGAGATTCGGAATCAAGGTCCTTAGCAATGGCATGGCTCTTTTCTCAGCTTTGGATAGTTGAATTCTTCTTTTGAGATACTGGAGATCGACTTCCGTTTGCTCAATCATGGACTTTATGTCTTCAACATCAAACTTTCCTTCATCTTCTCCTCTCTGAAGAATCGCTTTGAACACAATGTTGTCTTCAACGGATATGACAGGGACCTTCACATTGAAGAGCATTTTCCACTCTGCCTTCTCCATCATTTCATCATCTAGGAAGAATGGGCATGCCGATTGGGCTACCTCGATCTCAGCCCCACAACCAAGATCAAAGCCCTGAAAGTCTACACTCGCAAGAGCAGCCCGCGCTTTCTCCAGTTCTTCACATCTAACTAGAATGTCAACATCCGTTATCTCTCGCTCACTTCCATAGCAATAAGCTGCAGCCCCAGCAAAAACCACCCAAGGTATTCCTAGTTCCTCAAGTCTATCTTTAACTAAGAGCAATCTGGAACGAATGGCTTCCTTCTGTTTCAAAGCAATACCCCGTATTGTGTCAGCTTGTTGATGTGATTGCTTAGATTGATATGGCTTCTGCAAAACTCCAGTAACGCACGCACGTAGTCCGTCAAAAAAAGGAGAATGAGAGAGTGCGTGTGGGTGTTCTATACTGGTGGGTGTGGCCAATAGGTTTTAGTGTAGTGGGCGAATATGGTTTTGTCTTCGTCTAAAGGTACGATTCGTGGGTTGCGCGTAGATCCGTCTTCCCAGTGATCAAACGTGTATTGCCAATGCCCCACAAAGAATGAAGGTTGTACGAGCACTTCGCGAGGGCCTGGATGCGTGGTTAAGGTTGACCCTGTTTTGCCCACGAGTTGGCCATCTATCCAAACGTTCAAGTCTCTGATTGGGTAGCCTCTCGGGTCTTGAGCGTTTACTCTAAGATTAGACCAATATTCCTCGCCAATGTTTGTGGTGACCATGACAATGTCATATATGTCTACCTTGAGATCTCGCACCAAGTCTGCTCTTGAGTTCCAGTTCGGATTTCCACGTTCGCTTTCATATGCGCTGCTTACGATGTTGACATCGGTGATGTCAACGACTCCGTTGCCGTCTACGTCGCTTGGACAATGCCACTTTGTGAAGTAGGCTGTGAGAGTTGTGTTCTGAGCTATTGCTATCGTTTTATTGTTTCTGGTGTAGTCATTCCACTGGGCAAATCCATACCGATAGCCTGTTGATTCATCTTCCCAGAAATCATTCACGAAAACTTCGTGGTATCCTGTTGACACCTTGAAAGGTGAGCCAACGTATCCGATTAAATCACCATCGATGTATACGTCTGCTTCTGTCAGGGAAGTGTCATGTTGGTCTTCTGCAAGCACGGTCAAGTAAGGCCAGTATGCTGGGTCTGAGTTATCTACGGTGAGAGCCACTATGTCAACTGTTTCTTTGCTGTCAATCTCGACTGCCGTCAGCTTTATTGTGTATTCCCCATTGGTTATTACGCTGGTGTCCCATGTGGCCAAGGTGTTGTCTACAACGGGAGCATAATGCATCGGTCCGATGCGTGTCCAACTGGAAGGATAGACTCCAAGTCCATATTCTACTTTGTAACGCTGGAAATCTGGGCCATCTGCAGTTCCAGAAATGTCTACGATTCCGTGAACGGTTGTGTCGTCGAGAGAAGAGTTGAAATCTGCTATCAAGATTGTGTCTCTCTGAATAGCCTTGTAGGCGTTTATTCTTCCGACGCCGATGGGCACGGTTGAGGTGGCAGAATCGGTTGTACTTCGCAGTATGTTTCTGACTTCTTCGTGTGTGAAGGATGGACTCTTTGACAGGATGAGTCCGGCTAAGCCAGCTGCATAAGGTGTGGCCATGGATGTGCCGCTCAGAAAGGCATATGCGTCGTCGAACATTGTGCTGATTATATTGACTCCCGGAGCAGAGATGTCGACCCAAGATCCATAGCTGGAGAAGGAGGCTTTTTCATCGTTCTCCGCAGTTGCAGCTACAGCAATAACCTGATCATAAGCTGAAGGGTAATGCTTCACTCGAGTATTGGAGTTTCCTGCAGCGCCAACTAGGACGACGCCTTGGTCATACGCATATTCGATCGCAGCCTTGATTATTTCAGAGACGCCCCCGCCGCCCCAACTCATACTAATTACGTCAGCACCGTTTTCCGCTGCATACTCGATGGCTGCTGCTGCATCTTCGCTTATTAGAACGCCCCTGCCACTGGCTGTGTGGTATCCCGCTCGGGATGGCATAATTTGAACGTTCCAGCATGTGCCAGCGACGCCGATATCGTTGTTCGTTACAGCAGCGGCTATGCCTGAACAGTGTGTTCCATGTCCATCGAAATCCATAGGATCATTGTCCCTTTCTGTTCCATCCTCCCCTGGTGCAGGCTGAAAGAAGTATGGAAACTCAGGAGGAACCTCGACAAAGTCCCAGCCCCTAACATCATCAATGTACCCATTGTTGTCGTCATCCAATTCGTTGTCGGGGATTTCATCAGTGTTGTTCCAGATATTTGCTGCTAGGTCAGGGTGATCCCAGTCCACGCCTGTGTCTACTATCGCGATGACCGTGCTTGGCTCGCCCGTCTCGATATCCCAAGCAAGCTCTGACTCCATGTTTACGTGTGCCCATTGTTCTGAGTAGTTGAGGTCGTTAGGCGTACCAAAGGTTTGATATATGAAGTTAGGCTCCGCATATTCCACAATTGAGAGGTCTGAGTAAAACTGTGCCATCCGAACAACGTCCACCTCCTGTGGAGCCTTGATCTTGTAGACATTTGAGAAGATGGTTGTTTTATGGGAGAGAACCCTCGAAACACTCATCACTCCAAAGCGTTCATTCAGTAGGTCTACAGAATCAAGCCCGGTAATTACCTCGGAACCACTTGAATCAGCACGCAAGTCTCGTTTAAACTGCACGAGAATTTCGCCCGGAACGAACTGCAAACTGCCTTTGTCGTTAGGACTTTCTTCGTCGAATGCGTGTTGAATATTTTTTGACATCGCCGGTATCGCAAAGACTGCGAAAGCTAGTGACAATAGTAAAGAGAAACTGATGGTCATCGACGCAATTTTTTTCCATTTCATTTTTCTTTCCTCTTTTCATCAAACTGAGCATCTATCTCTATATAAAATTAGCAATTTAGATTTTTTCCAGACGCTAATGTAACAAACTAGACAAACATTGTTTCAAAGTGACTAAACGAAGACAGATATCACACGACCTAGGGTTTCTGCAAAACTCCGAGAGAAAAAATTGCAGAAATTCTCCTGCGTGCGTCGCTTCAATGAAATAAAGGACCAGATTCTGGAGTTTGAGAGATGCCCCACTTCACTTATAAAACCTAGTTTTGCGGAGAGTTCCTATGATTTTTTGCGCAAAAAAGAGGGAGGGTGAGAAGTGGTACCCACTTCAGTGACTACCATGCTGCTTTTTGATTGTTTCCTTCCAAGACAAAGAGGAATCTTTCAATTTCGGTTTGAGGAACTGCAAACGATAGGTCTATTGTTTCTAGGAGGGACACGTGAATTTTCCGATCATCGCTGATTAAGAGCTGTGGCAGAACGTTTTCTGACGAACAGAATTCTGCTCTTATGAGAGGACACTTGTAATGGTTTCCGAGATAGTCAACCGCGTAAAGCTTGACTTGGTCTAAGTTGGACTCTGAAAACCGTAGACCGGGCCAACCTTCCCGCAAACGCAATTGGGCTTTACGGTTTTCCAGGCTTACGTCTTCTGCTTGGATTGACACTTCTCTGGTAACGTCTGCTCCATTTGAGTCGTGAATGTCTATAACACCGTAGTCTAGGTACTTATCTTCGTTCCAGACAAGCAGAGTTGGACACCCACCACCGCCGGGAGGAGAACCAACATATTCTCTGTACAGATACCAAATGTGGGGAACAATATCATCTTCCATGTACACCTTGAAATAGTACCTGTAATCTGGACTGTCATTTGTTATCTTCCAGTAAACTTTGTCTTCGTAGCCTGAAGTTACGGCCATCGAAGTTTCTAGTTCAAACGAAACTCCGACGCCAAGCACTGTGAGACTGAGCGAAGTTTTAAGCCCTTCTTGAAGAGTTGTGCTGCCAGACAGGGAATATGTCCTCCATATAGATTGACTAGGGAGCACTGCCCAAGTTTCTCCTCCAACAGAGTTGGGGTCCAAGTATTCATCTTCATAGAAAGAAACATATTCGTCGGTGAACCTTCGAACGAACAAATCTAGCATTGTTCCGAGCGCATCATAACGACCAGAAGCAACCGTCTTTCTCTTCAGCACCATTGGATAGCCTGGAGCATCTATCCCAGTTTCAACCTCCTGTGTATAAGTTTTGGTCATTCCAGACCCAGCTGCGTAGGCTTTGACTGTTATGGTGTGAGAGGACGAAGATGTGTGCTCCATTAAAGCAAGGTTTGTGTTTGGAAATAAAGCGACCATCGTGACCCAAGTGTCTGTATCTTCAGCAAGCTGGAAATTGACGGTTGTAGGTCGTGTTATCGTGCCCGCTTGTTTTTCTTGCGTGAAATAACCAGTTTTACTGGCGACAAGCGTCGTATGAAGCTGGTGTGGTACGTAAATATCGTAAAATCCACTTGCATCAGTAGTATCAGAGTAATCCGCCGCGCAGACAGTAGCTCCAGCAATGCCTACACCGTTATTGTTTCGTACGTATCCTTGAAAGCCAAAGTTGGGGATGTATGCTTTTGATTCAGAAACAAGAATGAACGCTGAAACAGCCAAAAGTAAAGCCAATAGGAAGACTTCGACTTTTTTCATATCTCGCCCCGAGGTTATTCTTCGTTAAAACTATTTATGCTTTGTTATCAACCACAAAATAATTGACACTGCAATGACTACAACGATAAAAAGTATTCCAAAATTCAGGGACCCAAATTGACCTTCATAGTTCAGCAAGACTCGTGCATATTCTGAAGGAGTCGTGCTTACGTTAGGTGTGAAGCCGTCACCAGGCCAAAAATCATACAGGTCAGGTATTCTTACACCATCCTCAGGTTCGTAACCTTGCCTAAAGAATTCAAGAGCGACGCCCATCGTCCTCGTTTCACCAGTAGCTACTTGGAGCCCATCTGCGATCTTATCGTTATTGCTAAGTGGAAAACAAAACTCAAAATGCTGATCACCAGTAAGGCCACCAGAGTAGTACCCCATACCACAAGTCGAGATGTTAGATGCTGCGATGTTTTCATCAGGAGTCCACAGGACGCTATTGCTCACGCTCGGTCTCCTTTCACCCCAATTCTGTAAAAAGGGCAAATCTTCAGCTGAGTCCCAGAACCAATCCAAGCTGAGTGACATCGACAAGTATATTTGACTGTGCCGCACACCTACAAAATTTAGCAGCCCCTTGGCATCCTCTGGAGGAGACAATTTTCCATCATTTTGAACGTCAAAATAAATAAGAAATCCGTCAGGAAGCACCATTTCCTCGGCTACTGAAAATGGATTTGGCCCGACAAGGAATATTATCGCCCCTACAAAGAAATGGGTCCCATTATGCCCAAGATGTACATTCGCTCTGTGATTCTGTCCGTTTATAAATGTAAAATTAAGATCAAGTAGAGTAGCGTTAAGCCACGCTGAATCATCAACCCTACCATCTAAAACCGGCGCATTAATTTCTTTAATCAGAGTAACATGGTTCGGAGCACTCGTCCTGAAAATTAAGGAAGAACTTGTTATCAGAAGCAATCCACAGAAGAAGATGTTCAACAACTTCAAGACGGCGGTTCCCCTAAATGATGATCATATTCAACACATTTAAGGTGAATCATAAAAGTTGCTGAAAGATACGCCCGCACGAGGAATCGGGATTAAAGACTGGATCAAAGGACCGGATGATGAATAGATGCATGCATGCATGCAGCGCGCGCGGAGCTGATTCCAAATAGGGTTGCAGAGAGTATGGCTCCAATGTAGCCCCAGTGATGTGTCACACTTATCAACGGTAGAAAGTTCTGAGAAGGCTTTATATCAAGCTTTATTCGTGCGGAAAGCGCGGGCGCAGGAGAAAGGAGAGAAGAGAAATGCTGGCGCGCGCGATCCTTACCAAAAATGCTTGGCGTATCTTCTTATAAAGGGTATAGAACAAATCGTGGACGCAACTAGAACAAAGACTGAATGACAGTAGCGTCGCGCTACTTTCCCCTAGGAGAGCGTGTTTCCATCCATGTGTTCAATGCTCTGTCCACGAGTTTGTCTAGAAAGCTGGATTTGTAGGCTGTCAATACTTTTGCAACACTGTCTTCATCTTTGACAGTGTAGATGTTTTCGTAGCCAACCTTTTCTTTCACTAGAATATTCCGGTCAACCAAATATTTGAGATAGTAAGAAAGTGTCGATGGCGGCAGTTCTAGACGCTCCGCTAAGAACTTGAACTTTGTCTTCTTATTTGCTAGGACCGTGAGAACGATCTGTCTCATTCTTTGCTGTCGCAAAGCAACCAGCACTTTCTTGTCAGCTGCATCAAGAAGCTCTGCGTAGAACCTCTTGATTTTCCCCTTTGTTTCTTTGAAAATAATCCGCTTTCGAGTCATGTAGTCGAGATGGTAATCCAATGTAGATAGCGGCATGTCTAGAACTCGTTGAAGCTCCCTCAGGTGAATGCCTGGAGTCGCTTCTATGACTGCATAAATCTTGCTCCGATTTTCGTTTTCTAGAATCTCATCCTTGAGCATTATCGCTATCCTTCAGTATTCCCAGTAATATGAAAGTTAAAGATACCAAGTGCAGGAGAAGATGCAGGTTTTCATCTATAATCAAAGGCTCGGCGAAAACCTCTGGTATTGCGAGGAGTGCGTAGAATAATTGCAATCCAAAGCCTGCAGAGATGAGCAGCATCTTGTTGTTTCTTACACGAAGATAAGCCAAAAAGATAATCCCAAAAATAATTGCTGTGGCTAACACCAGAGCAACTCGAACTGCTATCCCAAATAAGTAGGCTGTCATGTTACCTCACCTTTCACTCGTAGGGTCACTCGATATAATAATAAGTTTTTTGATTTGTGAATCTCAGATTCTTCTTCAGTGTTCCGAATTCTAGTGCAATATGTGTTCTAATCTTCTCCAAGGTTTGTTCGATGGCGATTATAAAGCTCTTCATGTTTATCTCGCCTTAAAAGGAGGAAAAACATTAATGAAAATCACGAATTTGTCAGTTCTAGGTCTCCTATCTCTCATTCTTCTGTCGACAGCACCTTTTGCATTCGCAGGCCCTAAACAACAACCAACGAGAATCTCGATTGTTATAAGCAATCCACCCAAGTATCCACAAGACGTCTGGGTAGTAGCTTCGAACAGCTCGGGCAACTGGAACGGAGGAGGAGACATCTGCCTTGTAGGCGGAGTACTATACGCGCTTAACAAAGTAATTGGCGAACCTCTACCACCATCATTCACCCCAGACCAACTCCAAATACAAATGGCGTTCAAGCACCCATTCGACGGCGGCTGGGTCAAAGGAACAGAAATTGTACTTGTACCAGGTATACACCCAAGTGACTTTGGCAATTTCTTCATCGAGGGAGCGGTCGATTTCAATGTGCTTCATGGCGCTGCCGAATTTAGCCCTGACCTTGCAGAAGTAATCGACTCTATCAAGACGCTGCGATTCACGTTTGACTACGCTTCTGGCAAAAGTATTCAGCCGGTGATGTTCTGGCTCGGAATAGAACTTGCGCCCGGTGTGCTTGGCTATCTTCCTGTGCTTGAAGCATATCCACGCGACCTAATGACAGTGATAAACACAGTAGAGTAGCCCACAGAGCATTCATAACTATCTTCCATCCTCTTTTTCTGGTTACGCATATGGTAACTTACAGGAAAAATCACAATCACCGCTTATTGCGCCACGCGTATAACGTATTCGTGCGTGCACAAGAGATATAGACAAGCGTTCGTCCATTGAATGGATGGGCTAATAGAGCTGCCGAGTGCGCAGAAACTTAGCGTTCTGGCTTAAGAAGGTGTATAATCCAGATGATTGGCCAATATCTGATAGCATTTCGAGAAGTCTTAGAAGCAGCCCTAATCATATCAATAGTTCTTGGCTATTTGGTTCGAACTGGCAGGAAACCTCTATCCCGCTATGTATGGTATGGCGCCTTTTCTGCGATTATGGTAAGCCTTCTCTTAGGATCGGTTATTTGGCTGGCGTATGGAACACTGCCGGAAGATGCTCAAGCATTGTTCGAGGGAGTAGCAGCCTTGATCGCAGTTGCTGTGTTGTCTTCGATGATCTATTGGATGGCCACCAAGGGTAAAGAACTGCACGCTGGAGTAGAGCAGCAAGTGGAAACTATTGCAACCCGCGGGACAACGCTCGGTTTGGTATCTTTCGCTTTCATTGCAGTTTTCCGCGAAGGACTGGAAACCGTGCTCTTTTTGACACCTTTCCTTGTGGTTGAGCCGTTGACGACTATTGTCGGATTAATCTTAGGGATATTGACCTCGCTTGCGCTGGTCTATGGCATTTTTATTACTGGTATGAAGATCAACCTACGGCGTTTCTTCTATTTCACAAGCATCCTCCTAGTCCTCTTGGCTGGAGGGTTAGCTGGCTATGGAATTCATGAACTTGTCGAGTACACAGGTTCCACATCATGGGGAGCGCTTGGTCAGCCTGCCTACAACTTGAATATTCCCACTGAAAGCCCCTGGCATCACAAAGGTGTATTAGGATCCGTGTTCGCAGTCATGTTTGGTTACACTGTCAAAGCTGAGTGGGCAAGACTGCTGGTCCATCTTGGATATCTGGCTATCGTGATACCTCTAGTGATTCGTGTCTACCGAAGAAGATGAATTATACAATCGATTGATTTTGTGACTGCAAATGAGTAGATACGCCAGTGAACACTCAGGTCCCCTGCGCGCGCTCAACTATCGCATGATCAACTTGCGTCTCAGTTCGATGTGTTGGTTGGGTTAAATTTTAATCCAACCAACCAACCCAACTACTATTACGCAGCTCGCTACACTCTTATTCATACATACACTGAGCGCGCTTACCATCTATAAACAACAGGACTTCAACGAGATGTGGAGCTTCCACTGTTAAAACTGACGCCATCAAAGGTAGACGGCAAATGCGGTGCAGAGTCTCTAAGACGCTCTTGCAGTTCATCGTGAATTCTTTGACATAAAGATGCTGGCAGCGGGAAAAAACGCCAACGCACCATCGGGGCGATGCCTGCAATAAGAACAAGCAGTAATTGTGTACCACTAATCATTCAGAATCTCCCTATCACCTATATCACACTCGTATGGATTATTCAAATGGCCGTCACACGCGCAGAAAACTGCGCCCACATTGGCTCGCTCCCATCCTTGGTTAGCTAGAACCATCGCCAGAACCAGTACTTTTCGAAGAGGATCTTGGACCAGTGCCATATCCTGCTGAGTCTTGGCCACCGCATTTTGGCATCGGGCGTGGGTTCAGCGTAAAAGTTCCCCCTCACCATGCCGGCTTTCCCATAGCCTACTTCCAAGAAGCATTCGCCCCATCCATCAAACTCCCTTTCTCCATTACCATGGATGCCAGCGGCAATATTGTGGGCTACAACCTCTGCTTGACCGTGGGCGAAGACTCCAGCCTTGGGCAAAGGCTTTCCCATAGCCAACATTATTCTAGTTACGTCTCCCAGGGCAAAGACATCATCATATTTCGTCTTTAGGGTTCTTCTGTCCACAGGGACCCAGCCCGATTCATCAGCTAGACCTGATTCTCTAACAACATTAGGGGCTCCATGTGGAGGAACAGCAAAGAGTAAGTCAAACTTCATGCTCTGCCCTTCCTCAAAGATGATCTCTCTCTTCTCCGCGTCCACGGAAATCAATCTGATGTTAGAATGATAAGTTATGTCACGACTTTCCAGTATCCCTCTCACCATGTTCCCGATCTCTGGAGGAGTCACTCCCATAGGCCGACCTTCAGCGGTGAAAAAATGAAAATCAACTTTGTCTCGTATTCCATTCCTTCTGAAGTGGTAGTCCATGAAGAGAGCGGCTTCATATGGCGCTGCTGGACACTTGAAGGGGAGGCTTGACACACCCGCAGCGACAGTTCCGCCTGAAAAGTTCCTTAACGCTTCTCCAAACTTCATCGTCTCTTCCAACTCATAGATGTGGTTGGCACCATCGGAAAATCCCGGTATTGTCTCTGGGGTCAGTTCGGCACCTAGCGCCACTATTAAATAGTCATATTCAAGGTTCTTAATGCTCGTTTTCACGACTCTATTTGCAGGATCAATCTCCAAGACTTCACTGTTAATGCATCTGATGTTCTTCTTGTGCAGCAAGTTCAGATTCCTCGTGACTTTGTGGGGTTCTCTCCATCCCATCATGAGCCAGGGGTATGAAGGGGAAAATCTGTGTTCGGTCCTTCTATCAACAAGAACGATCTCATGTTCGCTGCCTAATTTTCTCTTCAACACGTTGGCAGCAACGACTCCGCCTATTCCACCTCCAAGCACAAGAATATTCATACTTTAATCCTCCGTATTTCTCTAGACGTTACTAAACATTTTTTTCATAAATATTTTTTATCGATGTGGTTTATTTTAGATTTATCAAAATTAGATGCACGCGTGCGCGCCCTGCCCATTACCCTATGTTGGGTCGGCCCGACTCAGGCCCTGCGTTACTTCCTCTTCTAGAAATATGTTCCATAGCTGTTTAAATTTCATCCAACCAACCAACCAACCAACTGCAATGTGCAAGAAAATAGGGAAATTGCGGGTGCAAACATCAATATAATTCGGGATATCGTAGCTCTCACTAAATGATATATACGTTTCGAGATTTAAGGATTTTGAGGGATTGTTCTGCGTTAATCGTTTTTCATTGCACTAATTTTAGTGTTCTATATAAAGTACAAATCAAGTTTCTCTTATTATTTGGAGGAGTTTTTTATTATTTGTGATAGTTATTCAAGAGGCAAATCGGATCTCAATGACCTGAGAGCAGCTTCCACTTCTTTTCGAGGAAAATAATACACTTTCTTCGAGATCTTTCTTTTGAGGATTAGACTGTCATTTTCCAGCTTTCTAAGGAGAGCTGTGTTCGTTTCCCTTTTCGTTCCTCGGATGGAAGCTATTTCACTTGCAGTAGCTTGTTTCTTGTTACACAAAATGCTAAGTATCTCTCTTCTCTCATTTGAGAGAGCAAGAATTCTGTCACGGAAAGTCGAAGTTATTTCCTTTATTTCTTTGTCCTTCATTGTAATCTCTCGCTGGCTACGAACAGTCTGGTAAAGTTCGGATAGTGAAGGTAGCATGAAATCTTCTTCTGGCAGGTCTTTTTTACTGTTGATCGTGAGAAAATCAAAAATTTTTCTGCACTTTTTCCTTGCTTCTCTTAATTCGCTAGTTGAGTTACTCTCAGAGAATAAGTATAGTTTCCATTGTTCTAGGAAATACTGAGACCACCGATTAAGGATTGGAGAAACTTCGAACAATGTTGTTCTCAAACTGGTTGAGGATTCTCTCCTTTTCAGAACTCGAAGCGCTTTAACTCCTTTACTTAACGAAATTACGCTAACAACATCAAACGAAGGTTTGAAGGAAAGGGAACACAGATTTTGAATCTCTTTGTCGATTTGAGGAGCAGATAATCTAAGACTTTCAAATGAAGCTAGAATTTCAGGATGCTTATACGCATCTTTGAGCCCATAAAAATCCAAGTCATAGATGTCTCTCGGCAGCTTCCCGTTTTCGAAATTTCCAATTGACTTTCTATCTTCTTTTCGTAGCTCGTTTAAGAGCTGTGAATCAGTTCTTAATACCCATCTCTCACCATTGTCAGATTCCTCATTGACCAGTAATTTTCTAAGGCTGTTGCTTCTCCTTTCCAAATAAGCAAAAACAGCCTTTCTTATTAGAGAGAGAGCAGACCGAACCATTTTATGATCGTAAACGGAATGCTTGAGTTGGTAGACTCCGGTGAAAAGCGACTCGATAACAGTTAGATGTGGCCATTTGATTAGAATCTCATCATTTTCTTTATCCAGAACAAAAGCGGAATATATCCTCTCGTCAACAAGACCATAATTCACCCCAGAACTGAATGAATCTCTTCTTAAATAATCGATCTGGTTAGCACCCAAATCAGAATACAATATTTGGTAAAGATATCTAACACCTCTTTTGCCAGCCCTATTGCTGTCGAGCATTGCCCAAACAAGTGGCCAGTCAGCGTGTATCTCTTTACAGATCCTTTGAACAACTTCTTTTCTGACGATCTCTTCTTCTGGAAAAATATAGTACTCTTCGAATACCCGCTCAAAAGGCAATTCAGTTATGTCGTGAAGCAAGCAAGCTATCCTTAGTATTTCAATGTCTTCTTCGTCTAGACCCATCTCCATCGAAATATTTGTAGCAACCTGAAGCACGCCTAGCGAATGCAAATACCTAGAATGCATAGCACCAGGGTACACCATGTATGCTGTTGGCAATTGCCTCACATATTTCAATCGTTGAAAATTCGGGTTTTTAACAATCTCGAGTTCTTGATTTGTTAAGACGATATCGCCATGCAAAGGGTCCCTGATTCTATTCCTAGCATCCTTAAATCTGACCATTTGAGAAACCTTCTACACATTGCCCACACATTGCGTTAATTTCCTATAACAAACGGAAATATAAACATAATGTAGATTTACATCTACAAAAAACTACATACAGACAAAACAGTTATTAATAGCAAATCAACATAATTTTTTCGAGAAGGCCTAGAGAATGGTTAGTAAATCATCTAGTCACACCAAAAAAAGTTTATCAACCAGCTCAAAAATTCGAAAGGCTGCACATGAACTACTAGATAGCATACGCCAGAGTGCAATAGAACAAACAAATCTTTCAAGAGTCATGTTACATTTCTCAGAGAAACGTAAGGTAGTTCTCGGCAAAGAGATTTCGAAGTCAAACAATCTGGAAATAACGATACCAGTGCCTAAGACTATTGAAAATCGAGATACAGCAAGGATATCAGGAAAAGTCGGTGCCAAATTAGGCCCCACGGTTGAATTAGATTTCGAAAAGAAGGGTGAGACTATCAAATGCTTCAAAGATAAAAGGGCAAAGAAGGATGAATAAATGGGTTCAACACTCCAACTACCTTTGACAGATATTAAAAAAAGAGTGATCACAGATGATCCGGAAAGTCGGAGCATTTCACAATTGGGCTTTAGTGTACTAGAAAATCGTTGTTTGCTAAAAGATGACGAACTTAAGATTGTAGAAAACCCCTCAAATCTTTTCCACAGAGTCGCACGATTAGTTGCTTCGACCGATCTAAAGTATGACAATAGTGCGGATGTTGAGAAAACTGAAAATGATTTCTACAAAGCAATGTCGAATCTGGAATTTCTGCCTAATTCACCAGCCCTTATGAATGCAGGAACTCCAGTGGGTCAATTAGTAGCCTGTTTTGTGTTGCCTGTTCCTGACTCGATCAGCGGGATCTATTCTTCAATGAAACATGCTGCTTTGATCCATAAATCAGGAGGTGGAACTGGATTTGATTTCTCTAAAATAAGACCGGAGGGAGATATCGTCCGGTCGACAAAAGGTCTTGCATCGGGTCCGCTTTCTTTTATAAAAGTATTCAATGAATCGACAAATGTCATCAAAGATGGTGGTAGACGAAGGGGTGCCAATATGGGGATTCTTAGGATCGACCACCCTGATATTGTCAAATTTATCAGGGCCAAATCCGATGAAAGTGCCTTCACAAATTTTAATTTTTCAGTTGCGATTACAGATTCGTTTATTAAAGCAGTTGAGCACAAGAAAAAGTTCTCTCTCAAAAATCCTAGAAGTCAAAAAGTTGAGGAGGTTGTTGATAGCTGTGAGCTCCTTGAGGAGATAGCGTATCAAGCTTGGAAAACTGGGGAACCAGGAGCGATTTTCATTGATGAAATAAACAGAAGAAATCCCATCCCAGATGAAGGAAAGATCGAAGCTACCAATACATGTGGAGAACAGCCTTTGTTACCATTTGAATCGTGCGTTTTGGGTTCTATCAATCTATCCAGAATTGTAGAAAATAGCGAGATTTCGTGGGAGAGGTTGGAATCTCTGGTAAGATTAGGTGTACACTTTCTCGATAACCTAATTGATGTGACAATTTATCCAATCTCAAGAATTAGAAAAATTACGCAAGCAAATAGAAAAATAGGTATTGGTGTAATGGGTTTCGCAGATATGCTGATAAAACTTGGGATTCCATATGACTCTCGCCAAGCCAAACACATGGCAGAAGAAATTATGAGTTTTATCTCTCAGAAAGCCAAGGATGAATCAGTCAAAATCGCCCAATTACGAGGCTCATTTCCTAATTTCGAAGGAAGCGTCCATCAGCGATCAGGTCTTAAGGAAATGAGAAATGCTACCTTGACAACTATAGCGCCAACTGGGACTATTAGTGTTATTGCGGGTTGTACGAATGGCATAGAACCAATCTTTGCCATTGCAAGTTATCGGAAGATACTGGGTCATTTTCGAGCACTGGGGATTAATAGATTGTTTGCGGAGGAAGCAAAAAAAAGAGGAATCTACACCGATGAACTAATCGAAAAAATCACCAAGAATGGTTCCTTGCAAGCCATTTCGGAAATACCACGTGATTTGAAAAGAATCTTTGTCACCGCACTAGATATTGACCCTAAATGGCATGTTAGAATTCAAGCAGCATTTCAAAGCTATACCGATAACGCTGTTGCAAAGACAGTGAATCTACCGTATAAGGCAACTAGGGAAGATGTTAGGAAGATTTTTTTATTCGCCCACAAACTCGGATGCAAAGGAATTACTGTTTATAGGAACGGCAGTAGAAACAGTCAAGTTCTATATAATGGTTCGCAACATAATGCGAAATGCTCATGCTAAATGCAGCTATTATTTTTCCTCTGCTTTCTGTAGATCTGAAATTGCAAATTCAGGAATTCTCCTAATGGCTTCTAACAACGCATCTGACTCGACTTTCATTTTTTTAAGGCTGGTAATCAAGAATCTTGAGGGATTCTTCTTCTTCAATCGTTTTTCTATAAACTGCCTTAAAGCAGTAGATGTGATCCCTGCTGCAATAGAGACTCCCACTGTCCCAAAACTTGGTATTGGCTGAAGCACCATGGACATTAGAGCAGCGATTATGCCACTAGACGTAGTAGCTTCTATCAGAAACTTCTTAGTATTACGTTTAGGCTGATCAATTAGGTCGGACAATGGTTCAAGAATTCTCGTTTCTATTAGTTGAGACAATCTTGCCCTTTTGAGATGTGCTTTCCCTGGAGGAAGAAGGAACATGTCAGTGGAAATTGCTCGACATTCTTTTATAAGATGATTGATTTCGTCACGCTTTTCTCTATTTAGTTCTGCTATGATCGCGCTTTTTCTCCGAGTATTGCATCTTCCATAAATAGGGTACAAGATGGAAGAGAAGAGCCTGCTAGTGAAAGCGTCTACATGATACTCTTCAACATCTTCAGTTTCGCCTCCATGAGGAGTTTCAAACTTGGCTAGGATATCCAAATAGTAGTCATCGAAGAGAAGAATCTTGGTTTGTGTTTGAGTGAAGACCTGAAGTCTATTAATGAGCACGGCAGTTACTAGCTTTAGGATTTGCTCATTTGACAAATAGCCTTGTATATACTGAAGGATGCCATCGAAGTCTTTCTTCTCCAAGAGTACTTCAAAAAGTAGGTGCGAACATATCTCCCTAGATACAAAATTCACATCTAGAGGGGCATTTAATATCAGTTGTTTTAATATTGGCTTTTCATCTAATATTTGAATTGCTCTGCCGATGGCTGCAATGTTCCTTGGATAAGACAACGCAGAAACAATTATGTTTTTTGTGACACGTAAAGGTTCTAATATATCCATAGCATTCAAAGCCAATTTGGAGTTGACAAAATAACGAGAACAGAATTTCCAATATATTTCAGGCAAGGCTATTCTCTTATTGTAGCAGTAAGTAGGGAAATCTAATACTGCATGTGTTTCTAAAGGTGTGAAACCCGTTGGAATGAAATATAAAAGTTGGTCATGGAAGAAAATGTCTGCCGCGTAGGGCATGTAGGCTGGAGAAATATACCCAGGGGCAATACAAATCATACAATCCTTCCCCAATAAGAATAATCTCGTTTATCCAAATAAATAAGTGCACATTAGATACACATGCAAAAAAGTGTAAACAAAAGATTGGTCACAAAACATGCTTTTAAGCACAAACCACAAACATGAACCGAATCAAAAAACTTAATACTGAGTAAATTCTAAGTACTAAGTAATTCGTATCTATTAACTGAAGGTGCTTTACTGGATGATCCCATATTGCCTAGAAAAAAATTAGTAGAAGCGGAATTGGAAAGGAAACATCAGATGGTTCTGGATGTGATGGAAGGGGACAAGTCTTATTCTCCAATGGAGGTCACGGAACTCTTCATAAAAAGGTATCCTGACCACAAACAGGTAAAGAAGTGGCGTGCCTATAGGGCAGATGTATGTCGCTATGCGATAGCCCGTTACTTGACATTTCTAAAAAATCGGGGCTACATTAAAGTGAGTCCTTCTACTCCAAAAAAACTACTGAAAGTTCGTGAAAGCCCGCTTTTGAAAGAAGTAGCTGAAGCTTATATTTTTCTTGGAAAGGCCAACAGCATTGAAGAAGCTATCTTGAAAATCGCTAAAGAATTCATTTCAGCTCACAAAACTGATTTTGAATCACTCATAGAGAACATTGGAAGAGCGAAAAAAGCGATTGAGAGGGAGAAGGAAACCCACAAGAAGGCGTTGTCATCTGCATCACAAATAATGGGCAAAATTACTCAAAATGAAAAGGAGATATTTCCATGAATGTTGAATTGACTAAATCCGTTGTTGCCAATAGAAGGTTCTATTAATGGTTCTACAAACTTGGGAATGTGACCAAATTAATGACTATAAAGGTTCGTACGCAAAAAACTATTCGGGAGTGTAAGTAGTGCCAATCTCTGATTATCCTGAAGTCAATAGTCAGGAGAGAGAGACATATGTAGCTTATCTAGATATTTCCGGATTTAAGAAGATGATGGAAAGAGGGATAAAAGCTAAAAAAACTCTGAATAAGTTTTACAACACAATTCACAATGTTCAAAGCAACTTACATGTTGGTCGATATCAAAGAGATTTACTGGAAGTAGACGCGATAGTTGTCTCTGATTGTGCAGTACTCTTTTCTAGAAACAGAGATCTTTTCAATGACAAAGTGAAAGGTTTACGATCGATACTAACGTTTATTCAGAGAGTTAATATTGACCTAATTACTTCAAGGCATGGTCCACGAATTATTACAACATGTTCCATTGCCTATGGAAAGTTCGAATACAAGGGTAGATTCGAGATCAGAGGGATAGAAAAGGAATTTTTCATAGGATGGGCATATGTAAAAGCCTTTCAGGATAATGAATATGGAAAAACAAAAATAAAACCGGGACAATGCAGGCTATTAAGAACAAACATGTCCTTTCAAAAGAAGCTCCGAAAGACAAGAGGATCTGTTTTTTCTGTACTAAGAAAGGGTCAGAAGTACTATTATTTCTATTGGATGCTCAAAAATCTCACTCAACTAAAGGATTTTAACAAAGAATACAAAGAAGCTTCTAAACTCAAAGGTAAACATAGATATCAACGCATTAAAAAAGTTCTTCAGAAATACGCTGGTTCTATGTAAATGAATATAAGAGATTTCTGATCACAAATCATTTGATGTTCCAGTTTTCAGCATTTTGTTTAATCTATCACACGCTGGCTGATATCTCATCCTGCAATGAAACTTCAGAAACTCGACAAATTTCGAAGGTCGTAGCTTATGATGGAACCTATCAGGCAGCTCTATTGGGTGTAGAGACTCCACATGTTCCATTTTTGCCCACCTTCTTGCTCTTTTGTCATGGATCACAATTGGTATTCCCAGTCGCTTCGATAATGCTATCAGCTCAAACTCTCCCGCGTTCGCAGTTCTCCTGCCCTTTCTATAATTGATGACCAGATTCTTGTTATTTAGATACCTATGAATCATTTTGCATACATATTCCTTGTCTCTGTCGTTGAGAGGTTCGATCCGATAATCGATTTCCTTTTTAGAGAACTCATTTGCAATAAGGGGTGACACGATAACCTCACAGTTTCGTTTTATTTCATCACGAATAAGCTTACAAAAATGGAGCCCAGAAGTATTGAAAATAAATCTTATTTTTGGAGGTAAACTCATGCTAACCGTGCAGTATATGCAGCACAAAAAGTATAAATAGTTTATGCTTCACGTGTTGTATATCTAGAATGCATAAGAGAATGGAGGCAGATCAATGAATGATTACGCTAGAACTACTCTGTTCGTCGTTGAAAAGGAAGAATGGGTAGATGCTAAAAGCACAGCGGAGAAAATGGGTTATGACTCTGTCTCCGAGTACATTTTCGACCTTCTGAAAGCAAACCGAGAACACAAAATATCTCATCATTCACTTCTTCTGGAAATCGAGAAATACTATGAACTGGAGCACTACACGCTTGGACTTACTGCAGATAGAGCAGGTTTTTCTGAGAGAATTTTGATTAATCTAATGCAGGATTATGGGCTGCCGTTTCCAGAAGAAAAAAGACTGAAACATACCGAGCTTATCCACAATCTACTCTTAAAAAACAGATTATGTCCAAGAGAAGTAGATTCGTTTCTAAGACTCAGAATTGAAATGCAGAAGAGGCAAATACTGTCTAACGCAGATATTTTGTGCTCATTTTTTCCAGACAATGTTGATCGCACCGCAGAAGTGTTGACTGTCACACGAGACATTATTTTTCACTTTGTCGAGAATCGCTCTTTAAAGGAGCTTCTCAGAAATTGTAAGAAGCTTGAGCGATCCGAGGAATACTCAGATTTAAGATCTCTTTTTGGCAAGTTTGCTTTAGAATATGATTCTGAAGCCCTTTTTAGTGATCCAATTATAGAGAACTTGAAAAGAGAAAATTGTATGCAATTCTTTGGAAGAACATTAGAATATGCCTCTCTTCTTCTGATGAAGAGAGAATTGGAACGGATGGAGAATTTTAGATTTTTACAGGTTGCAATAATGGGAACAGAATACTTGGGGGACATCAAAGCGAGAATAGCCGAACAAAAGAGACAAATCGAAGAGATGTTCCCCTATATTGTTGAAGTACAAACGATCCTCCCATGAACTGTAGAATCCTAATTATTGAGAGCCCTTGGTTTCTGTTCTTTTTGTACAAAGAGGGCATCCTTCGAAAGGTTCATCTTTTCAGTGGAAATCTTGGAAAAGAATGTTTTAACGTTGCCAAAAGCATTAAATCTGTTCATACAATCACTAACTATGAAACCTGCATCTTTTGACGAAGTATTAGAAGCTCTGTCCAGCAAGTTATGTATAACTCAAATTATGGTAGCAGATCCTCAATGCTGTGCTAAGGAAGACGATCCTTTGAATATTTTGGAAATCATGAAGCTAAAGAACTATGATATAATGCCAATAAATGAGGAAGGCAAGGTCACTTCTTATGTGGAAAGAGAACTTCTTGAAAAGGAGAAGCAAATTGAGCCAGCGGTTCGGCAAATTACAACGGATGTAATTGTGAGTGCAGACACTTGTGTTTCGGAAATGGTTGATCTATTTCAACGCTCAAGATTCTTCTTTGTTAATAAAAGAAATGATTTAGTTGGCCTTGTAACTTATGCTGACTTGAACAAGATTCCAATGCGAGTCTTGTTATTTGTTTTGATAAGTCAGTTTGAATTCTTGCTTCTGACACTAATCAAGAAATTTTACCGGAAGGAAACATGGATTAGCAAGCTTGCTCTAGAAAGACAAGAGAAGATTAAGGAGCTTTATAATGAAAAAAGAAAACATGATACCGACATATCTTTTGAAGATTGCTTAAATCTTGGCGATATGATTGAACTTCTGGAATGTGATTCAGAGCTAAGGGTGTTTGTTGGATATGCTTCTCTAAGCTCCTGCAAAAAGGAATGTGGCTATCTTGATATACTGAGAAACAATGTGATGCATCCTTCCAATTCTCTTATCAAAAACTACATCGGAGTGAAAAAACTTAGTTCAAGAATAAGGAGGTTGCATAAATCTATAGAACGTATTAGATCAATTCTTGTATCCATGCAGACATGATACATGGGAACATAAACTTGATCTGAGCTTGTATATTGTTATATTTTAAGATTCAATGACGTAGGTAACGAAATTGAAACTACACCAAATTCGTAAGTATCTTAAAAGCAGATACATAAGAGTCGAACCTTTTCCGGCTTTATTTATATTGAACAATTACGACGGTTTTGAGGTCACTAAGGAAATATGTGATGAACTCATAATAGATTTGTACGTTGTGAAAGGACTAACGTACATCACTCTTGAGAAGGAAGATCCCACATTAGAGAATCCGAATATTCTAAGGGTTTTCAGCTATACAAGAGGACTCGATATTCCATCGTCTGAATACATAGGCGACTTGATGGAAGCAAAATATGGAGAAAGACTTAGATTCCTTGGGAAAGAAGATGATGTGAACACTATCTTGGGTTGGCAGTCACCGGGAATCTGGAGAGCAGGCGTTCAATTCTTGCAGTATGAGCTAGAACATGATATGGTAGATGAAGTTGTGATCGAGGCGGCAATAGATTTTAGTGAAAAGTTTGCTGAATTGGTGTCTTCTATAACGATACAAGACCTTTGGCTGCACAAATCAGTTTTAAAAAGAGTACCAATATCTGAAGCTATAAAAACTCTTGAGAATCTACAATCTCGACATTTTGAAATCTGCGTACAAGAATTTTTGAAATCAAGACATGGTTTTACGGATGTGGTTACTCGCTACAAGCCCCCGTATTTGGAAGGAAAAGAAATCGATGTTTACGCAAGAAAAGGCAGAATAGGAGAACAAAAGACTGTCACATTTTGTGAGTGTAAGCTGAGATTTGGAAACAGAGAAATCGAATTTGAAGAGGTCTCCAATTTTATTAAGATTGCTTCGAAGGCGAAACAACACGAATTAGAGCTAACAGCTAAAGAGGGGGGAAGTGTAAAAATAGAGACATGGTTAGTTACTAATGGAAACGTGTCTCTTGGCGCTCTCAAAATTCTCCGCCAGAACGGGATTAAAGTCGTGACTGCGAAATTACCTTCCAACTGGTTCAAGAGGGGAGATTGGAGGATTATCGATATTAAAGTCTATTGATTAGAATCCTGAGGATTTTGTGAAAAATTAATTCCCATCGGTCATTATTCGGCTTTGTTGTAAAATGGGAAAAAGCCATTCAGAAGAAAATTGACAAGCTGTAGAGGTTAAGTTTCTGTCCTGAATACGCACGAAAAAAAAGAAGGGTGTGTTGGAAAGGTTCACCTTTTCTGCGGAAATCTTAGAAAAAAGCTGATCACATACTTCAGTTCCTGTGGATGGGTTTATGCTGACATATCGGTTCTTCGAAGAGTAGAATCTCAAGCTAAACGTAAAATATAACCTAAGTGAAATGACAGGCATACAAATGCTAAAATATCTTCTATTTGAATAGTTCATGTAAGGTGGTTTGTTTGATTTTTATATCGCTAGGCAAATGGAAGAAAGCGCCCACAAAGGAAATGCGAGCGCAAATGGACCAAGTCACCAAAAATATAGAAGAGCTAAAGAAGCAAGGCATCATGATTCGTGTATATTGGACTCTGGGACGCTATGACGCAGTTGCAATTGTTGAAGCCCCAACTGAAAAGGACGCCATGAAAATACTCCTCGGTTGGCAACCCTTAGTTGATACGGAAACGTTGGTAGCTGTTCCACGAGAAGAAGCACTAAAACTCCTTTAAATCGAGACCCAACAATTCCCTTTTCTTTTTTGAGATACCAACAAATTTGTTTAGAAGCCAGTTTATCTTCTTGCTCTAATTAGATGGATTTTTGTTGTTCTTGTGCTTGAGCTCAAAAAAGAGAAAAGAAAAAGAGGCTATTCAGAATCGGATTTTTCACCGCATGCATGCATGCAACAACTGAATATGAGGGGATGTAGTAATGTCATTTGAAGAGAATAAAACAGAAGTTCGCAAAGTGGTTGATTTGGGCAGGGTGAAAAATGGGTCTCTTAGGTGATTTCTCCCAAGCCATCCTTTTAATAACAGTTGCTTTCTGGATGCTCAGTATAATCTCACTTGCTGTTACAGGTCAGACTTTCCTTGCAGTGATGCTTATCATCGGGTTAATAATTCCACTTTCAATGATAGCTTACACATACATTAAGAACCGCAGGAAACAGGCAACGTAGTTAAAGACTGAGACCTTTTTCCGGGAAATCGAAAATTCATTCTCTCTTATCTTTGAAATTTAGAGCCTCGGCAATCAAAGCCATTTCCTTCAAACCTAATGGTCTATTGGTTGCCTTAAGAACTAAGCGTTCTCTCCATCCACAGTCAAGACACTCGTATTTTATGGGGGTTATTGTCAGGTGACTTGACATATCGCCTTCCATAGCACGAATTCTCTTAACTCGAGCACTTTTACACCATGGACATATCTGAATGTCAACGAATTTTCCTTCCTCTTCCAACTCTTCTAAAAGCTTGAGTAGTCCGGGAAAAGTTTCACTAACGATTTCTTCTTCTGCCAAGAGAACCAGTTTCTGTTTTTGCTTCTTCCTTTTTTTCTTCTTTTCTTTAGCTGCCATTGGTCTCTGTGACAGCTCACTCTGCGACTGATTTATAGTTTTCCAGCACGCGCGCCTCTCAATACATTTGGATTTCTTTTTTCAATATCATCTGTCTACAATGACCGTCAGTATTGTTGCTATCATGAATAGTGGTAGAATTATGTTTTGGCTATTTTCAACTCTTTGTGGGTCGTTTAAGCATTGAACCAGCGTAGAGCCCGATGAAACTGAACACCAAAACAATGACAGTATTAACCGCCACTAACATAACCATCGAAACCCACGAATAACCGGCCCAATCCGTAGTTGTCCACTCGCTCGTTGAGTACGTGCTCTCCAAACTCTCATCCATCGCAGTTTGCATGTGCGGATTAACAGCCACTAACGCCATGACGACAAACATCAACACAACCGTAAACAAAACAGCAATCCTGCCAATCGCTCCCATCCTCGACTTCTCATGAATCTTTACGGCAAATCTGTAACCAATAATCAACGAAGCCGCCAAAGTCGAAAGAATTCCAGCAATATTTTGCCCCCAATAAGTATTCACTGGAACAAATACCGCCAAAAGCACAGCATAAAGCAGTATCATAACCACAGTCAGAGAAGCCACAGCCATTATCACATCACCAAACTTCAACCTATCACCTCTTTATCAAAATAGTCTGGTTCATATCTTAAAACATAGGACCATAGATGTTTGCGGCGACCAGCCTTCCCGTGACCTCCTCTTTGACCTCCACCTCTATGTTGACCTACTCTACCGCAACCAACTGTTCTGGATCCTCGTTTTTTATGGATTTTGTGAATTTTATGGGGCATTCTCGGCTACACATTTCAAGTGAAGAAAAAATCTTTGTCTAGTTACTTGCTGAGTTATTCATTGACAGAAGTCGCAAGACGTCTTTTTGTAAGAGATTAGCCCAACCTCGTTCAAAGTGAAACGATGTATTATCATTGAGGAGCCTGACTTTACATGAGTAGTTGTCGTTGAGATGGCCTTTGCAGTCAGATTCTTTCTGAGGAATCCTACCACACTTGGCTTTACATAAAGCATCAACAAGGTCTATTGCTGCAAAATAGAGACGTTTTGGAGGAAAATCAAGTATAAGATTCTCAGATATTCTCTGGATTTCTTCTTCTACTAGTTTTTTTTCAGCTGCTTTTGTGAACTTGTCACTTATGAGAATTCCCTTATCATAGTCCTCTTTCTTAATTGTCGCTTTCATCTTGTCAACAGTGTCTACGCCGACGTAGCCTGATTTTGACTGTGGCTTAGTTATCACGCGTAACAATACTTTATCATTAGATTCATTATCCAAGGCTGTAATGTCCAAACCGTTATTCCGTTTCTCTACACCTATGGATTCATAATCTTCGATCGCTATGAAGAGCTCGGCTTTCAATTCTATGCTCAACTAAACAATCACCTTCAGTATATTGCGAAATGAAAACAAGATTATCATTGAATTAAACGTATCATATGTTTCAAGGTCTTGAAAACTTCAATCTCGTTATCCATTCGTATATATATTCTCGTGATGATTAATATACTCTACCCAGCTGACAACCAAACTTCAAGTGCTGAGTACCGTTTTAGCTACCCGTCTCCATCAGGATGACACTACCTTTCTTGAGGTCATGAGGTCTTGACATTTTACACCAATAATCTTTCCATCGTTTCTTTTCCATACGATTTTGGCTTTTGGATTTCCACACATAGGGCACTTGTGGATCTGACCAGCTTTATGCTTCATTTCCTGATTGACCCGACGATTATATCGTTTACTTGTATATGTGCGACTCAGATGCTCCTAAAAAATAGGGATAGGTGGACGCATCGTTGAAATATGACGGCTTTTCTATTGCGCCATATCAGCGACTGTGGCTTTAGGTGCATTAGATTTGACAGATTCGATTCCTTTTTTGCAGCCATCCTTTGACTCGTAGGCTTCTCCAGAAGTAGCAATGATCTCACCATTCGGAGCCTTTAGTCTCCACCTGAATTTTTGGGCTGCATCTTTGTAGATTTCATATTTTGGCATTGCTGACAAAACAATCACCTCGAAGAGGTTCGCACTATTCTATAAAAACATCTTTAAACAAGTTTGAATCAATACTTTAAACATAAGCGAATCAACAGTCACCAACTTGGCAATGAATATAAAAGCTTTCCTTGACATTTACACCGCCATGAAATTTCTAAATTTCTGCTGAGCTTCGCCATATTTACGATGACGAAATAACATCCTTAAAGCTTCGAATCGGCAGAGATCTTATGAAGAAAGTGGAAAGCAACGCACACAAGGAAGAACTGCTAATTCTCCTAAGACTCTTTAGGAGAGACATGATTCTTAACTTTTCATATGAGGAGAAGGATAGCGGATGGATACTGTTTATCCACCTCTCAAATGGTGTAATTCAGATTAATGGTAACAAAGAACACCTGCTTGGAGATACTGTTTATTTCTCACCAATAATAGATGTAATCCTGTGAATGGAGAGCAATGAACCTGCTATAAAGAATCTTCTGCTGCGATTGTTACTCTAAGCTCAAAAATTCTATTTGACATTTTGCGTACACCTATAAGGCAACTTTATACCCGCGCGCGCGA
>JABAOH010150970.1_pt2 | contig 27471 bp, 25 predicted proteins | sample 7062181 | NCBI WGS metagenome assembly JABAOH01 (sample SAMN14538630, study PRJNA623070) | marine sediment metagenome | biome: marine biome [ENVO:00000428]; feature: marine pelagic biome [ENVO:01000023]; material: deep marine sediment [ENVO:00002113]; isolation source: pool of 5 deep marine...
TGACCAGTGCGTGGTACTGCAGCCGGACTTCCGCCGGGGCGATCCGAGCGCGTGCTCGGCCATCCGCTTCAATGTCGATCGATCCCTCGCGCATGGTGAAGCCGGCACGATCGCGGCGGACATCACCACGCGAGGTCTTGGCGGTCAAGGTCCGGTCGGTGACGGGGTCGCCCTCGACACGCACGCCCACGTCGAGCAGTGCCTCGGCCGGCGCGTCGCCGCGGTAAGCCGCCCAGACCGTTTCGAAGTGTCTCTCGAGCGCAGGCTCGAGCCCACGCACGACGATGCCGACTCCGGACAGGTCGAGTGCGATGTCGTTGGTTTGATCCATGGGGGTGTAGCGAATCGTCGGTCCAGCACGTACATGAGTACTGTACGGGAACTCAAAAGTCGACCCGACCCCGTGTGGTAGAGTCGAAACGAGAGCGCGATGCCGATCGAACCGACACAAAAAGAAAACTGGTTGAAGGAATTCTCGCTGAACGGGTTCGTCGTTTTCAGGAACTTCCTCCCGCTCGAGTTCGTCGACGCCCTGGCGGCCGAGCTCGCGCCGCTGCTCGAAGCGGAGTACGCGAAAGCCTGCAAGGACGGCTTTGCCTCCGGTCGCAACGTCGGTCGGCTGGCCCTGCATCTGGAGCAATACGCCCAGCTGCTCGGCGGCGCGCTGGCCGACGACCGCTACCAGCGAAACCCGGTGATCGAGGAGCTCGTCGACGCGGTCCTGGGCGAAGGCTGCTGGAAACGCGGTTGGACCAACGTCGAGGCCAACTGGAAGGGATCGAACTTCATGGGCTGGCACTCGGACCAGAAACCGGAGGACACGCCGGATCCCGACGGGCCGCACGAGGTCATCCGCGTCACCTTCAACATCCCGCTGGTGGACTTCACCTGGCAGACGGGCGCGATGGAGATGTTGCCGGGGAGCCACCACCTCCCGCGCTCTTTCGGTGCCGTCGACGGCGTAGACAACATCTACCCTTACCTGCTTCGATTGAACCGCGGCGATGCGATCTTCCGCGACGGCAACATCCTGCACCGCGGCACGCCCAACCTCACCGACCGGGTTCGGCCGATGCTCGATCAGACCTACAAGAAGCTGACCGCGAAGGAGCCGTGACCAAGCCTCTGCTCGTCCTCGCGATGCCCAAGACCGGCAACACGACGGTGATCGAGTCGCTGCGTGGAGCCGGGCTCGACGTGCAGCGTTCTCACTTCGTCAGCGAACACGCGTTCCGGCAAGCCGTGGCACGGGTCGAACTCTCCGGCGACGAGCGACGGATGAGTGAGCTGCTCGACTGGAACGAACGTTTCCGCAAGCCCGCGGCGAACGGCTTCGACGGATCCGGCTGCCGTGTGATCAGCCTGATCCGCGACCCCGTCGCACGCAACGTCTCGTGGCTGTTCGAGTCGTCCCGGCTCAAGGACCCCGCCGCGGCTCGGCGTTTCCGCGACGGGACTTTCGATCTGCGGGAGTTGCGGCGACGGTTTCTCGAGGCCGAAGACCATGACTACACCGTTCGCTGGTTCGACCGGGAAATCCGTGACGTGTTCGGCATCGACGTCTTCGAGGAGCCGTTCCCGCACGCGGCGGGCTACGCGACCTACGAACGGGGCGATGTCGAGTTGCTGGTCCTCCGGCTGGAGGACCTGTCGACCGCCGGCGCGGGGGCGCTGCGAGAGTTCCTTGCCCTCGACGGCCTCGAGATGGTCCCCCGCAACGTGCGCGTCACGTCGCTGGCGGGCGAGCTCTACGAGCGCTTCAAAGAGGAGCTACGACTGCCGGACGAGTACCTCGAGCGGGTCTACTCCTCGAAACCCGCGCGGCACTTCTACACGGTCGACGAGATCGCCGGTTTCCGCCGCCGCTGGTCCATCCCCCGAGCGGGCTGACGCGCGACCTTACGGCAGCGCCTCCGGCGCGGGAGCGCCTCCGTTGTTCCACAGGACGCCGTGCAGGGAGCGAGTGACCCGGACCATCGCGTCGTAGTCCAGCGTGTCGGGCGTGTCCTCCGCCCGGTGATAGTGCGGGTTGCGGTGGAACGACGTGTCGGTCACGAGCACCGCGGGGAACCCGTGGCGCCAGAAGGACAGGTGATCGGACTGATCGACTCCCGCGTATCCTCCCGGAGCGCGGAACGAATGGACCTCGATCTCGCGCATCGCCTTGATCCCCTGCTTGACGCGGCGGATCGCGACGCCGTTGGCCAGGTCGGCCGTCACGGCGACGAAGTTGCCCTCGCGAGGGTAGAGCAGCCCGAGGACGGAGAGCGGCACGGTCTGACTTCCGGGGTCGTCGGAGAAGAAACCGACCATGTCCAGTGCGATCATCAGATCCACGTCGACGCCGTCCGCCGCGAGCTTGCCCGCGAAGCGGTAGCTCCCCATGTCCTCGGTGCCGAAGAACGGCGGCTCCTCCGTCGAGAACGCCACGAAGTACTGGCCGAACCGCGGCGTTGCGTCGGGTAGCGTCCGCGCCAGCTCCAGCAGGACCGCAACGCCGCTCGCGTTGTCATCCGCACCGGGAAACCCGCCGTAGGCGTCGTAGTGCGCCCCGATGACGACCGCCGGTGCATCCGGGGTGGCCCCGGGCCGAAAGCCGATGACGTTGCGGAACACCCCATCGTCAAGCTCGTAGTCCTGGAGCTCGACCCGCAGACCTGCGGCCTCCAGCTCGGCGCGGATCCAGTCCGAAGCGGCCAGCAGGTCTTGCGGTTGCCGGTAGGAGCGCGTTCCGAAATCCGAACAGAGTCGCTCGACGTCGGCCTGCAGGCGCGCCGCCGACGGGTTCACGTCGAGCTCGAGCTTGCGCTGCGGAACCACCACGGGGCCGGTGACCAGGATTCCGAGCAACGCTCCCAGGAACGACAGGACGACCAGCACGCCGAACAGGATCTTCAGCGAGCGGCGCCAATCCAACGTCAGATCTCTTGCCGGATCGACCGCAGCATGCCGACGAACGCTTCCCGGTTCTCCTCGAGCGTTGCCTGGGGGCCCGTGAACTTGAAGAACCACGGGGCGTCGGGGCCGGTGGCGATGCCGCCGAGCAGCATCCATCCCGGCTGCGGTTGGGCCGGCTCGACACCCATCGACATCCCGCCGTCGTAGGTTCCCGTGACCTCGACCAGCCGGAGCTCCACCGCCGCGCCCTCGAGCTCCCGCATCGTCATCTTGGCGACGGAATCGCTGCCGTCCGGCTGGCTGAACTGGCCGGCCCAGCGCTGCGCGTTGGCCAGCGGGTCGCCGCCCTGGCCGGGTCCGAAGTAGAACACGACGCATTCGCCGTCGCCCCCGCTTCCGGGAACGGTGTACTGCGCGAGCCGCATGGTCGACGAAGGCTGCACCTCCGTCCATTCGGCCGGCAGGTTCCAGACCAGCGGCCCGTGTCTCGTTGCCGGGCCCTGGGGCGGCGCAGCGCCACCGACCTGGGGAATGGCCAGCGTGCGCGCCCCGGATTCCGGCGCGGTCGTCGGTTCCTGGGCCGTCGGTTCCGGCGCCGCCGGCTCACCGGCGCACCCGAAGATGAACAGGACGGTCAGCAGAAGAATCAACTTTTGATCACGCATCGTCACCTCGTCTTGCGGTCGCCAAGACTACACTAACCATAAGCCTTTACCTTGAATGCTCGCGAGGGCCGCTCCGGCGGCGGTGGCGCAAGAGGTTCCCGCCCGTCGACCAGCCAGTCGCACAACGCGTCGACAGCGCCCGCATCCGCGCGGCAGAGCCAGCTCTCGAGCTCGTTCTCCGGGGGCGCACCCCAGTCGCGCGGATCGACGGAGTTGACCGCATCCACGCCGGCGTCTCTGCGGTAGCGGTAGAAGAAATCCTGATGAAATCCGAGGAAACGGCGCGTTCGCCGTCGCCCCAGCTCATCGTCGCCGAACGTTTCGCGGCACAGCTCGACGTAACGCCGCAGGATGGCCAGACGCTCCTCGGCGTCCGGCTCGATATCTCTTTCTTCGGCGTACGAGCGGAAGATCCACGGCTTGGCCAGGGCCCAGCGACCGACCATCACCGCCGCGCATCCGCTGCGCTCGAGACGCGCCCGCGCGTCGCGCCAGTCGAACACGTCGCCGTTACCGATCACGGGCACCTCGACGGCTTCGACCAGCTGCGCGACCGCGCTCCAGTCGGCAGCCCGGCGGTAGCGCTGGTTCCGCGACCGGGCGTGCAGGGTGATGGCGTCGACGCCGGCTTCGCATGCGGCGCGTGCGACCTTGAGGAACGTCGGCTTCTCGCTGGACCAGCCGGTTCGCAGCTTGATCGTCACCGGGATCGAGACCGCTCGTTTCATCGCCTCGACCAGCTCTGCAACGCGGCTCGCGCGGCGCAGCAAGGCCGCTCCGAAGCCTCGGCGCACGGCGTCGTCGATCGGGCACCCCAGGTTGATGTCGACGAAATCCGCCCCGCGGTCCGCGGCGATGCGGGCCGCTTCGGCCAGCACCTCGGGTCGTTTCCCCGCGAGCTGAACGCCGAAGACCCGCTCGTCCTCGTGGCGGCGCAGCAACGCCAGCTCGCCGCGCTGCCCGGAGACGACCTTGTGGGCGTAGGCCATCTCGCCGACACAGACCTCGGCGCCCCATTCGCGCGCGAGCCGCCGGAACGGCAGGTCCGTGCCGCGAGTCATCGGCGCCATGATCAGGCGCCCCTCGAACAGCTCGGAGGCGGTCACGGGGATTCGCTGTCGTCGTCGGGGGCGTCGCGTTCGAGCTTTTCCGTGATCTTCTTGACCTTGATCTCGGCGGCGTGGATCTTGTCGCGGCACAGCTGCACGAGCCCCGCCGCCTCCTCGACCAGCCCGGACAGCTCGTCGATGTCGACCTGCCCCTCCTCGATCTTGGTCAGGATCTCCTCCAGCCTGTCGGCCGCTTCCGTGTAGCTGGGTTCCTTTTTCTCTTTCGCCGCCATGCGCCCCTCAGTCCGCGTTCGAGTCGGGCACCATCTTATCGGCCGTGACCCGCAGGCGCCCGTGTTTCAGTTCCGCAATCAGTGTCTCACCGGAATCGGCGCGCGCGGCGTCGACCAGCACCGAACGGTCCGCTCGACGCACGATCGCGTAGCCGCGCTCGACGACACGGCGCGGATCGACGAGCACGAGCCTGCGTTGGCGTGAGGTCAGTCGCTCGCGACCGAGCTCCAGCAATCGGCGCGACTCGCGGGGGATGCGCTGCGTCGACACGGCGACCCGCTCCCGGGCCTTCTGCAGTGCCGCCTGCACGGAGCTTCGTGCCTGACGCCGAAATTGCTCCAGACGGCTCCGCTCGAGCTCGAGCCGGTGGCGCACCGTGCCGGCCAACCGTCGGGCCCGATCCTCGGACTCGCGCCGGCGCTGCGCGATCGAATCTGCGGCGGAGGCGAGGATCTCTCGCGCCGTCTCCTCGGTTCGGTGCAGCGCCCGATTCGCGCACTCGACCAGGAATCCGGCGGCCGCGGTCGGGGTCTTGCAGCTACGCGCGACGGCGTCCAGCACGGACTGATCCTGTTCGTGCCCGATTCCGATGATCACCGGCAGCGGGAAGAGAGCGACCGCTCGGCCGAGCCGTTCGGTGTCGAACCAGACGAGATCGGTCCGCGAGCCGCCGCCGCGGCAGATCAGCAGCGCATCGAAACGATCTGCCCGGGCGCCGAACCAGTCCAGCGCGTTGAGCACCGAGGGCTCGGTCGAGTGGCCCTGCACGCGTGCGCCATGGACGGTGACCGCGAACGCGAACCCCGATTCGCCGAGTGTCCGCAGGACATCGTTGTACGCATCCGACCCGAGGCTGGTGATCAAACCGACGCGCAACGGCAGTGCCGGGAGCTGGAGCAGCCGGTTGACCTCGTGCAACCCGGCCGCAGTCAACCTCCGGACGATCTCCTCGCGCCGCCGTGCCGCCTCGCCGAGCGTGTAATGGACGTCGAGCCGCTCGATGACGACGCGATACTGGCCCCAGGGCACGTGCAGGTCCACGCGGACCGAGAAGCGCACGGAGATCTCGTCCTCGAGTTGGAACGGTTCGCCCGCGTCGCGCAGCTGTCGCTCGATCTCACGTCGCGTCGATTCGAAGAGAATCGCCGACACTTTCGAGACCGCCTGGCCGTCCTCGGAGCGCTCGATCAGCTCGAAGCCGACGTGTTTGCGGTGCGCGCTCTTGTTGAATCCCGAGATCTCGCCGACGAGCCATACCGGTGCCGGAAAAGCGCCCGCGAGCAGCTCGCGGACGCGCCCGTTCAGCCTGCCGACGGTGAGATCCGTGTCGTCGACCGTCGCGAGCGGCTCGCCGCGCCGTTCGTTTGCGGCGAACAGCGGGAGCTCGGTCAACGACGGGCCCCCGGTGGACGCCGGTCTCTCGTCCAGAGCGCGCGAGCCGCCGAGCGCCGTGTACAGCCCGCGCGTCGATTCGTCGAACTCGAAGCCGTCGTCGGCGAGCAGATCGACCACGGCCACGACGTGATCGTCGGGCACGAACCAGTACCTCTCGCTCGCGTTCCAGCGTCTGCCGGGCAGCGTCTTGACGCGCTCGACGAGCGCGCGATCGAAGGGGAAGCGGATCAGCAGCGTCTGCCCGTCGTGATCGACACGCCGGCTCATCGGGTCGCGGACCCGCGCCGGGTCTGCGCCGCCCGAACGAGCAGTTCCGCGGCGCGCTCGATCTCGGACTCGGTATTGGCGCGTCCGACGGTCAGCCGCAACGTGGCCAGCGCGGTGGGCTCGTCGACGTTCATCGCGCGCAACGTGGCCGATACGTGGGGCTCGCCCGCGTCGCAGGCCGAGCCCGCGGCGGCGGCAATCTCCGGCACCGCGGCGAGCAGCTCGATCGCCGAGGTGCGGGGGATCGCGGCGTGACAGGTGTTGGGCAGGCGAGGAGCCCCGCCCCCGTGCACGACGAGGTCGTTCAACCCGGCCCGCAAGAGCGTCTCGAGTCGGTCACGGAGGCGGGCGAGATGTCGTTCGCGTGTCGTTCGTTCCTGCACGGCCAGCTCGCAGGCCTTGCCCAGTCCCACGATCTGGNNCGCCCCATGCAGATGGCGCGAGAACGGGGTGCCGGACCGCAGGTACAGCGCACCCACACCCATCGGGCCGTACAGCTTGTGCCCGGCGATCGTCAGCGCGTCGACCCCCAAGCGGTCCACACGGCAATCGATCTTGCCCGCCGATTGCGCGGCATCCGTGTGCAGCACCGGGTCCAGGGGCGCGACGGTCTCGCGTATCTCCTCGACGGGTTGGACGACCCCGGTCTCGTTGTTCGCGTGCATGATCGAGATCAGGCTCGTCTCCGGCCGGGCCGCGCGGGCGAGCTCGTCCAACTTCAGTCGCCCGTCGCGATCGACGCCGACCCGGGCGACCTCCCAACCACGGCTCTCGAGGTAGGCGCAGGTGGCCACGATCGCGGGATGCTCGATCGTCGACGTCACGAGATGGCGGCCGCGATCGCGCGTGGCCTCCGCGATCCCGATCAGGGCCGCGTTGTCGGACTCCGTGCCGCCCGAGGTGAAGACGATCTCGTCGGGCGAGCATTCGAGCAGCGTCGCAACGCGCGCGCGCGCTTCCTCGATCAAGGCGCGGGCGGTTTGACCGTACGCGTGGGCCGAGGAGGGGTTGCCGAAACCGTCACGCATCGCGGGCAGCATCGCCTCGAGTACTTCGGGCGCGATCGGTGTCGTCGCGTTGTGGTCGAGATAGATCGGACGGTCGCTCACGCCGGGCATTATGGACCAGTCCCCGGAAGGCCCGCCGCTCCGGGAGTTAGAATCACGCGCATGAATACCAAAAACCCGGTTTCGTCGAGACAGGTGTACGCGGGTCGCTTCTTGACCGTCAACGTCGACGAGGTGTTGTTGCCCGACGGTCGCTCGTGCGAGCTCGAGATGATCCGCCATCCCGGGGCCGCCGCCGTCGTGCCCGTCGACGCCGCCGGCAACGCGATCCTGGTGCGGCAGTACCGCTACGCGGCCGAAGGTTGGTTGTTGGAAGTCCCGGCCGGGAAGCTGGATCCCGGGGAGTCGCCGGAGAGTTGTGCGGCGCGCGAGGTAGAGGAGGAGACCGGTTACCGCGTCGGCCGACTGGAGCCCCTGGGATGGATCTTCACCACGCCCGGGTTCACCGACGAAAAGATCTGGCTGTTTCGCGGTACCGGGCTGGAGCGCGGCAAGCAGGCGCTGCAGCGCAACGAGCTCCTCGAGGTGGTCTCGCTGCCGTTCGAGGAGGCGGTCCGGGCGGCCGCCGACGGAAGAATCCGGGATTCCAAGTCGATCTGTGCGTTGCTTCGTGCAGCCGGCGCCGGTGTGTGACCCGCGGTCCCACGATCAGCGCTACAGGATCGGCGTTCCATCGGGATCGAAAGGGCTGCCCTGGGACAGAAACCAACGCAACCGCTCGATGACCTCACGGGAGGTCTTGAGATCGGTCGGGTCGAAGGCGACGACACGGTCGCGGTTGGCGGCGAGCCAACGTACGACCACCTCGACATCCAGGTCCGGGCCGTCGTCGACCGGCGCAGGGCCTTCCGCGACCGAGAAGTAGTGGTTGTCGAGGACGCGCCGGATACGCGCGAGGCCCCCGCCGCGCGGGCCGATCGGGACGCGATCGATCAAACGGCCCTCACGGATCAGGAATGCGCGCAACACGTGCGGCGGGGCCGCCGGTTCGAGGATCAGGATGGCCCGCAGTCTTTCCGAACGTCCCCGCCGGCTATGGATCCGCCGCTGGACGTTGGCCTCCGGCCGGTCCCTGCAGATCTGTTCGGCCTCACGCAGCATCGCCTCGAGATCCGAACCGGCTGCCTCGTACTCGATGCGATGGACCTTGTCGATCAAGCGCTGTACACGCTCGGTTCGCTTGCGCTGCTCGCGGAAGTACGATCCGATCCGTTGCTTCAGGTTCTTCGATTTGCCCACATAGAGCAGGTTCCCGCGCTTGTCGTAGAACCGGTAGGTACCGGGCGCACGCGGGATGCGTCGGAGAAACTCGCGGTTGAAGGCGTAACGCGACCAATCGATCGGCTTGATTCCGTGGTCGGCGCCCTCGCGCAGCGAATGGAGCGACTCACCCGGACGCCGCAAGGTGGCCAGGCACGCGTCGAGCGTGTCGGCCATCTCCAGCGGGTCCTCACCCTCGCACCAGTCCAGGCCGAGACGCGCAACGAGGTCCTCGAGCTCGTGACTGAGCGCGAGCCCCACACGGTCCCGTCCCAGCCGACGCAACGAGATCGGCGCCGACAGCGGCTCGCCGAGCCACTGTTCCAACGCCCGTACCGCGGCTCCGGTCGCATGCGTCACCGGAATCGCGCAGTCGAGGAGCTCGAGCATCGCATTGCGTAGGCGATTACCATAGGCACCGGCCACGGGGTCGCCGCCGCACGCGCCGATCACCTCGTCGTCCCTTAGGCGCAAGGCGGCGATCGTTTTCAACTCGTAAGGTTTGGCGGGCTCGGGCCGCTGCCCGCGGATGAACACGAGCACGCGTTCCGGATCGGCCTCTGGCTCGGCGGTTTCCCGGGATTCCGCCGCCGCGTCGCTTGTCGTCCAGGCGTCGTCGCGATACAGCAGCCGCGGATCGCCGCCGAACGCGGTCTCGAGTAAACGACGTGCAGCGGACTCGTTCGCCGTCTGCGTCGTCAGTAGCTCGAGCGCGAGGGTGCGGCTGTCGGCCGTCGAGCCACGTTTGCGCAGGTAGCGCACGGCACGTTCCGCAATCAATGAAACCGGTTTCGGGTGGCTCATGGCGTGACCCCTGCGGCCATGCTACCTCAGAAGGCCTCCCCCGGCTCCGGACCGACGGGCAGGATACCGCTCGCCTCGATGTAACCGACCCCGGCACGGTGAGCGAAGCAAACGCATTCGCGAATCTTGCGCAACAGCGTCTTGCAAGTGGAGCCGACTTCATGGCGCGCGGCGGCCTGAATCATCCGCGCGCCGTTCTCGTTCAGGAAACCGAGCAGCTCCGGGATGTCTCCCGGGGCCACGTAGGCGCCGACCGAACGTTCGCCATGGATCTCGACGCCGAGCTGTTCGCGCATTTCGGGGTAGGTCTCGCAGCTCCGTGGAAACAACGGCCATGCGGGCATGATGAACGGGGGCGGTTCGACCCCCGACGCCCGGCAGATGCTGTCCAGTCCGTCGACATCGCGGGCGATCCAGAAAGGAATCGCGCGCGAGTGCAGGTGCATTGCGCGCCACGCGAGCTCCCGGGCGAGCACGGTGCGTGCCGGTTCGGGGCGGCCGTCGGCCGCACCCCAGGATTGATCGGCGCGGGCTGCGCGCGCGATCTCGAAGATTGACTTGAGCGAGTTCAGCAGATCGGTGCGATAGCTCCCCGACGCCGGCGGCTCGTCGAAGTCCCCCAGCTCGATCCCCTTGGCGATCGCGGGATCGAGCTTTTCGAGCTGTTCGATAATCAGCGACTGTGCGCTCACTTCGTTCTCGGCCTGCATGAAGTCTTCGATCACGGCGGCCACCGACTCGGCCGAGCCTTCGGTGATCAGATAGGGACGGCCCTCGAGGTGCAGTTCCGGTTCGATCTTGGAGGCCACGTGACGCACCAGCACGCTCGGCTTGTGGTCGAAGCGTTCGAGCCGAGTCCGCACCTTGTCCCACAGGGTGCCGTTTTCGGGCGGTGGCGGCGGCTCGAGCTGGTCGAGGAGGAAGTCGAGGGTCTGCTTGTAGTGTGCCGCCTCCCAGCTGCAGACGAGAAAGCGNNGCAGACGAGAAAGCGCAGCGCTGCCGATACGTACGCACCGGGGTCGATTTTTTCACCCATCACGAGCGGCTCGATCGTCGAATCGAAGAAATCCGGATCGAGAGGATGGAACGAAATCACACCCTTCATGAAAGGCAACCCCTAAGTATTTAAACCCTGGTCGAATATGGGTCACCGGTCGGCGTTTGTCAGGTGCGCTGCGACTGGATGTCCCGCGCGAGGTCCAAGAACACCTCGGAGAGAGTCGGGTGATACCAGGGCAGTTCGAAGACATCCCCGATTTTTGCCCGAAAATGCATCAGAATGGCGACTTCGTGGATCAGGTCGTCGGCGCGTGGCCCGAGGATCGCGGACCCCAGGATCTCCCCGCTCTCGCGATCGACCACCAACTTCCAGAGCCCGTGCGCCGTCTCCATGGTGATGGCCCGCCCGGTCTCCGGGAAACGCGCCCGGCCCACGATGATGTCCCGGCCCTCGGCCCGGGCCCGTTGCTCGCCGAGCCCCACCTTGGCGAACGGCGGATCCGTGAAGACGACGGACATGGACAGCCGGTAGTCCATCGTCCGGGCGGCGGCCCCCGCGGCGTTGTGGCCGGCGACTTGCGCTTCCTGGTTGGCCAGGTGCAGGATCTGATAATCGCCGGTCGAGTCCCCGGCAACGTAGATGTCGGGGTGCGCGCTGCGCATCTCCGCGTCGTGTTGCAGGACGCCGTCCCGTGGCGCGAGGCCGACCGCGTCGAGGCCGATCCCGTCGAGCGCCGCATCGCGTCCCACCGCCATCAGCAGCGCGTCGGCGTCGATCTGCTCTTCCCCGCCATCCGACATCAGCAGCGCGCGGAGGCCCTTGCCGCGACGGGTCAGACGTTCGATCTTGCCCGGGATCGCGAGGGACAGGCGAGGCTCGTCGTCAAACGCGTTGCGCAGCTCCAGACCACACTCGGCGTCGGTCTTGCTCAACAGCGGTGAGCGATTGACCAGGGTGACCTCGGTTCCGACGCGTGCGAAGAACTGAGCCAGCTCGAGACCGATCGGCCCGCCACCCTGGACGATCAATCGCCGCGGCAGCTTCTCGAGCCGCATCACGTCGTCGCTGGTCCACACCGGCACGTCCTCGATGCCGGGGATGGGTAACGACGCGGGCACCGACCCGGTCGCGATGACGAACTTGGCCCCACGGTACCGTTCCCCGCCGGCCTCGATCACGCCCGGTTCGACGAACCGCCCGCGGGCGTCCAGCACCGTGTAGCCCGCCGCCTCGATCGACTCGACCTTGGCCTTCTTGAAACGGGCGACATGGCCGTCCTTGCGCACGGCGATACGCGCGAAGTCGACCTCGATCGTCCCTACGAGCCGGCCGCCGAACGGCTCCAGGTGCTGGGCTTCGTGGACCGCGTGCGCGGCGGCCAGCATCGCCTTCGTCGGCATGCAGCCGCGCAGGATGCACAGCCCGCCGAGCTCGCCGTCGTTGATCATCAACGTCTTCGCGCCGCCGGCATGCGCCGCCGCCGCCGCGGTCGAGCCGGCGGAGCCGCCGCCGAGAACGATCACGTCGTAGTCGTTCATGGCGCCTTCACGGCGTAGACCGCGTCGAACGGTGTGGCTCCAGGCCGCGCCTCGATCCCGCGCGCGGGATTGCGCGCGAGTCGTTCCAAGATGTGGAACACGGTCTCGACCTGGTCTTCGGCGCCGACGGCGGTCGCGAGCTCCTCGACCCTCGCACCGCCGGCTCCGCGCGCGGTGAGCTCGGCGAACACCTTGCGCTGCAGGTCGAGCACGGCGGCCGCCGCCCGCTTGCCCGCCTCCACGCCGGGCTGGTGGTAGGCGTTGATCCCGACCAGGTCGGCGTAGAAGCCGACGGCGCGCTCGTAGAGCGCGATCAACGCGCCGACGGCAAACGGCGTCAGCCGTTCGACGGTGATGGTCAGAGAGTGCCGCCCGTTCTCGTAGAGCGCTTCGCGCGTGCCCAGCAGGAACCCGGCGAGATAGTCTCCGGAGGTGATCCCGTCCTCGACCTCCAGGCTGTCGCCGTCGCGCTCGTGGAGGACTTCGATGAAGGTGACGAAGAAGTTGTGCAGCCCGTCCCGCAGCTGCTGGACGTAGGCGTGCTGGTCGGTCGACCCCTTGTTGCCGTAGACCGCGATGCCCTGATGCACCACGTTGCCCGCGAGGTCGACCTCCTTGCCCAGAGATTCCATCACGAGCTGTTGGAGATACCGACTGAACAACTGCAAACGGTCGCGGTACGGCAGGAGCACCATGTCCCGGGCGCCGCGCCCCCGGCCCTCGTGGTACCAGCACGCCGCGAGCAGCGCGGCCGGATTGGCGCGCACCTCGCGTACTCGCGTCGCCTCGTCCATCGCCGCGGCGCCCGCGAGCAGGTCGTCGGTGTCGATGCCCTGGAGCGCGGCGGGGAGCAGACCGACGGCGGACGTCTCCGACGTCCGGCCGCCGACCCAGTCCCACATCGGGAACCGTGCGAGGAAGCCGTGTTCCTCGGCGTAGCGGTCGAGCTTGCTGCCGGGTCCCGTGATTGCGACCGCGTGAGGGCCAAACTCGAGCTCCCGGGCCGTGTACGCCGCACGTGTCTCGAGCATTCCGTTACGTGTTTCCGGCGTGCCGCCCGATTTGGAGATCACGACCACCAGCGTACGATCGAAATCTTCTCGGAGCTCGTCGAGCACCCGATCGATTCCGTCGGGGTCGGTGTTGTCGAGGAACGCCGGGCGCAGCCGGTCGGCGCGTCCACCGAGCGCGTCGGCGACGAACTGCGGTCCCAGCGCGGAACCGCCGATCCCGACGACCAGCAACCTTTCGAAGCGCTCCGCGCCCGGCGGCCGGACCGATCCGTCGTGAACCTCCGCCGCAAAACGCTTCACGTCCGCCTGCACTCGTCGAATCGATTCTGCCGTCTCGGTATCCGGGGCCAGTCCGGGCGCACGGAGCCAGTAGTGGCCCACCGCGCGGTCCTCGTCGACGTTGGCTCTCTCGCCTGCCTCGATCGCGCCCATCGCATCGAACGCTCGCCCGAAGGCCGCGGACATCCCGTCGACCACCGAGCCCGGGAGATCCATGCGGCTCCAGTCCAGTCGGAAACCCAGCTCCGGTAGATCGATCAGGTGGTCCCGGTAGCGGTCCCACAACTCACGTGCGCTCATCCCTCGATCACCTCATGACGAATCGACGAGAACAACTCGACGCTGCCGATTATGTCAGGCAACGCAGGGCGGCGGCCTTGATCAGCAAATAAACGTGCCGTCCGACGGTCAGGTCGAGCTCCGCGACCGCCGACGGGGTCACGCTGACGCTGAGCGGGTGCGGCGTTTCGACGACGACGAGCACGCCCGAGCCGTGCGCCTCGATCGAGCGGATGGTGCCCTCGACGACGTTGCGTGCGCTGGTCGGACCCGGCGGGGCGACGGCAAGCAGCGGCTCCCGGCTGCCCAGCGAGAACACCGCGCGGCCTCCGCATTCCCGCTCGAGCAACCCGCAGTAGAGCGAGACACCCCGGACGACGATCTCCGTGTAACCCGCATCCGCGTGATGCCGTGCCACATCGGCCAAAAACAGGTTGTCGTGTGCCGGGCCGCTACCCATCGCGGCAAGCACGTCGCCGGCATCGCCGGCGGCGGCGACGCGGCCGGCGTCGAGCAGGATCAGGCGGTCCGCCAGCTGCAACGCCTCCGCCAGATCGTGCGTCACGTGGAGGAACGGGATCCCGGCCTCGCCGCGCAGCTCGAGCAAGAGATCTGCCAGTCGAGCCCTCGCCGAACGGTCCAAGGCGGAAAACGGTTCGTCGAGCAACAACGCGCGCGGACGCGCTGCCAGCGCCCGAGCGAAGGCCACGCGCTGTCGTTGGCCGCCGGAGAGCTCTCGCGGATACCTCTCGTGCCACGAACCCGCGCCCACCTGGTCGAGCAGACGGTGCGCCAGCGCCTGACGGTCGTCACCCCGCGCGGCGAACAGTACGTTTTGCAGCGCGTTCATGTGGGGGAAGAGCGCGCCTTCCTGGAACACCATCCCCAGCCGGCGATCGCGTACAGGCAAATCGATCCCGTTCGTCGAGTCGAAGAGCGTACGATCCGCCACAGCGATGCGGCCGCGCTCGGGCCGCAACGCTCCGAGGATGGCCAGCAGCAGGGTGCTCTTGCCCGCGCCGCTGGGTCCCGAAACGACGGTGATCCCCTCGTGCGTCTCGAGCCGCGCCTCCAGGCGGAAGCCGGTGGAATCCGTAGATCGCCGGGTCAGCGAAAAGTCGACCACGAAGCCGCTCATCTTTTTCGACCCAGCCGGAAGATCCCGGCCATCGCCGCGAGCGAGACGGCGGTCAACACGAGCGAGAGCACCAGTGCGGCGCGATCGTCGCCCATCTGCAGCGCCTCGTAGATCGCCAGCGGCAGCGTCTGCGTGCGCCCCGCGATGTTCCCGGCGAGCAGCAGCGTGGCACCGAACTCGCCGATGGCCCGCGCGAAGCTGAGCACGGCGCCGGCGGCCAGGCCGCGGCGCGCCAACGGCACGGCGATGCGCAGGAAGATCGACCCGCTCCCGTGACCCAACGAGGCGGCGGCCAACAACTGGCGCGCGTCGATCGCCTCGAACGCACCACGCGCGGCACGGACCATCAACGGGTGCGCGACGACGACGGCGGCGATCACACACGCGCTCCAGGAGAAGGGGATCGACCATCCGGTCAGGTCGTGGAGCGGCGCACCCAGCAGACCGCGGCGGCCGAGCAGCACGATGAGGTAGTAGCCGGTCACGGTCGGGGGCAGGACGAGGGGGAGCATCAGGACCGAATCGAGGAACTCGCGGCCCCGGAAACGACCGCGCGCGAGCAGCCAGCCGAACGCCGTGCCCGAGAGCACCACGAAGACGGTCGCCACGAGTGCGACCGACAGCGACAGCTTCAGTGCGGGCCAGGCCATGGCGTGAAACCGGCTTCCTCGAACCGGGCGCGGCCGGCGTCGGAGCAGAGATGGTCGAACAGTTGCGCGCTCCACGACGCGGGGTCGTTTCGGCCGAGGTGCGCGACCACATACTCGACCGGTTCGTGGAGCCCGGGGTCGATCTCCAACGCGACGGACACACGGTCGGCAAAGCGCGCGGCATCGGTGGCGTAGACCACCGCGGCATCGACCTCGCCGCGGGCGACGTAATCAACGACCTGGCGCGCGTGCCCGGCGATGATCCGGCGATCCGCCAGCAGCCCGAGCAAGCCCGCAGCTTCCAGCGCCTGGGCGGTGTAACGGCCGAGAGGGGCCGTGCGAGGATTGGCGACACCGATACGCTCGAACCTCGAGTCTCGCAACTGCTCCAGGCCGTCGATTCCTCGATCGCCGGCCGGCACGACGATCACCAGGACGTTCCCTACGAGCGAGCAGATTGAAGACCGATCGACCAGGCCCGCGGCGACCAGCCGCTCCACGTCCGGGCGCGAGGCCGAGACGAACAGATCGGTCGGTGCGCCGCGAAGGATTTGCCCGGCGAGGACCGACGACCCAGCGGCGTGGACGTCGACCGCGGGAAACCCGGACCCGCCACGGCTTTCGGCGAAATCGTCGATGGCCGCCAGTAACGGCTCCTTCAGGCTGACCGCGGTCGAGATCAACAGATCGGCGTCGTCCCCGGCAGAACCCGGAAACGCACCGGTCACCACGATGAGGAGGAGCGCCGCTGTGCGGCCCCGGATCATCGCCCGCGCGCGGTCCGGGGCTTCGTCTTGGCGTGGCGGATGCCGACCTCGCCGAGCTCTTCCATCAGGTAGGCCGCGGCCTCGATGCCGCGGTAGAACTGGTCCAGGTCGATCTTCTCGTTGGGCGCGTGCAGGTTGTCGTCCTGCAGGCCGAAGCCCATCAGCACGCAGGGCACGCGGAGCATCTTGTCGAACGTCGCCACGACGGGGATCGACCCGCCCTCGCGCACGAACACCGCCTTGCGGCCGAACGCCCGCTGCATCGCCCGCGACGCCGCCTGCAACGAGGGACGATCCCTGTTCGTGACCCACGCGTGCCCGCCGTGCAGGTCATGGACCTCCACCTGGACCGATTTGGGTGCGACGGAGCGCAGGTGCTGTGTCAGCTTGCGGACGATCTCTGCCGGCGTTTGGTTCGGGACCAGCCGCATCGAGACCTTCGCCTTGGCGACCGCGGGGATCACCGTCTTGGCCCCGATGCCCGTAAACCCGCTCCAGATGCCGTTGATGTCGAGGGTCGGCCGGGTCCAGATCCGCTCCAACGTGGAATAACCCGATTCGCCCTGCAACGCCGGCGCGCCGATCGACTTCTTGAACCGTGCGTCCGAGTGTGGGAGCTTGGCGAAGGCCCTGCGCTCCGCGGCGGTCATCCGCGCGACGTTGTCGTAAAAGCCCTTGACCTTGATACGCCCCTTGGCGTCTTTCAACGTGTCGAGCATCGTCACCAGGGCGTTGGCCGGGTTGGCGACGGCACCGCCGAATGTCCCGGAGTGCAGGTCGCGGTCGGTGCCGGTCACGGTGATTTCCACGTAGGCCAGGCCACGCAGCCCGTAGCAGATCGACGGGCGGCCCTTGGCGAACATCGCGGTGTCCGAGACGACCACGGCATCGCACCGAAGAAGGTCCTTGTTGCTGTCGATGAATCCGTCGAGGCTCGGCGAGCCGATCTCCTCTTCGCCCTCGATGAGGAACTTCACGTTGACCGGACAACCGCCGTTCTGAAGATGGGCCTCCAGGGCGTTGACGTGCGCGATGACCTGCCCCTTGTCGTCCGAGGCTCCTCGCGCGTAGAGCTTGCCGTCACGTAGCGTCGGGCTGAACGGGTCGGTCGTCCACAGCTCGAGCGGGTCGACCGGTTGGACGTCGTAATGGCCGTAAACGAGGATCGTCGGCCGCCCNNATCGTCGGCCGCCCGGGCGCCCCCGACCACTCGCCGTAGACGATCGGATGCCCCTTCGTGGCGTGAACCTTGACCTTCGTGCACCCGGCCTTGCGCAGCCGGTCCCCGACCCACTGGGCGGCCCGCTTGACGTCGCCCGCGCGTTCGGGATCGGTGCTGATCGACGGGATGGCGAGCAGTTCCTTGAGCTCGCCGAGATGGCGGTTACGTTGCTTCTTCAAGTAGCTGGACAAGGCCATGAGGGACTCCCTGGTCGTCGCGGGCAGCCGTGTTTTGATTCGGAAACCGGAATCCTAGCAAAGCACCGGCGGCGCTGCCGGACGTGCTCAATCGACGCGTATGCCGTGCAGCCGGGCCAGAGCCACCAGGGGCCGGATAGCCCCGTCTGCCTCACCGGCCCAGGGTGCCCCGCTGCGTAGCCCGGCCATCGAATGCCGGATCGCTTCGGCGGCGAGGTCGCGCAGCGCGATACCGGCGACCGTCGCGTCGAGCCCCGACTTGGCGGCGTCGTGGAGCGCCTGCTGCCACGTCGCGTGGTCGTCGTAGGCGGCGCAGCGTTCCAGCATCGCGCCCCGGGCATCGGTGTCGTAGAGCAGGCCGGTCCAGAACGTCGGCACCTGGAACGCGCGATCGTCCGGCACCAAATCGGCGCTGCGCACCTCGATGTAGGTGTAGGAGCGAACCTCGGTGAAGATCGTCGAGATGTGCGTTTCCCAGTCGTCGTATTTCGGTGCGTCGCAACCCGTACGCCCGAGCACCTCGCCGAACGGGGTGCCGCCCGCGGGAACGAGGCCGCGCGCCCGGTGGCGGAAGATCGTCGGAACGGTCAGCAGGTAGTCGAGCCAGGCTTCGAGGTCGAAGTGCGATTCGAACACGACCTCCGGTAGCCCGCAGCGCGCGGGGTCGGTGTGCTGCCAGCAGATCGCCCGGTACGACTTGTAACCGGTGTCGGCGCCGTCGATCCGCGGCGAGTTCGCGAACAGGGCGTTGGCCACCGGCGCCAGCAGGGCGGCGAGCCGGAACTTGTCGCGCCAGTCGCGCTGATCGGAGTAGTCGAACGCGACCTGGATACTCGCGGTTTGTGTCATCATGCGGTGGGCCAGGCGGCCGCGCGCCCCGAGGTAGGGGCGCATGATCGCGTAGCGCGCCTTGGGCATCCAGTGCATGCGTTCGAGCGGGATGTCGGGGTCGACCGCTTGTTCGAGCCAACGAACGGCGAGCGCCTTCCCGGCCTTGCGCATCACGTCCAGGTGGCCGTCCAGATGGCGTTCGAGCTCGGCCAGCGTCCGCGCGGGCTGCGACGACCACTCGACCTGGCCGCCCGGCTCGAGCGTGATCGTGCCCCACGCCGCGTCGAGACCGATCAGGTGATCGCCTTCCATGATCGGCGATCCACCGCGCCGGGCCTGGATGAACTCCAGCACCTTGCGCACGGAAGGGCCGTCACCGGAGTAGGGCAGCGGTGACCCGTCGCGTGCCGCGCGGCCCATCTTCTCGAGCTCCATCCCGACCAACCAGTTCTCGCGCGGGCGCGCCGCACGGACGAAGTAGTCCAGCAGCAACTCGCGGGTCAGGGGGTGGCTTTCGGCACTGGCCATCGCGGCATTCTAGCGGCCCGCTGCAAACGGATCGGGGTCAGGTCTTGAATCTGCAGTTTGGGTTGCGAACAAACGGTTTTTCGCGTTTGACACGGCAGATTCAAGACCTGACCCCGGCTTCTTGTAGACTGCCCGCGTGGAAGCAGCGATTCGCCGTTTTTCCGACTCCGTCGGCGATTGTGGAGACGAAGCGCGGGAGCTCGTCGTCGGCGACCGGGCCTTCCGCTTCGAGGGTCTTTCCGACGAGCACGCAGCGGCCCTCGAGCATCGCTGGGGTCCGTATCTCGACCGAGAATCGGGGTTACCGCTCGACAAGACCATCCACGTGACCGACGCCGACGCCGGAGGTTGGCTCGGCGAGCCGAGTCCGGGAGAGGTCTATCGCGTCGAAGCCCTCGAGACTCCGTCCGGTGTGCTGGCGTTGTCCTACGCGTTCGCGCTGGGGCCGGCCGACGGTGGGTGGAGAGTGGCGCTCGACACCGGGTCCGGAGAACCGCCGGAGCGCTCGCTGGAGAACGCGGCGCGCATCTTGGCGGCCCGGACCGCCGCGGAGCGCGGAGGTTTCGCGATGCACTCGGCGGGCGTGCTGCGTGGTGATCGCGCCTGGATCTTCGCGGGTCCGTCGGGAGCGGGGAAGAGTACGGCGGTGGCGCTCTCGAAGCCCTCCGTTTCCCTCGGCGACGACTTCGGCGTCGTCTGGCCCGCTGTCGACGGTTGGGTCACGGCACCGCTGCCGTTCGACAACGCGGAGACGATCCGGGAGCGGCCGAGCGAAGGCTCCTTTCCCGTAGCCGGGATCTGGAAGCTCTTCAAGAGCGACCGCCCACGGGTCGAGCGCATGACCGGGCTCGCCGCCGCCGCCTCGCTCTCCTCCTGTCTGGCCCTACCCTGGGTGCTGCCGGATCTGTCCGACCGACTGCTCGAACAGGTCGAGCACTTCTGCCGGGATACTCCGTTCGGCCACCTTCATTTCGGCTTGGAAGGGGACTTCTGGGATGTCCTCGTGTCCGCCACCAAGGGACTGGACTGACCGGCCGCATGCCGGTATCTTTTCCCCCTAGCCTTCGATAACGACAACCATGGTCATCCCTTAGGTTCCAACGTGTCCGACCGTTCCAGTGGAGTGCTCGAGGCACCGGTTCATTCAAGACGCTGTGTAGGCGGGCGTGGCAGCGGTTCCGGTCCGACGATGATCGTCATGACCGGCATGCACGGCAACGAGCCTGCCGGGACGCGCGCCGCGCAACGCGTGCTGGACCGACTCGACCGCAAATCCATCGAAGTGCGGGGCAAGTTCGTGGCCCTCGTCGGGAACCTCAAGGCGCTGGCCGAAAAGACCCGTTTTCTCGACAGCGACCTCAACCGCCAGTGGACCGCGGAGAAGCTCGCCGACCTCGACGTGGTGAATGACGCAGAGGCGGAGGAACAACGTGACGTGCTCTCGGCGATCCGCGCCACGCTCGACGATGCCGCGGGCCCGGTCTATTTCCTCGATCTCCACACCACGTCGGCCGTCAGCCCGCCGTTCGTCACCGTCGGGGATACGCTGCGCAACCGTGCGTTCGCCCGCTCGTTCCCGCTGCCGTTGATCCTCGGGCTGGAGGAGCAGGTCGACGGAGCTCTGCTCGAGTACCTGAACAACTTCGGTCTGATCACGATGGGCGCGGAGGCCGGGCAGCACGATTGCGACGGCTCGGTCGACCGGCTCGAAGCATTGATCTGGCTGGCCCTCCGCCGAGCGGGGCTCGTCACACCGGATCCCGCCGACTCGCACCCTTACGAAGAGCTGCTGCGCGAAACCAGTCGCGGTGTCCCGCCGGTCATCGAAGTGCGCTACCGGCACGCGATCGCGCCCGAGGACCAATTCAAGATGATGCCCGGCTTCGACAATTTCGTCCCCGTGGAGAAGGGGCAGATCGTGGCGCACGATCGCACCGGGGCGATCCGCGCGTCCGAATCCGGGTTGATGTTGCTTCCGCTCTACCAGGGCAAGGGCGAGGACGGTTTCTTCATCGCGCGGCCCGTGCACATGTTCTGGCTGCGCCTCTCCTCGCTATTGCGCCGCCTGCGCATCGACGTGCTGCTGACATGGCTTCCCGGCGTGCGCCGCGCCGGCGACCGCGGCCTGGGACTCGTCGTCGACANNTGGAGATCTTCCACCTGTTCGGGTACCGCAAACGGCGGCAAAACGGCAACACGCTGGTCGTCTCGCGCCGTGCTTTCGACTTCGACGGTCCCGACAGGATCCGTATTTAGTCGACGGTCCAAATGTTGCCCGCATAGATGATCTTCTCGAGGTCGCCGGGGCCTTTCTTCTCCGTGACGGCCTCGATTTGCTCGTGGATGCCGGCGTCGACGGTCGGGGCGTCGATGCGGCGCAGGACGCCGATCGGCATGGGGAACTGCGGGGGCTTCATCTCCGAGAGCGTCATCAGGTAGCCCAGCGTGCCCTTCTCGTCGTGGACCACCAGGTCTTTCTCGTCGACGCCGCTGCCGAGTTCCACGACCTCGGGCGTGCCCGGGCCGGCCCAGCGGATTCCTCGATCGCGGTTCTTGCCGAAAATCAACGGCTCGCCGTGTCTCAACTCGATCACATTGTCGTCCCGCAGCTTTTTTTCGCGGATCTTTTCGAAGGCGCCGTCGTTGAAGATGTTGCAGTTCTGGAAGATCTGGACGAACGAGGTGCCGGTGTGTCCGTGGGCATCGGTCAAGGTCTGCTTCATGTGCGGCGTGTGGACATCGATGCTTCGCGCGACGAACGTCGCTCCCGCGCCCAACGCGACGGACACCGGGTTGAACGGGCGGTCGAGCGAGCCGTAGGGCGTCGACTTGGTCACCTTGCCGAGCTCCGACGTCGGCGAGTACTGGCCTTTGGTCAAACCGTAGATGCGGTTGTCGAACACCAACAGATTGACATCGATGTTGCGCCGCATCAGGTGGATCACGTGGTTGCCGCCGATCGAGAACGCATCCCCGTCGCCCGCCACGATCCAGACGGCCAGTTCGGGGTTCGCGATCTTGATCCCGCTGGCCACGGCCGGCGCCCGGCCGTGGATCGTGTGGAAGCCGAAGGTGTCCATGTAGTAGGGGAAGCGCGCGGCGCAACCGATCCCCGAGACGACCACGGTGTTGTGTCGCTCGAGACCGAGCGCGGCAAACGTTTGCTGAACGGCGGAGAGGATCGCGTAGTCGCCGCAACCGGGACACCAGCGGACCTCCTGGTCGGTCTGGAAATCCTTCTTGGTCAGGGTCGTCTCGGCCATCAGTTCGCCTCCGAAAGCTCGACGATGCGGCTCAGGATCTCGCTGGCTCCGAAGGGCAATCCCTGCACCTTGGTTTGCGACTCGACCTTCTTGAGGAAGCGGCCCTGCAGCAGCAGCGCGAGCTGACCCATGTTGATCTCGGGCACCAGAACCTTCTCGAAACGGGACAACACGTCCCCGAGATTGGCCGGGAACGGGTTGAGGTAGCGCAGGTGGGCCTGGCTGACCACGTGGCCCGCTTCGCGGGCGCGGCGGACCGCGCTGGTGATCGCACCGTAGGTCGAGCCCCAACCGAGGACGAGCAGCCTGCCGCTCTCGGGTCCGTCGACCTCGAGCTCGGGGATGTGACGACGGATGCGCTCGATCTTCTCCGCGCGTAGCCGGACCATCTTCTCGTGATTTGCGGCGTCGTAGGAGACGTTTCCGCTCCCGTCCTGTTTCTCCAGGCCTCCCAGGCGATGCTCACAACCCGATGTGCCCGGCAAGGCCCACGGCCGGACCAGCGTCTCAGGGTCGCGACGGTACGCCTCGAACGTCTCCGGATCGGTATGGAATCGAACCTCGATGGGATCGAGACTCTCGACATCCGGAAGCTTCCACGGTTCGGTGCCGTTGGCGATGAACCCGTCGGACAGCAGGATGACCGGAGTCATGTGCAACAACGCCAAGCGGCACGCCTCGTAAGCCATGTCAAAACCGTCGGCGGGGGATTGGACCGCGAGCACGACACAGGGCGATTCGGAGAAGCGGCCGTGGACGGCCTGCAGCAGGTCGGCCTGCTCGGTCTTGGTCGGCATCCCGGTCGACGGGCCCGCGCGCTGCACGTCGACGACGACCAGCGGCAGCTCGACCATCATGGCCAGACCGAGGAACTCGCCCTTGAGCGCGATCCCCGGCCCGCTCGAGGAAGTGATCCCCAACGCTCCCGCGAACGATGCGCCGATGGCCGCGCCGATGGCCGCGATCTCGTCCTCGGCCTGAAACGTGACCACACCGAAGTTCTTGTACAGCGACAGCTCGTGCAGCAGATCGGACGCCGGAGTGATCGGGTAGGAGCCTTGGAACAGACGCAACCCGCTCTTCTGGGACGCGGCGACGAATCCGAGTGCCAGCGCCTGGCTGCCCGAGACGTTGCGATACGTCCCCGGCTCGAGCTTGGCTGCCGGGACCTCGTAGACGTGCTCGAAGACCTCGGTCGCCTCGCAGAAGGCGACGCCCGCCTTGAGCGCGAGTTGGTTGGCCTGGATGAGGGTCGGATTGTTCTTGAACTTCTGCTCGATCCAAGCGAGCGTCACGTCGACGGGACGTCGGTACAGGTAGTACATCATGCCCAGCGCGAAGAAGTTCTTGCAGCGATCGATCGAACGCGTCGGCAGGTCCACTTCCTGGAGCGCGGCGCGCGTCAGGCGCGTGAGTTCGACTTTGAGCAGCCGGAAACTGTCCAGCGAGCCGTCATCGAGCGGGCTCTTTTCGTAGCCGGCCTTGCGCAGGTCGGTTTCCTTGAAGGAGTCGACGTTGACGATGACGATGCTGTTGGGCTGTAGGTCGCCGATGTTGGCCTTGAGCGCCGCCGGGTTCATCGCGACGAGCGCGTCCGGCGCGTCACCCGGCGTGAAGACCGCTTCGGAGGCGAACTGGATCTGGAAGCCCGACACGCCGGCCAGCGTCCCGGCGGGGGCGCGGATCTCGGCCGGGAAGTCGGGCAGCGTGGCGAGGTCGTTGCCGACGGCCGCCGTCGTGGCGGTGAACTGGCTGCCGGTCAGCTGCATCCCGTCGCCGGAATCACCGGCGAAGCGGATCACGGCCCGTTCGCGCCGCTCGATCTGGGCAGGGCGACCCGGCTTGTTAGAAACGGTTCCTTCGACACTCATGATGCGGTTGCCGCCTTACGCCTGGATCCCCGCGTCCGTTGCCCGGTTCAGCTCCCGGAACAGCGCCACGCATTATGGTGCACCGGCGGAAAACCTTCAATGTAAGCCGGGATCAACCCAGATCGGTAAGTTTCCGCCGCAACCAGCTGACCCGGCCGCGAACCGACTCCGCATCCGGCGCCTTGGGGGAGCGCGTCAGGTAGGTCTCGAGGTCGGCGATCGCCGCGCCCGGCCGCCCGAGGTGCGCCTTGAGCAGGCCGCGGTCGCGGATTTCCCCCGGATCGTTCGGGGTCAGCATCAGCAACCGTTCAACCACACCGAGGGCCCGGGCGTAGTCCTGCCTTTCGAGGTGAATGTGCTTGAGGTTGAGAAGTAGTCGCGAGAGCATCTGGCGATCGGTTGCGCCCCGCAGCAGCTCGCGGCGGAAAAGCGATGGGCGGCCCGTGGTGCGACCGACCAGCTCGCGGCAATCTTCCTCGGACACGATGACGCCGCCATGATACGGATCGGCGAGGATGTCGCGCTGCTGCCAGCGCACGCGGGCAATGAAGTGCCCCGGCAATCCGATTCCAACCGCCCGAAAACCCGCCGCCCGGGCGACCTCGATGAACAACAGCGACAGCGTGAGCGGGATGCCCATCCGACGATTCATGACTTCGTGCAGGTAGCAGTTGTTCGGATCGTTGTAGTTGTCCGTGTCGCCGCGGAAGCCCAGGTCCTCGAACATGTACTGCCGCAGGCCGTCGACCCGGGCAAACGGGTTGTTTTCCTCGAAGACACGCCGCGCGCCCTCGGCAGCGATCAGCCGGATACGCTGCAGCTCGTGCTCGATATCGAGGGTCGCGAATTCCTCGGACGCGATCACCAGGGCAGCCTCGACCATGTCGAAGCCGTCGTTCTGACGCAACAACTCGACCAAGCGGCGCCGGGAGCGCTCCTTGTGGTCGATGGGCAACAGATCCATGGGTCCGGGCTCCCCCAAGGGCGTCCCGTTAGCGGAACGCCCCGAGCTCGCCCAGAAGAGTACGTACGGCGGCGGCAAGATGCCATAGCCGACCGAGGCAAAAACTCCCCGGAAAACGGTTACGCGCGGCTCCGGCCGCCACCCCTTCGACCGGATTTCCTCCGCGTACGGCGTTGCTCGGCGCGTTGCGCCGTGCCGGAGGCCGCCGGCATCAACTCGTCGACCCGGACGTTGGTAGGCACCGTTCCCGGTTTCGCGGAATCGCCCGACCCGTCGTCCCCGGAACGCTTCCTTCTGCGCCGCCGCCGCCGCCGCCGCGGGGCCTCCGAGGCCTCCGTTTCGATCGCTGCCGTGGCCTCTTCCGTCGGCTCTTCGACGGAGGGCTCCTCGCGACTCTTCTTCTTGGTGATCTTGGTGGTCGCCCGCCGTCGCCCGTCCGGCTTCTCGTCGGAGGAGGGCTTGTCCGCCGCCTCCGCCGGGGGTTCGGGCACAGGAGTCTCGGCGGGCTCTTCGCGGACGAAGGTCTCGTAGTGGCTCTCGTGACGCAACAGCGCCGCGTTCGATGCGATCTCGACGTGAGCCTGACGCTGCCGCTCGAGGTTGAGGATCTCCGCGCGTTTGTGATTCAGCAGCCAGCCGGCCACATCCGGGGCCAGCGTCAGCCGAATCCGGCCGATGTCGCTCTTCGTGCTGCGTGTCTGAAGGCGTCGCAGCGCGGCCAGCCCGGCCGCCTCGACGTTCTTGATCAGGCCGTGGCCGTCGCAGGTCGGGCAGGTGTTGTACGAGGCGGCCATCTTGGCGCTGCGGATGCGTTGCCTGGCGATCTCCATCAGGCCGAGCTTGGAGATGGTCGTGATGTCGTGCCGCGCGCGGTCGCCCTTCATCGCGTCGCGCATCGCCTTCTCGACGCGCTTCTTGTTACGCGCCACGGTCATGTCGATGAAATCGACGACGATCAGCCCACCCAGATCACGCAGCCTCAGCTGACGCGCGATCTCCTCCACCGCCTCGACGTTGGTCTTGGCGACGACATCCTCGAGATCGCCCTGACGTTTGGAACGCGCGCTGTTCACGTCGATCGCGGTCAGCGCCTCGGTGCCGTCGATGACGATCTCGCCGCCCGAGGGCAGCGGCACGCGGCGCTTGTAGATGCGCTCGATCTGCTCTTCGAGGTTGAACTTGTTGAACAGCGGACGGTCGCCGGTGTACAGCTTGAACGTCTTGGCTTGCTTGGGCATGACGTCTCGCGCGAAGGCCTGCGCGCTGTCGAACGTCTCCTTACTGTCCACGACCACTTCCATGATGTCCGGCGTCAGGTGATCGCGGATGGTGCGGATGACCAAGTTGGCCTCTTCGTAGACGCGGCTGGGAAACTCGTGCGCCTGAGACGAGCGTTGGATCGATTCCCACAGACGCAGCAGGTAGCGCAGGTCGCGCTGCAGCTCGGCCTTGGTCTGTCCGATTCCGGCCGTGCGAACGATCACGCCGAAGCCGTCCGGTACCTTGAGCTCGCCGATGATCTTCTTGAGCCGGTCGCGCTGTTTGTCGTCCTCGATCTTGCGCGAGACGCCGGAGGAGTCGACGCCCGGCATCAGCACGAGGAAGCGCCCCGGCAGCGAGAAGTAGGTGCTGACCGTCGGCGGCTTGCCGGCGAACGGCTCGCGCACGACCTGGACCATCAGTTTCTGACCGGGTTTGAGGTGCTGTCCGATCTGCCCGTGTTTGCGGCCTTCGACCTGCTTGGGAAGCAACCGGAAGTTGATCTGGTCCAGCGGCAGGAAACCCTTCAGCTCGGGCCCGATACGCAGGAACGCCGCTTCGAGCGAGGCGTGCACCGACTCGACGACGGCGTTGTAGATGTTGCCCTTGAGATTCGTTCGGTTGAGGGTTTCGATTTCGTAAGCGGCGAGGACCCCGTCCTCGAGGACCGCGACACGGGTCTCTTCCACATGCGTCACGTTGACGAGCATGGTTTTTGACATGAGGTGATGGGTCTCCGGCCGCGGCAATTACGGAATCGTGCCTGCGGCTTACACGGAAAATGAACCCTTGGAATATAGCACAGAGGGCGTAACGGGTTTGGCCGCGTTGACTTCGTTAGGGTCCGCCGCGACATTTGGCCGTGCGTTCTAAATATGTTTGTGGGGAACGAATGCGGGTCTGTATTCCTACGGGGTCCGGCCGCGCGAGACACTTGCGGCCGCTGCTCATGCTGGCCCTGTTGCTCGTTAC
>JABAOH010014518.1_pt1 | contig 27445 bp, 16 predicted proteins | sample 7062181 | NCBI WGS metagenome assembly JABAOH01 (sample SAMN14538630, study PRJNA623070) | marine sediment metagenome | biome: marine biome [ENVO:00000428]; feature: marine pelagic biome [ENVO:01000023]; material: deep marine sediment [ENVO:00002113]; isolation source: pool of 5 deep marine...
CTGGCTTATCACCCAAATTAATGCTTCCTTCTTTTGAAGAGCGAATCCTGTCCAATGGATTAAAAGTAATCATCGCCGAACACCATGAGCTGCCGTTGGTTCAGGTCAATCTCATCATCCACACGGGCTGGACGGCTGATCCAACCAATAAACCTGGTGTTTCCAGTTTGACATCCGATCTCCAAGATGAAGGAACAAAAAATCGGACAGCCCTGGAAATTTCCCAGGATTTAAAAGCACTGGGAGCCAGCATGCGTACTTCATCATCGTTTGATGCGAGTTATATGAGTCTCAATACGTTGAAAAAGCATTTGTCTAAGTCATTGGAGATTTTTACAGATGTGCTTTTGAACCCGACTTTTCTAGACGCTGAATTGGAGCGTATCAAAAAAGAATATTTAGCTCAAATTTTACAGGAGAAACGGCAGCCTTTTACTGCATCGTTTAAAAATTTCCTTCGCACGTTGTATGGCAAGGATCATCCTTATGGTCAACCTTATACGGGTACAGGGACAGAGGAATCTATCAAATCCATCACCAATAAAGACTTGAAACAATTTTATGAAACTTACTTTTATCCTAATAATGCCACGTTGATCGTTGTTGGCGATGTGACTGCTGATGAAATCATGCCTGTTTTAGAGAAGCCTCTAAAAAATTGGAAAAAGCAGGAAGTTCTAACGGTTGACATTCCATTATTAAAACGAATTGAAGTCAATCAAGTTTATCTTATTGACAAACCTGATGCACCTCAGTCCGTGATTGTCACGGGACATTTCGGGTTATTAAGAAACTCGCCTGATTACTACAAAGTGCAAGTGATGAATACTATTCTGGGCGGCAAATTCACCAGTAGACTGAACATGAATCTACGAGAGGATAAAGGCTATACTTATGGCGCAGGTTCCTTCTTCATGTATTTAAAAGGCATGGGACCATTCCTTGCCTACACCCAGGTTCACACCCAATACACAAAAGAAACGCTGGTTGAAATGTTGAAAGAGTATCGTGGGGTTGCTGGCGAGATTCCGATTTCCGAAGACGAATTGAGTGAAACAAAAAAGTACGTGACGTTACGATACCCAAGAGAGTTCGAAACGATCTCCCAGATTGCAGGAAAATTAGGCGAGATAGTTACCTATGATTTGCCAAAGGACTATTTCAATCAATATGTTCAGGCAATCGATAAAGTGAGCGCAGTAGATGTGATAGAAGCTGCAAAAAAATATATTCATCCTGATAACATGCTGTTCGTTATTGTCGGTGATGTTGAAACAATTGAGCCTGGGATTCGGGAATTGAATTTGGGTGAGATTCATTATCTGGATCTGGATGGGAACCCTGTAATAAAATAATTTTATCAGAAGGCTCCCTGCAAGAATTTAACTATCTTTCAATTTTATAGAATATGATTCATTCCCTACAATTACAATAAGGAGGAACCTAGAAATGAAGTGTTGTTATATTGTGCTCATTCTTTTACTATGCTATCCTTGGCAAGTAATGGCTCAGTGGAAAAAGGCACCATCCATCCAGGATGCTTTACATACTATTAAGTCTCATAAGATTACGGCACACATTAAATTTCTTGCCGATGATCTTTTGGATGGTCGTGGCATCGGTACCCGTGGTGGGGAGATCGGGATCAAATATATTGCTGGGCAATTTGAGGAGATGGGACTGCTACCAGGTGGAGAAAATAATAGCTTCACACAAAGATTCCCAATGGTGGGAATCAAGTCGGACACAACAATGGTTTTTCGCTTTCAATATGGCGATCAATACATCGCTTTACGTTATTATGAAGATTTTCTCGCCAATCCCGGGGTACAGCTACCTGAGGTATCTGTGGAAGATGCGGAGTTGGTTTTTGTAGGCTTTGGAATCCAGGCTCCAGAATATAATTGGGATGATTTTAAAGACAAGAACGTAGCTGGGAAAATTCTACTAATCATGAACAACGATCCAGATACTGGTGATCCCGACTTTTTTGGTGGCAAAACTCGTCTCTATTATGGTCGTTGGACCTATAAGTATGAGATGGCTGCCGCGAAAGGAGCCCTTGGAGCAATTATAATTCATACAACACCATCTGCTGGTTATCCATGGCAGGTCCTTCAAACTTCTCGTACACGGGAGAATTTTGAATTGCCCCAAAATCAGGTTTCACAATTACAAATAAAAGCCTGGGCAACTGAAGACGCAACAAAACGTGTATTAAAAATGCCCGGCTTAAACTTAACTGATCTTTACGAAGCAGCAAAAAGCCCTGATTTTGAGCCTATCTCACTGGGAATTAAGGCATCTATTATGATTAAGAGCAAATTGCGAAATGTCGAAACCGCTAATGTTCTGGGAATTTTGCCCCGAAGTGACTCTGAGAAAAACGATGAAGCGATAGTGTTTGTAGCTCACCATGATCACCTTGGCATTGGTAGACCAGTTAAGGGTGATTCCATTTATAACGGTGCCCTCGACAATGCATCTGGGGTGGCGACGATGTTGACCATTGCGCAGGCATTTACCCAACTGCCACAGAAGCCAAATCGTTCTATTCTGTTCATCGCTGTCGCTGCTGAAGAATCAGGGCTATTAGGATCCCGATACTATGCTGAATATCCTACCTTTCCACCAACAAAGATTGCTGCTGTTATCAATATTGATGCTATTAACATCTGGGGTAGGACACGCGATCTTACTATTATTGGTTACGGCAAAACCACTCTAGATGCGATCGTGAACGAAATAGCTGAGCAACAGCAGCGTGTCGTGTTTCCTGACCAATTTCCTGAACAAGGATATTTTTATCGCTCAGATCAATTTAGTTTTGCTAAAATTGGGGTGCCGGCGATTTATATCGATAACGGATTAGATTTCATTGGCAAACCCAAAGGTTGGGGTAAAGAGCAAGTGAATTCATGGATTTCTCAACACTATCATCAACCAAGTGATGAATATCTTCCTTCATGGGACTTGAGTGGAGCTGTTGAGGATGCACAGCTCATGTTTTTGCTCGGACTGAAAATTGCCAATCATGAGCAAATGCCGCAGTGGATGCCTGGCGATGAGTTTGAAAAAATAAGGAAACGTTTGCGAACCAAACATTAATTATTTCATGAATAACTTGCATGAATCTCAGCAAAGGTTGGAGAAACGCTTTATGATGGGGAATACAAATTATAATATAATCGGAGGAAAGTATGAAACATAAAATCGTTTTCATTTTATCCACTCTTCTTTTTCTCACCTTCACATTTCAACTCCAGGCACAAGACATTCCTACACCAGAACAATTCTTCGGTTTTAAAATGGGCACCGATGGCAAACTTGTCCGATGGGATAAGATCCTCGAATATTTCAAACTACTTGATGAAAGCTCTGATAAACTCATTGTTCAAAACCTTGGAGAATCAACCCTGGGCAATCCGTTTATTTTGTTAATTTTTTCTTCGCCAGATAATTTAAAAAATCTTGAAACGTACAGACAAATCAATAAGAAACTTGTTGATCCGAGGGGGTTGTCCGATGCGGAGATTGATGATTTAATCAAAAAAGGAAAATACGTTTCTGCACAAACCTATTCGCTTCATGCTACGGAGGTCGGTGGGACGCAGTGTACCTCTGAACTCGCGTACGAATTGGTAACCAGCGATGATCCCACAATCCAATTGATCCTTGAAAATACCATCTTTCTCATGTTCCCCTGCTTCAATCCCGATGGTGAGATTATGGTTACGGACTGGTTCTATAAATACAAAGATACTGAGTTTGAAAATACACGTCTGCCCTATCTTTATCATTTTTATACAGGTCATGATAACAATCGAGACTCCTATCAGTTGACACAAAAAGAATCCCAGATGTTTGCTAAAGTGGTCTATCGGGATTGGGTTCCGCAATCTTATGTAGATCATCACCATTTCGGCAGTTTCGGAGCACGATTTTACATTCCGCCTTATCTCGATCCCATTCATCCCAATGTCGATCCGTTAATCTGGCTGGAGCACCAGCTTTATGGAGCGCATATCGCCGTTGCACTTGATAATGAAGGTAAGAGCGGCATCGAAGCAGGTGCGCCATTCACAGGCTGGTGGCAGGCTTCATTTCACATGTCCACCAATTATCACAATATCACGGGAATGTTGACCGAATCCGCCAGCGCAAAAATAGCTGATCCAATTTACATTCTCCCAGACCAACTCAGCGGAACTCGAGGTCGTCCCGAATACAAACCGCAGATGACCATGCCTCGATTGTGGGAAAGCGGCTGGTGGCGTTTGCGGGATATTGTTGAACAGAAGATGATCGCTTCAAAAGCGGTATTGGAACTTGGCGCCAGGTATCGAGAAACAATGCTTCGAAACATGGTACAAAAAGCCAAAAGTAACATTGAAAAAGGCAAGAGTGAACCACCCTATGCATTTATCATCCCCAAAGATCAACATGACTTTTTAACGGCGGTGAAATTGGTGAGCATCTTTCAAATGAATGGGGTGGAGATTCACAGACTTGACAAAGCCTATCAGGTTGGATCCCAAATCTTTGCGCCTGGCAGTTTGGTGATTTCCTGCGCCCAACCCATGCGGGCGTTTGTCGTTTCATTCTTAGAGCAGATCAATTATCCCGATAATTTCTGGACACGCAGTCATGGCTCTCAAGACCCACTGCGACCGTATGATCTGTCAGGATATTCCGTCAGCGAGCACATGGGCGTGAATGCTATCCCGATTTTGGAACCGCTGAGAAATATTTCCATAAGCAAAATTGAAGGCGAAATAATTCCACCAAAAGGTCAAAATTTTGGGGCTACCGAAAACGGGTACTTTTTAGAGCATCGGTATAATGATAGCTTTAAAGCAGTCAATCGGCTGTTGAAAAATGCGATAAATGTTTACTGGATAAAAACGGATTTCACAAGCGATGGGAATTATTTCCCTGCGGGGACAATGATTATTCAAAGCGAGAGCTACTCGATCCAGGCGCTTGCTGATGAGTTAGGATTGGATTTTTATAGTCTGCAAAATAAATTTAAGGGCAAAGCTTTAAAATTGATAAAACCCCGTCTCGGTCTCTACAAACGCTACGCTGGCGGCAACATGGACGAAGGCTGGACGAACTGGTTGCTCAAGGATTTTGAATTTGAATTTACTTCGTTATTCAACAAAGATATTAAAGATACAAAGTTGGATAAAAAATATGATGTGATTATCATCCCCAGTGATAGTTATCGTCGAATTGTGGATGGTGATACGTCGAAAAAGACGCCAGAAGAATTCAGAAATGGCATTGGTAAGGATGGTGTGAAAAATATCAAAAATTTTGTCAAAACGGGCGGAACATTGATCGTCCTCAATCAGGCTTTTGATTTTGCCAAAAAAGCATTTGATCTGCCGATTCAGGACGAAGTGGAAAATGTCCCCAGCAAAGAATTTTTCTGCCCAGGATCAACTTTGAAAATTAAGGTGCATACCAGTCACCCGCTCTGTTATGGCATGCCGATGAATGCGGTGGCGTTGTTCCGTTACAGTCCTGCTCTGCGAGTGAGTGCGGGTGATTTTGACGATAAAGTGACCATTCCCGTTCGTTATCATGAGGAGAATGTCTTGCAAAGCGGTTGGCTGATTGGCGAAAAATACCTGTCGGAAAAGCCTGCGGTTGTTGAATTTCAGGTTGAAAAGGGAAAGGTGATTATTCTGGCATTTCCAGCTCAACATCGGGCACAGACACATGGGACGTTTAAGTTTTTGTTTAATGCGATCTTTTATGGGAGTGCGGAGGAGGTTGAGTTGTAGTCGGTAATTGGGTAATTGGGTTTAGAAAAGTAGAGCGGTTAAGTAAGTTGAGTGAGTTGAGTAGGTAATTGGGTTAATCGCTAAATAGATTGATGTGTGGATGGGTAAATGTGTAAATGAATGAGTGAATTTAGAGTTTGATTCTTTTTAATCATTTTCAACTATTATCTTTCGGCACTTATAAGTCCCATTAACTAATTCCTTAATACCCAAATTACCATTCAACCCATAAACGCATCAACCCATCTGCACATCAACAAACTCAAAAACTTCCAATTCGATCAAAATAATACAAAGCTGTCTCCCGAATGATCGGATCCGAATCACGCATAAGTCTCTGGATGAAACCTTTGCAAATAACACTTTTCATTTCCGCCAATAAATGAATGGTACAGGCTTTTAGCCAGTTATCTTCACCCTGAAGCAGAAATTCCATACACTCAATGTCAGAGGGAACATTAAAACCGAACAAAATTTGAGATTTTCTGACCAAGTGACCTGGCAAATTTTCTTCAACAATTGGGATAATAAGTTTTTTGAAATTGGCATCGAGAATATTATCCAGAAATTCGATGGCATTCGCCCGCAAATCCGTCTTATTGCTGATGACGCCGAGATAGGCATTGTACATGTCTTTTGATGGATAACGCAAACCTAATAGTCGAAAAATTCGCTCTAAATTCACTTCGAGCTTTTCTTCCAGCGCTTTCATTAATAATTTTTGAGCACTATTTATTCGACCCGAATTATTATTCGGAATGGTGAAGTGAGCTTTTTCTTCCATTAATTCATTTTGCTTATGAACCAGGTTCAAAATCTTATAATAATATTTTGTCTCATCGAGGATTTGCTGATTAATGGAGTCCTTATGAAATTTCAGGTTCGGAAACTTGACTTTTAATTTATTCAACGCTCGGATAATCTCATGGCGCAACAAAAGATCGCTTTGCGTGAGATGGGCTAGTAACATATCAACAGATTTTTGAGAGCCGATTAAAGCCAGAACCTTGGGGATGCCAAGTCTTACTTTTCGTTTTTCTTCTGGATTGCTCAAATGTTTATCCAGAATTTCGATCACTTCTTCACCATATTGCGCTAATGCCTCACGTGCATATTTCCGGATGATGCTGGTGTTGAGATGTCGAATGAGTATAGGGATGAAATTCTGATCATGAGTCATTACAGCACTAGATAGCGCCGCTCGAACCACTTCTGGGCTATGATCGAGCAGTAGATTCTCCAGAAAAGGATAAAGTTTCGGATCGCCCGTTGCACCGATCACCTGAGCCAGGTTGATTTTCATAAAGTTGAGCTCGTTTTTATCGTAATCGATCTCATAGCACTGGTCGATAAACTGGTCGAACAAATTTCGCATATCGATGGTTTTGCGGAACTCGCTGTGCATTCGATAAGCCTGCGCTGTACAGAGTAAAGCAGCGCTGCGAATTTTATAATCGGGACTGACAAGCAGGTTAATCAAAATCTTTTTTCCATCATCGGTATGCTGAAACAGGTAGCGAATGGCTTCGACTTTGACATCAAAATTTTCATCAGCTATCAATTGTTGGGCTTGGGCTGAAAAGTTTTCATTATCATAAAAATTGATTATTTTTAAAACCTGAACCTTAATATCTGGAGAGCGATGCTGCATCAGCTTTTTGAGATAGGGGATCAGCTTGTCATTTTTCAAATTTTCAATCAGTTGAAGCACATACAAAATTTGCTTCTCATTTTTCCCCTCAAGCACTCGAATCAAGCTTTCTAATACCGATGCGTCTTCAGGATTGATGGTCTGGGCTTCCAGGTCGATGCTTCGCTGTTCCAGCGCCATGCGGAACGAATTAATGTATTCGTATCGAATTCGAATAATCAAATAGCACCAAAAAGCGATGAATGCGAGGATGACGAAACTGATATATGGCGTGGAAAATCCCAGGTATTTGGTAAATAGGATCAGCAGGAATCCGCCAATACCCGTTGCCAGGCTATCGACGAACACATCGATAAATGCCTTGCCCTGATTTTTGATTTTACTGGGTATGGGAAGCGCCAGCAGCTCCAATCCCGCTTTGTTAATGGATTGTTTCAATCCGCCATCACTGACTTTGATCAGAACGGCTGACCACAGCGCGGGAGTGATGAGAATGCTGACGGCGCCGATTAAAATTCCCACAGGAAGAAAGAACAACGATGCGGTGACACCAAAGCGTTTTAAAATTCTACCCGTCAAAAACAGTTGCACCACTAGCGACGCAATGCTGAGATTGGACAGCCAGAAGCCAAAGAAGGCTGTGAGCTGATCTTCGTCTTTGATAATGTCGCTGGCAACAGCGCTAAATTGATAATCGACCAGGTTGGCAACGACAACACCCACGCCGATGATGCCAGCCAAATAAGACAGATGTCGGGATTTTAAAATGATTTTCAGGATATGATCATCGAACTGTCTTTTGATTACTCGCTTTTCCCGGCTAATGCGCTCCTGGTAGTTAAAGCGAGCCGTTTTCTTCCAGATTCGTCTCAAAATGAACACGCAGATGATCAGGAAAGCGATACAAAATAACAGCATATTATCGGTTCCCACCAATGGGGCGAGAAATCTCGTGGAATAGCCCCCAAAGATTCCGCCCGAAATAGCGCCTGCCCCGACAAGACCGAACAGCCGCCTGGCTTCACGGGCATTGAACACATAGTTGGCTAACAGCCAGAATTGCGATGTGGCAATGACGCCGAACAGCGCCACCCAGGTGTAAAAGGCATAATAGAACCAACCTGCCTGGTAATTTAAATAGAGCAATATCCAGAAAAATAACAGACTTCCGATATAAATTATTGTTGAATAACGAATGAGGATATTCAACCTGATTTTTTGGGACCAACTGGAATAGAAATTGGTAATACCAGCAGCCGCTAAGGCGACTAAAATAAAGGCATAAGGTAGCTTGGATATGCCGAAATAGGTCAGAAAAAGGGAGTTTCGGACAGGCTTGACGACCAGGAGCGAGGCGATGATTAAAAAGATGTATGTAAACATTAACAACGCATTGGATTCTTCCCCTTCACGAATGTCGAATAGTTTTTTTAGGATGGTTTTCATGGATGATAGGCTGATTATTTAGTACCCTGTACACAGATTAAAAAGGAGATATGGGCAATTTTTTCCGAATTTGTTTCCTTAATGATTGAGGCGGTTAACTTCATTTTATAAAAAGATGTTTTTCTGTAGGTTCTTTATTATCATCAAATTGACATACTTGTTTTAGGTGATAAACGTTGTGATGTACTGTAACATAAGTTATTAAGTTGAATTTTTATAGCTCTATTTAAATGCTTTTTAATTTTTCTTCACTTATTTTACGCTGATCCTCGATTTGTTCAGTTACAGGGATATATGTAGGGTCTATTCCAAACCATTCATATACACTTGATAATACTTGAAATGTTATTTCTTCTTCATCATCTTTTATTGAAAAAGGGCCGAGTTCATTCATAAACTCCGAATCCGGGGCCTCCTCTGGCCACATATAGCTATCAGGAATCCTGTACAATCGAAAGAGTCGATCATTATAAATCATATTTTTTAAGTATATTCGGTATCTGAACTTTTTTATTTGTGGTTTATTTTGTTTATAAAGTTCAGAACAGAGTTTTGTGAATAACAATATAGTTTAACAATCGGCGGATAAATCCAGTTTTCAATAATATAAGCATATTTTTTCTGATCAATTAGTTCAGAAGGAAAAGGTCTGATCTCGTCAAATTTATCTGATTTATGTGTTTCATCCAATTTTGTTTTTATACCAATTATCAAAAAACCACCCCTAGCGTTAGCAATGGATGAAATATCCTTAGCTAATTCTTGCTTTTGGTGATCACTTTCTAATCTATAAGGCTCTCTCTTACATTCGAGCCAAATATTTTCATACGCTCCAATGAGAGTATCAAAGTCACCTTTCTCTAATATTTTTTCTATGTTGTTTACACCTAATTCCATTAATGTTTTTTCATCGAATAGTATCTTACTTCAACTTTTTTAATTATTACTGAATAAATTATTGAGTTATTATATTAAAGAAAATTCGCTTGCTCCCTTTAAGAGTAATAAATAAATTTTATCAATTTCGTGTGCATTTGGAAAAATTTATGCAGTGAAGAAATTCTATTACGAGTTGCCATTTTTTACATCACATATGTAATTGTATCGTCAATATATAAAAATATTTTTGAAATGTCAATAATTTCTCATTTAACCAACAATTCCTGATTATTGTCTTCCGAATACTCGCCCACCAGCCTCTTATTTTCCCTTCCGATAAACACAGCAAGAATTAACCAGATACACACCAGCCCCAGATTCACCAATGCAAATTGTTTGGTCTGAAAAGCAAGCCAGGTTGTCCCAACTGCTACCAGGGCAGTTGAAAGCACATCGCCTGCACGCCAGAATAATGTATCGATGGCTTGTTTGGCTTTGTATTTTTGTTCCCTGGTTGTCGGCAAGAAAAGGGCATGACGAACGGTGTTTTGGAGAGAATAGTCGGTTGAGTTTTCAGCAACTTTTGCTGTTCGAATGAAAGCTAAAATCGGATAAAAAGCAATGATGAAATAGCCACTTAGAGCGATAAGCGGTAAAACGAGCAGACCAATTCGGATTCCTAAATATTTCAAGATTCGTGAAACGATAAAAAGCTGCAATAAAAGACCAGCGATATTAACATAAGTATAGAAATCAGCATAAAATTTCCCAATAAATTTTTCCTTGTACTCTTGATAATATTCTTGACTGTTGTCGTCATTTTTATTTTTGCTATTACTGCCCTTAGTTTGATCTAAATTTAGATCTTTCAATCCCTCACGATTTTGTGAGTTTTGTGATTTTAGCTCTTCCACTTTTTGTTCGGCTGCATGTTGAACATTAAGCCCTAAAATAAACTCGCCATTGGTATTGACCCAATTTAAAAAGAAAGTGAGCAAAGCGATCAGCAACAGGTACCTGGTTTTAAAAACGAGCTTGAATGCGTCGCCTTTCTGAATCGGTTCCTCGAATCGTTTTGATTTTTTTTTACTTCTTTTACTCAGTCGAGTTCGTTCACGAACATCCACATAATTGGTTAAAATTAAACTGATGAATAAAATTGCTCCTGCGACTAATAATAGTTGATAGGGGCCCAGCGGTTCGATCAAAACACGGGTGATAATGCCACCGAGAACCGCTCCTAATGATGCACCAAAAGCAATGATCACAAATAGCCTTTTCCCCCCTTCGGGAGTATAAAGGTCATTGGCAAAAGCCCAGAATTGAGCCGTAATCATCAGGTTAAAAATGCCAATCCACAGAAAAAAAATGACTCCTAGTGGGACATTTAGTAGCGCAAGCACATAAAACAGGGCAATACATAATACAAAAAAGATCGTTACAATATTTATGAGCTGCCGACGAGGAAATCGACTGGCAATTCGTGCGTAAAGGGGAACAGCAATCAATAATAAAATAACCTGCCCTGTTGAAGCATAGCTTTTTATCACTGCACCAGCCCCGCCAATAATTAGTGCCTCTCGCACAGGTTTCATGATATAGTAAGAAGTCATGATGAGAAAAATATTCAGGGCTAATAAAAGTGAAGTAATTCCTTCACCAGCTTCTACGCCTGTGAATAAGTTTAAAAATCTATCTAAAGGACTTTTCGTACGAGGTTTCGTCATTTGGTCTCCAATATATTTTAATTACCCATAGAAATCACGTTGAGTAATAACATTTTGTCCCTAAAGGGACATTACGGGATCTCTAATTCAATTACTATAACCATTTATTTCCCATGGAATTTAAATTTATTTTATTCAATAACGTAATATTTTTGAATCAGTTTCTAATAAAAAATTATTCATAAAATATTTTCATAATTAATGTTCCATTAGGAACAAAATGTTTATCGAACATTGTTCCTATCTAATTTCAGAGTCCTTTTAAGAAGGTAATGTGATTTGTCGAACCGATCATCAATAAATCTAAAGATATTCTATTTATTTTCGAGCCTAATTTCTTCCACTAATCGTATCGGAACTTCTTTATTTCCTGTCACTTCCTGAACCTTAATTGAAATCTCATTTTTCTTCACATTTACCTGGTAAAAGTGATATATTTTTTCCTGTCTAATTGAGGAAACTTGTAAACCCTGTTGATCAAAATGTTGTTGCCTTTTCCGTTGAGTTTTCTTACCAGGTAACTCACGAAGCGGTGTTCCGCCACCTCCGCCGACAAGAAAATGAGTCATTCTTCCTGATTCATGTTTTAAAATATTATGTTGATACACATGCTCATGACCTGAAAAAACAACTTGAACATGATACTTTTCAAATAGCTTTAACAATTTATTTCGTTTCTCGAGCAGATTTTGCCCAAATTTTGACCGCAGCCAATCTTTGTGGTGTTTGCCAAACGTAATCGGTGGATGATGCATCGCTACGATTTTAAATGGCTTATTGTAGGTGATTAACTGTCCTTCCAGCCAGGCATTGCCATCTTCAGAGACAAACCATTTTTCAAACAGTTGGTTTTGTAAGCTGTCATTAATAAATTGGTCTTGATCTAAAATGTAGTTGGAATCGACGACGTATATCGCTGCATCTGTGAATTCAATAACATAAAACCTGGGATAATCGAATATCACTTGATAATTCTGATAACCATTTTTGAGATCGTTCCCGTACTCGTGGTTACCAATAACGGTCAAATAAGGAATTTCATTGAGCAACGGATGCTCATGTTTATTTTCTTTTAAAAATGTTGCCCAATGGGACGGTCTTCTGCCATCATGGGCAGCAATGTCTCCAATATTTAGAATAAAATCTGCTTGTGATCGTTTCGCCTCTAAATAAATTGCATCTCTAACAAGAAGCCGCGCCTTCGTTCCGTAGTCTGGTACATTCCGTAACCGATTAACAGAGCCAACTATTCCATTACTAACCAAGTAAAGTTCATAAAATGGAAAAATTAACATTTTCCAGCTAGTCCAGTTCGACTTCTTCCAGAATACATCCCTCACCCGCCAACCAGCCTGATTGTCGCTGTAAACGATAAAAGTTGAATTGTGTTCAAACTTCGTGTCTGGCAATAACTTCGGTACCTGGTAGAATTCTTCGGGATATTTTTCTGTAATTAGCCCAACTCTGGAACAATTTACAATTAATATAAGCTTAAAAAAAATGAGCGCTAAGATATAATTTTTCATTTTAATATTTTCTCTTCGCTTTATTATTCATTCAAAAATAATTGGTTTAAATATTGTGTAATTCATCATTCGTAATGACTCCCCCTACCTTATTTTCCTCTAAAAGCTGGATTTGGAATGGCGTGTACCCAATTGAAGGGAAATCAAATGAGATGTCTCTAACCTGTTTGTTAAATTATCTAATTACCGAATTAACTTCATTTCCGTTTAATCCCCATAATCTTCATCCCCCCATCAAATTTTCTCATAAAAACCTGTACAGAACCAAGTCCAAGTGTATCAATGGCAACAACTAAAAACTCACTATCAGATGTTGGAATATCGATTTGCAGATAGCGGTTTTCAAATTCGGTTAAGACTTTGCCAAAGTTACCTGTTTTGTTATCAAATTCGGCCCATGTGATTTTTCGAACTCTCTCGGTTGGATCGATTTTATATTTTACCAACAAATCTTCAAATGTAAATTGATTATTATTCTTAATCTTAAATTTATCCAATCCACCACTGAAATATAAATAAGTCTTCCCAATTTTGTTTCTTCTTTTGATTAAAGTTTGCACTAGGCATTCTTCAGCCTCTGGATCAGAAATATTACCTGAGGAAACAATAGCTCGGATTTCTTCATCAGAGAAATTCATGACCTGCTTTGCCGCCCAGAAGGCATCTTCTGCATCACAGTTTTGAAATGCAGGATTGGGATATTCAGGTTTCCATTTTACAGGATCGAAATTGTCCCCTTCGATTCGTCCAATTGAGGGGTAATCGGGATATTTAATTTTAGCCCAGGGACGAATCCATAAGCCAAAAGAAAATAATCCTCGAAAGATCGATTTGGGTTGAATGACATATTCATTGCCAGCCCTTAACGCTTGAATGGTTACACTTCCGCTTCCCAGCGTTGAACCAAAATCAATGAGATGGTGCCTGATGAATCTCTTTCCATCTTCTTCGACGATCAAATCTAGGCTGTTAATAGCACGGGAATCGTCATGGTTAAGCCAGGCGCAGAAGATGCGCAGTCCCCTCAATTCTCGGCGGGTTTCATGGGGGTGGATGTCATTGGCATCATCGGGGCGTGTACCATGATACATAAATGGTCCGATAGGTTTCCCATTCAAAAACTTGCTGGCGATGGCTCGAAAATAACCTTCCTCATCAATATATGCTTTTGCCAGCATTTTTTTGACCATAATTTCCGTCAGTGGCTTTTTTCTTCCAAGAGCGTCTTTTGTGATTGCCGTTGGACTTAAAACAAGCATCTCAGGTTTGAATCGAATTAAATAATTTTCTGGAACGAAATATCCCAATGCATGGAAAAATTTGGTACAGATCATCTCCGCACCTGTTGCCAATTCGGGATAATCAGGCGGATCAAATTTGATTAAATAAATTTTACCGTCTTTATCTCGTACGGTAAATCCCGGCGTGATCCCCTGGCTCTTGCCTCGGATAATTTCCCAGGTACCATCGAAAGAAATACCATCTCTTTTGTTAGCCCCTCTTTTCAGCGCTTCGATGTCCATCGCATGCCAATAATGGCGATTGGTGTACCATGAAGAATTCGGGACTTCACCTAATGTATTGACATTCCGAGCAGCGCCTTTATTTTCTTTGCCTGGATTAAGGAAAGTATTTTTATAAAAATCATAATACTCAGAATGTACCAATTCTTCAGGCAAAGACAAATTCATTTGATCGGGATCGTTCCTGATGGGGTCATCAGGTAAGAAAACCTGTCCGAGAAGTAAAGACGAATTCAATAAGACAAAAGCCAAGCCACAGATCAATATATGTATTTTTTTTCGATCTTTCATGAAACCCCGTTAAAAGATATTACTAAACTTTATAATAAAATGTGCTCCTTCGTCACCATACGCGATATCAATGCGTAGTGGGAGAGAGGTTTTGCTGTTGAAATGAAACCCTATTCCATAAGAAGTTTTCATATTTTTAAAAGTCATATCCTTGTAATGAGGAAAGACGTTTCCTGCATCATAGAAAAGCGCCATATCCAAACCAGACCAGGCGTACCAACGGTATTCGATGTTAAAAAGCAGTGAATTTCGATCGCGAAATCGAAACTCTTGAAATCCTCGTATGCTCATTGATCCGCCAAGAGGTTGCAAGAGATAGAAAGGAACGTCGGCGTTACCATTTTTGTCAACGATCGAAATAAAATGTCGAAAAGCGATTACTCGATGCCCTTGAAAAAATGGGAAATATTGTTGAAACTCGAGATCATAGCGATTGAAATCATACTTTTCATTAGATTTGTTCTCGTAGCGACTTGCTTTAAAAAAGAGATACATCCCCTTAAATGGATTCGCGCCACGAAGATCTAAAGGGTTGTCGAGCAGAGATTGTTTTAATGCCAGGTATTTTCTATATTTCTCACCTCGAAAATCCAATATAATGCCAATTGAACCGATATAAAATTCTGTGTCATCATCTAACCCAGGTACTGTCTCAGGCTGAAATTTTTCTTCAATAGAGAGATACTCATCACTGGTACCTGGACCAATTTTATTATGCAAATAAGTTCCCTGAAAGAAAGTTCTAATCGATGAACAGGGACGAAATGAAAAAACACCGCCCAATTTACTGTCTTTAAGTTGAAAATTTGTACGATCACTTTTTAAGGCATTGTCCCCAATACCGTAGAAATTGTCCTGTGGGGAACTTCTAAACTCTGCAAATGAGAACAGGCTCAATCGATTTTGTTCATAGCCAAATGCTGCTTTGTAGTCCTCATAGGACTTAAAGCTTCCGAGAATTCTTAATTCAAAATGGAGATGATCCAAATTTTTTGTAGGCTCAAATTTAATACCACCTCCAACCCCGGATCCACTTTTTAGGCCACCGACAACAGGCATAAATCCATAAACGCCATTCACTAATAATTCCTTAAAGGGATTGTGTTCTATAAACAGAAGAAGCTTTTCCAGATTTGAGGCTTTATAGGGTTTCAAATTCTGGGATTTTTCGAGACGTTTCTGTTTAAGGAGTTCCGCACGTGTTTTTTCTTGGGTCAATGCATAGATTGGTATTGATATAAAAATTAAAGTTATAATGGCAAAGGTGTAAAGAGTTTTTTTCGTGATTTTTGAATTCAATATCTTAACTCCTTTTTTGATGGAATTAATTTGTTTATATTAAAATGGTCACAAAGTATTTTTTCCAATAGATAGATGAATCCAACGGATTAAGTAGATTCATTTTTAAAGAATCAATTAAATAAAAAACATTTACCTATTTCTGTAAAGTGATTAACAAAATTAAATATTTTACGATCGAATGATAGAAATTAAAAAGCCTCAACAACCAGGACATAGACCCCAGAGTTTCCATTTTTACCGAAACCGATATCCAATCTTGCATTAATTCTTTCTTGATTATCAAACATGAACCTGAATCCGATACCAAGGGTGTATTTGAATTCGTTTATTTCAAATTTATTAATTTCACTGGCGACATCACCAAAGCCAAAGAATCCGACACCTCCAAAATGCCAAAATAGTGGGAATCGGTATTCTGCCTGGAAAGTAATCATGTTTTTATCTCGATAACGTCCGAAATAGTAGCCTCGCATCCAATAGGAACCGCCGAGCAATGCCAGCATTTGAAAGGGTGGTTCGCCGAATATAAAAGTGTCATAAGTTTGAAATGCCAGGACATGCGAGCCAAATACGGAAAAGTATTTCCTGAGATCAAAACTGATCATGTTAAATTTATAAGCACTGCCAATCGTCTTGCCGAAGTATGCCGCATAAATTTGATTGTAAAATCCTGACGATGGATAATAGATGTGATTGCGAGTGTCATGATTGATAATAATGCCAAGTCCAGAAGCAGAACCGCCTTCACTGCCTGGTATTAGGCCATATTGTAAAACACCATCTTCATCAGTCTTTTTTAAATTGATATATTCATACTGGTATCGAAGTCCAAAGAAAAGTCCAGGTTTGATCTGTTTTTGGATATTCGTGTAGGACTTAAAATAACTGGGTTCATAATCTTCTTCCGCCATGTCTGGCGAATGATTCCCGATTCCCCAAAATTTATCTGGATATTTGTAGTATCCGTAAAATCCATTAAAATAGAATGTTTCCCCTTTAAAATAAATTTCAGGGAGAAAACCTAGTATAGTCTGTTTTTGTTGCGTATACGTTAATGCAATCCTGACATTCGATGGACGATCATTGGGTGAACTGCCTGAAGGACGAAAAGAATAAATGCCGCCTACCCCGAATGCGATTTTGGTTTCGGGAGTATAATAAGCGTAAGGCAAAGCGACCAAGCTGTTTTGATTTTGCTTTAAAGAGTCAGGTTGATTTCCATTTTGTGCCCAAAGTGAACTTGTGAATATGATAAGAATAAATAATGAATATAATATATATCGAGTAAATTTCATATTTTTTCCATGTTGAGCAAAATTTATGTTTAAAGATACGATAAAATATTTATTTTTGCAAGATTTAATTTCATAACGATAGACTTTTCCGAGGATTTCAAGACCTTCGGAAGGGTTCCTCCTATCACTAACGCACCACCCCAACTAACCGAATCGATTTATCTTTTATTCGACGGAAGTGGAATTGTACTGGCGCAGATGCTATTTTTTTTTCATTGTTTACTAAAATATCAATCCTTAAATAGCCTTTCGCTTTCTCAATGAACTCATTGTTAAGGGAAAAATTGAAATGAATTGAATCAGAGTGGAGAACTAGTTCGTCACAAAGCTCATTTCCTTTATCGTTGTAAAATCGAATAATATATAATCGATTTTCAAATTTGTCGTCAAGTAGAGCTTTTTGCATATCTTTGAAAAATATTGAATCACTTGAATTCTTTTCAAATTCGATGGGGGAAATCCGTGCTAAAAAGTATTCAAGTATTTTTTTTCGGCGCTTCATCAATGTTTGAATCATGTATTCTTCGATATCAGTTTCTGGGTAGTCCGCGGCTTTCACCAGAGCTTTGATATGATCATAGGATAAGGCGCCAATAATTTTTGTAGCCCAGTAATCATCGGCTGGTTGGCTGCGGCGGATTGGTTCATAAGGATAGGTTTCTTTCCAATCATCTGGTTTGAAGTGAGTTGCTTCAAAAACTCCTACAGACTTCCATTTAGTTGGCTTAATTTTTTCCCATTCCTCGATGTCAAGACCGAGGGTAAACAAATTTTTAGCGATATCTTTAATGCCAAATAGATGATTATATCCTGCCCATAGTCGATTATTTTTAGCGATAAAGGTTCCAAATGCATCATCAAAATCAATAAGATGGTGTTTTAGATAGCCCTTGCCAGGCTCACCAACATACATGTCGAGCATATTATCAGGGCTAATATTTGACATGTTTGTAAATGCACAAAAAACTTTCAATCCACGGAGAGTTCGCCTGTCTTCATGAGGAAATAGATCGTTTGGATCGTCAGATCGAACACCTTTTTCAGGAGTAGTACCTAAAGGAAGTCCTTCAAGAATTCTACTGGCAATTGATCGATAGTGCCCATTAACAGGTGGAGCAATTCGGTTTAGAATGTCATCCACCTCTTTTTGTGTCAGATTGCTTTCAGGAGCAATTTTTATCTCATTTTTTTTGAAATAAAACAGGTGATCTTCAGGAACATGATAACCAAAGCCCCAAAAGAGTCGATTGACAATAAAGGAAGTTGATGTTTCGAGACATGGATAATCAAGTGGATCGAATTTCAGTAAATAATAGATATGTCGTCTATCATAAACAAAAAGTCTGGGGTTTTGATATGGATTTCGGACTCTGATAATGGTTAACGACGGGAGAGGATGCCCATGATCAATCGGTCCAGCAACTAATTCTTCTGGCGAAATTTTATCATATCCCAATCGAGGGATGTACCAACTGGAAGCCGGAACTTCATCCATTGAGTTGACATCTTTGGCATAACGATTACCAGGAATTTTCAATGGTTCAATTGTTGGACGAGGTGGAAGCGCATTGACAAAGTAATCAAATCGCTTAAGTTTCATTGCTTTTGGCGCAGGGATTGGATGGATATCATTATAATAACGCACTGGCTCGGCATCCTTGAAACGAATGTTTTGAGAGCCACATCCCATCACTCCAATTAGAATTAAGATAAAAGTCCGTAATAGAAAAATATGTCGATTTCTATCAAGCATGGTGTAATTAAGTTTTTATTTGCCGTCAGCATTGTTTCCCAATAATGGATTTAGTCCAAGATTGAGAGAAAAATGATAACCCGTAGATCCGCCTGCTAATTGAATTCTGGCAAGCTCGCCATCAGTCACATGAAAATCAATTGCACAACCAATTGCCCAGGGCGCATGTGCAAAAGTGACTTTATTCAATTTTTTAGAAACTATCAAGTAATCTATAAAAAGATGTCCGCCCAGATTGGAAGAAAGTGGCCACTGATATTCTACCGATGGAACCATCGAAAATTTATCTATTCTTAAGATTTTTCTTTCAGATACTCCTCGAAAAGATTGATGTCGTGGATATTCGGTAAATGCAATTGACACTGTATCATTAAAATTTTCGATCATATCAAATACGAAGCGTGGTTTTATAATTCTGTTTCGAAGGATAATTGGAATATTTCCAGTAAAATCAATACCAGTTTTTAAAAATTTACTCTTGTCCATTCCAATTCCGTTGGAAATGCTCAAATGTCCTTCTACCTTTATCCCTCCTGAATTGTAGACATTTTTTCCTCTTGTATCAAATCGAACAGAAATTTCGTTGTGAAATTGTTGGATTGGGTGGCTGAGTCCAGTGAGTTTTATCAGATCAAATGATTCACCGAGACTGTTATCGTCCTCAGAAGCATCTTCCACCTTTCGTTTTTGATAAAAGAATGTCAAGAAGTATTCCCAGTTAGGAGAAGGACGAACGCCCAAAATAAATTGTGCCCGCCATTTTCGTTGATAGTAAATTCCATACTCATTCTTGGCANNATTCTTGGCATCAAGTAAAAAATGGCTTCGATTGTTATTTTTGGGATCAGCACCGAAACTATAAAATTCTCTATCGTCGTCGTATTCTTTAAAAGCAGATAAAGTCATGCGACAGATGGTCTGCCCTGTCCTGAATCGGGATGAAAATCTTGCCTCTACCTCGTATTTCTCCTCGTCCGCATACTTACCTCTTGCAAGTACTTCGAACGGTTTCTGCCTGTAAAAAAGATTGAGCCCAATTCTTGGTCGAAAGCCTGATATGATATTGACAATTGGGTACCATCCAAATTTCCGATCGTCGGAGAAGAACAAATCATCTAACCGATCGATAAACTTGGGATCGGTAATTAATTGTGCCCCGTAACCCGATGCGAATCGGATCATGTAGGAAATGCGTCTTGGAACAAAAGAGACAGCGTTCCAGATCGGTCGTACTGGACTAAATCCTTTTTGTTCATCCCTTTCGAGCCCACGGATATACATGAAAGCCTGGTGAGGAGTCTGCAAAGAATCAGACTTTTCTGTCTTTGAATGGTAATTTTCATCCGCCATTAGAACTGAACTTTCATAAACAAAGGGGCAATTCAATAATAACAAAATAAGAATATATTTGAAACCTCCCGAAGGTTTCAAACTTTCGAAAGGTTGGTTATGTGGATAATTATTTAATATTTCGGTTCCCATCCTTTCCATTTTTCCAACTCGATTTTTACGTTGCCAATAAAAACTTTTAATTCCGCTTTGAGCGGTGGTCTCTGTTTACCTAGGGCAAACCAACCTTTATAGGGCCCTGTAACGCCAGCGATACCTTTTGTTTTTATCTCTCCATCTATGTAATAACTTTCGATAGGAGAATCCAATGCTGATAATTTAACTCGATCTGTTTTCCCAGTAAAATTGAATGCTACTTTTCCTCGTTCGGATTCAAAAAAGGAAGTAACCGTGTCGTTTTTTGTCGAGATAGCATATTTTCGAGCATAAAAAACGAGTGAAGTGCCATCTAAAATCGTCCCTTTAAATGGCATTGATTTTTCAATTGTTTTTGTTGGATCATTGATGTCTGTCATTTTAATATAAATCAAATTAACCGAATAATTAAATCGATATTCGGCATTGTAAGTCACATCATCAATTTTTTCTTCTGCGAAGAAGTGATGAAGCTGAAAATTTTCATTGATATAGCTATTATAAACATTATGTATATTGACAAAAAATAGTAATGGATTCGAATCGATAAATAATTTGACATGATAAACACGGGTACTATTAACAACCAATGTATCGCATATCTGAAGCTTAATTGTACCCAGACGAATAAAACTCCACTTTACTTTGTAAATCAATTCTTCACCGATTTTCCATTTAAAAGCATAATCATTGGATAAAAGTAGATTTGGAGAAATCAGAATCATTAGAAGTAAAGTTATGATAATCTTAATTAAATGCGAATTATTCATTTGCTCAATAAATTTTTACTTCTTTCAGGATATTTAGAAATTTGTGCCAGATTTTGAGATCATTCTGGCAAAATGTGATGTTTGAAATTAGAACGATCAAAAGAATAATTAAAACAAAAATTGAAACTATTTGTTCCATTTAATATCTCTAATTAGCAATCTATCAAACACACCTTTAGCAGAAAATTCTTCTTTACGTCAATTTATACTTCCTTGCATTGTAGATTGGCTTGTTTTTTCCCAAACAATCCTATAGGCTAATGCACCGCCTTTATCTTTTGCTTCCTAATACATTTGGCAATTGCCAAAAGATATTTATTCGAAGAAGACGGGATTTCAAAAACGATGGCTTCTTTCTGAGCTGTTAATGGAGATATCGCAGTTGCTCGAATTACATCCAAATCTTTATATGTTTTAATTAAAATTATCGTTTTATCAATAATAATTGACTTTTCACTTGTAAATATTCGTATTGGAATAGTACTAATAAGAGCTTTTCTCACATCATTAATCGCTTTTGTTATATATAGGCGACGTTGTTTAAGTTTGTAATGAAATTCTTTAAATGTTGTCAATCGTTCGATACCCAATCCTAATGCAAGTATAGATAAAAATATAAGCACAATCTCCTGTGTCTATTTGATAAATGGAAGAAATTTATCCACTTCAATAAAAAATATCTAGGCAAAACTATTATAACATCGAGAAGCCCAGAAATAATTAAAATCCACGCCGCAAGGTTATTCAATATATTACCAAATCGTTTTGATTTCAAATCGTCCAAATTATATTTCTCCAAATCTTTTTTAGTACGGAAAGAAATTTTAAAAAATTGTTATCCTATTCAAGTAGTAATTTATAAAATTTAAATTTGTAAAGATTATCAATTATTTTATTTAAAATCATAAAATCAATATACTTAACTTTAAATTAAAAGTCAATATTAACCGAAATAATTATAAAACATTTAAACTTGTTTATAAATTTAGATATAGCTGGATAGTAATATTTGAGTATTATGCAAAGCTTCACTAGTACACAAAATCCTTAAACTTTACCCGAAACAACAACGAATATAACACAGGCACAAAGCCCAGCGTCAACAACGTGGCAAACGCCAACCCAAACATAATCGCCACAGCCATGGGTTCCCACATGGGCCCGCCCCCAATGTACAAGGGAATTAGACCACCAATTGTTGTGGCGGTTGTCAGGAGAATTGGTCGGAGACGACGCTGTGCTGATTCAACCACGGCGCGTTGCGGTTCAAGACCATTCTCTTCCATTTCGATGCGGATGCGGTCGATTAGCACAATGGCGTTGTTGATCACCACTCCTGCCAATGAGATAAGCCCCAATAGCGTCATGAATCCGAAATAGGATCGCATGACCAACAATCCGATAATGACTCCAATAATACCCAGTGGTATGGTAGTCAAAATAATGAAAGGTTTTCGAATAGAATTGAATTGAACTACCAGCAATAGCACGATAATCAATCCAGCAATCGGCAGTTTCTCATTAATGGAATTGCTAGCTTCGACTGAGCTTTCCATTTCGCCGCCCAACTCGTACTTATAGCCGACATCCCACTTTTTCTGTTCCTGCTTCAGCCATTTATCCATTTCCATTGCCACAGCGATTGGCGTGGTTTCATCTGTGACTTCGCATTTAACGCTCACCACTTTCAACAAGTCCCATCGCCTAATTTTGGATGGTTCCCAGACCACTTCGAGATCGGCAACCTGTTTAAGGGGGACATTTAATCCGGTAGCTTGTGAATAGACGTTGATTGTTTCCAATTTGCCAATATCCTGCCGTTCAGCAGCTACAGAACGCAGGGTGATCGGAATGACCTCATCTTCTTCACGAAACTGCGTGGTGATAAAACCAGTTAAAGCTGTCTGCAAAGACATGGCAATATCCTGATTGCTCACCCCGGCTCGTTTCGCTCGAGCTTGATTGATGTTCACCAGCAGCTTTTTTGTGCGTAAGCCCCAGTCGTCGTGGATATTTTTCGTCCCTTCGATTGTCGCCATGTGGATTTTTATTTGATCTGCAATCTCAAACACCTTATTGATGTCACTTCCCATCAGGCGGATGACCACAGGGAAGTCAGGCGGTGGCCCATAATTCAGGCGACTGATATTGGGGCGAACATCGGGAAAATTCTCAATACAAAATGTCTCTGTTTTTTTTACAAGGGTATCCAGATAGGACTCCCCTGTTGTCGTATTGATAATAAAACAGCCATAGCCTGGATTTGCCTGTTCGGGGCTAAATCCAAGGACGAACATGGGAGGTCCCTGCCCGATGAAAGTTGACCAGTTAGAAATTCCATCTACTCTATCCGAATTGGCGACGAGTTCTTGTTTAAAATAAGCTTCAAGTTCATCGACAATCTCCACTGTTCGCGCAATTGGTATGCCAACTGGGAGATTGATTTCAGCAGTGTAAGTTGCTTTATCATTGGATGGAAAGAAAATGTTGGGCAGCAGTCCAAAACCCATCATAGAAATAATGAATACCACAAAGGTGATCAGTACGGTCAATCCTCGATGCTTAAGCATGGTGATCAAAGAAGATCGGTAGTTTCGATAGAATTTGGAATTGTATGATTTTTCTTGGGTTCGTTTTTTTATCTTCAAAAAATAAACACAGAGCATGGGGATCATTGTCAATGAAAGCAGCCAGGAGCTAAGCAGGGTTAGTGCCACGACTTCAAACAAGGGGGCACAATATTCACCTACCCCTGATTCGGCCAAGTAAATGGGCAGGAATGCGGCGGCAGTCGTCAGTGAAGAAGTGAGCAATGGAATTCGCAACTCGCTTGCCGAATCAATGGCAGCATCGAGCGGTTTTTTGCCTTCTGCCATTTGTACCATAATCGATTCAGACATCACGATGGCGTTATCCACCAGCAGTCCCAGGGCGATGATCAGCGCTGCAATGGACATCATATCGAGACCGATGTCAAAAAAGTTCATCAGCATGATGCTCATAATCATTGCCATCGGTACAAGTGAGGCGACAACCAGTCCAGTACGAATACCGAGAAATAACAGCATCACGATCAGCACCACAGCGACTGCCTGCATCAGATTTCCTGTGAACGATTTCACTTTCCGATCCACATCCGCAGGTTGAAATGAAGCATAATCAACTTCGATACCGATGGGATAAACGGTCTGGAGATAGGCGATTTTCTCTTTGACTTCTTCACCGAGTCGAATGATATTCCCGCCTTCTCGCATATTAATCGCCAATGCCAGCGCTCGCGCGCCATTTGACCGAACCATCGATTGCGGCGGATCGATATAGCCACGGTATACATGAGCAACATCATCGAGATACATCAAATCTGATCTGCCTGGCAGATTAATCAGTGTGCGTTTCAAATCTTCAACTGTTTCAAACGTGCCAGTTGGCTCCAGGACAATATTCTCCCGTTCAGTAGTGACCTCGCCACCAGACATGATGATGTTTTTAGTCGCCAGAATACTCATCAAATATGACGGTGAGATTCCCAGCTCTGCCAGTCGGGCGTTGTTGTATTCCACAAAAATGCGCTCTTCCTGTGCGCCATGAATTTCAACTTTCGCCACTTCATCCAATGTCAGCAGTTCGTTTCGGATTTCATCAGCGATCTCTTTCAATTCAGCATAACTATAACCTTCCCCCGTCATTGTCACAATCGTCCCAAACACGTCGCCAAATTCATCATTCACTCGTGGCCCAATGACGCCTTCGGGCAATTCGCCTTGATTTTTGGTACGCTCGACTTTCCGACGAAGTTTATCCCAAATCGGGCGCATATTTTTATAATGCTCTTTAATACCAATAGTAATGCTGGAAAATCCAGTTTTCGATTCGCTGTAAATAAAATCGATTTCAGGCATCTCCTGAATGGCTTTTTCCAGTTTATCGGTCACTAACTTTTCGACACGTTCAGGGCTTGCCCCTGGAAAATCTGTTGTAATCAATGCCCATCGAATCGTAAATCCTGGATCTTCGGCCCGAGGCATGGTGCGAAAGGTGTTGATGCCTGCGATTAATATTAAAATCAACGCAACAGCGGTAATGCGGTTCTTCTCAATAGCAAATTTTGTTATATTCATGTGTTAAATCTCCCTAATTAAAATCCATATTACTTTTTCTCTCATCCATTTAAGCTCTACTTTATCAGATGAAACTTTGTCTGTCTACCATCCAGAAAATACGTCCCATTTTCTCTGAAAACCGCATCCTGCTCCAGAGCAATCCTGACTTCTTGATCGTCCCATTCTGGAATATTGGTTTTTACATTGAGCTCGATTGAATAGCATGTCTCGTAATAAAGCGGATAATCCCCCTTGCCAGGAACCTCCTCTTGTTGATCCCACAGACCAATCATTGGTCCCGCAGCATGTCCATGATACCCCAATGGATGCGAATAAATGCTGGATTTCAGTCTTTCAGCCTTTGCTCTGGAAAGTGCGGCTTTTAAAATTTCATTTCCTGTTCTTCCCTCAACGAATTCACCAATTAAAATATCTTGAAGCTGATTGCTCAAGCTCAACGCTTTCTTCAAACCTTCGGGTGCATCTTTTTCTCCCTGTTTTAATACATAGGAATGTTCCTGGGTATCGGTATTCAATCCCAGATAGATGATTCCAATATCGCAGTGCAGTAAATCCCCTCGACGAATCACATTATTTTCAGTTTTATCCTCATTTTCAGCCTTCTGCCGTTGAATCGAAACCGAAGGCTGGAACCAGGTTGGTAAGCCCAATTGATTCATTTTCTCCCTGATCCACCAAACAACATCCTCAGTAGTGGTTACACCTGGCGTGATCACCTGGTTTGAGAAGGCTTCCGCAATAATCTGGTGGGCAATAGATACGATGTGGGGATAGACTTCAAGCTCTTCGGGGATTCTCCGCTCCAGCCAGCCAACTGCCAGCCTTTCTGCTGAATGCAATCGAGCGGCATACTTTGTTCCCAGCGCTTTCACTAATTTTGCTTTCAATGAAACAGAAAGTCCATCTCCAAAAGCAAAAGTATCGGATTCATTGATGCCAATTCTTTTAGGATCCCGATCCGCCACGACTTTTGCCAGGCATTCCCATTGATCCATTTTCTCTGGATTCCAGACTCCTTTGTAAAATTTTCCAATATCGTATCGGCTGATTGAGAGTCTTTCCATTCCGTCTTTCCCTTTATCAAAGAACACCAACATCGTCGTCCTTCTAGCGGAGAGCCAGGTAGCTGGAACTAAGGTCCGGAAAACAGGATCCTCATTATACTCCCGACAGATGATGATCCAGATATCGAAATTTTCCCTGCGCATGATCTCAGGGAGCACGTTCTCCAACCGAATTTCCAACCATTTATCGATGACTTTGGCTTGGTCTTTAAGGGGAAGGATTGAAGGGTGGGAAGCAGTGAGGGATTGAAACAAAATCAGACAAAATAATAAGCAAATAAAGAACATTCTCATGAATGTTTTCATCTTTCCTCCATTCCGGATATTTTTATTTTTTTAAAAATATATCCAAAAATAAATAAAATATCAAGTAAAGTTTGTGTTTAATGTTATACCTGAGCTATGAGTAAAGATAAGGTAATTATTTAGCTAATTGTAGTTATTTTGTAAATCAAACATGCTGTGATAAAAGATTTCAGACAGGATAACAGGATGAATCGGATTTATATGACTTCTTTCAATGATATGTAAAACAGACTTTCTGTGGAAATCTAAATACTGATTCTATTATTCTGACAATTAGTATCTGATTAAGAGATGGGATAAAATAAGTCTGCCATAGTCGGATCATATACTACAAATGGGCATAATCTAAACTTTTTGAAATAAGAAATCCACCCACAGAATTCGAACTCCCTCAGAAATAACATTAATAAAAACAGGTCTGTGGGAGTTCATTTCTGTTGGAAAAAAGTAGTTTAATATAGAAAATTTTTTAATCCTGTAAATCTCCCATGGAACTGGCTACTTCACCTAATTC
>JABAOH010016286.1_pt12 | contig 27436 bp, 22 predicted proteins | sample 7062181 | NCBI WGS metagenome assembly JABAOH01 (sample SAMN14538630, study PRJNA623070) | marine sediment metagenome | biome: marine biome [ENVO:00000428]; feature: marine pelagic biome [ENVO:01000023]; material: deep marine sediment [ENVO:00002113]; isolation source: pool of 5 deep marine...
GGATTCCCGGATGGGCTTCGATCCTACGGGTGACCGTTTCAGCGAATCTCTCACGATCTACTGCCAGTGCGCCTCCTGCTGGAACTGCACACGCTTCAGCGCACTCGAGAAGCAACGATCCCATCCGCCTGATTTCAGACATGAGAACGCCGGATGCACGATCGTTCAATTTTGAACCCAGTGAATTTGAGCATACCAGTTCAGCCAGTGCACCAGACTGATGCGCACCGGTTTCGACCTTTGGCCGCATCTCGTACAATTGAACCTGTAATCCACCATTGGCTGCATGCCACGCAGCTTCACTTCCGGCCAACCCACCCCCTATGATTGTCACTCGATCTGCCATGCGCTGATTCTATCACGCCGGGACGGACGGTTGATGGCATAGAACTTGCAACATTGTTGCACACACGAAAAGTCCGGTGTATACTCATCCACCCGAGGGGAATGATGCTGCAAATTCAAGATCAATCACAAAGGCCGCTCACAACCGCCCATTTGGCTCAAACTATGAGCCTTTTACAGCTTTCAAACCTCGAACTCAAGGATAAAGTCATCTCTGAGTTGTCGGCTAATCCAGCGCTCGAACTGGTCGATGAGCCGATTTGTCCTCATTGTCGAAAGCCATTGCCCCGAGTGGGTCCTTGCCCGGTTTGTAGTCGCAGGCACAGCGAGGGCGAACCCATTGTCTTCCTGTCTCCGCGCGATTCCTTAAGACCCGCGCGTTCATCGATGCAACGCGAAGAGGAGATGCCGGATCGGGAACCTGCGGCGCCTGAGGACCTAACGATCAATGTATTACAGCAACTTGCGGCCGATCTTTCACCCGAGGATCGCCGCTTAGCCTTGTATATTCTCTCCAGCTTAGATGAGGATGGTTTTCTCCAGGATCCGCCTGCCATAATCGCCCGTATGACCCGCGCCCCGCTGTCGCAGATCGAGCGAGTCTTGGATTTGATAACCCGAGTGGACCCGCCTGGATTAGCCACTTCTAGTCCTCGCCAAGCCTTACTGGTTCAACTCGAGCTTCTTCCCACAGGAGGATTAGAACGGAGGATTGCTAGGCAGATTCTCGAGAGCTATTTCTCCGAACTTGGGAAACGCGAGCTCGAAAAGATCGCGACGTATCTAGGTGTGAGCGTCACGCGCGTACGACAAGCAGCCGAGTTCATCCAGGATAACCTCAACCCATATCCTGGCCGCGCATTCTGGGGCTCGGGCCGACAACCACGCTCTGGTAATCCAATGGTATATCACGCCCCAGACATCACGATCTCACGCAGTCCTTCCGATGGCGCAGGCCCACTTGTCGTCGAGATCTTTGCCCCGGTCTCGGGGTGGTTACGTGTCAATCCACTCTTCACTCAGGCAAAAGCGAAGAAAAACGGAGATGCGATCGAGGAATGGACGAAGCACATCGAGCGTGCCACTCTCTTCGTCAAGTGTTTGCAGCAACGCAACAACACGATGTGCCAACTGATGGAAACCCTCGTGGCTCAACAACGTGATTTCATCCTGAACGGTGATCGCCATTTGCAACCGATGACGCGCGCTGCGCTTGCGGAGGAGATCGGAGTGCACGAATCCACCATCTCCCGCGCCGTCGCACATAAATCCGTAGCGCTTCCCGATGGCCGTATCGTTCCGCTCGCTCGTTTCTTCGACCGCAGTTTATCAGTCCGCGACCGAATAAAGGAAATCGTCCAAAACGAAACGCGCCCGCTTACGGACGACCAAATTGCGGTTGAATTACGGGACGAAGGAATCCGTATTGCCCGTCGCACTGTAGCCAAATATCGTGCGATCGAAGGCATCCTGCCGGCTCGCTTGCGACACCGCAAGGCGATCCGCAATGGAAAACAGGTTTAAACATTGCCAACGGAATCAACGCCTCGAAATCCAATCGCCCGTTTCCTCAAACCCGTTCCGTATCACGAATTCTTTCGCGTCCTCGCAGACTCACTTGAAAGTGCTGTTCTTATCCTTTCTGAAGATGGGGAGCGTATCCTAGCTTGGAATCACGCTTTTCTCTTACTATCGGGCTATGCCCGTACGGACCTCGAATCACTCACCCCTTCGGAACTCTATCCGGATGAAGCGGGAGAACAAGCACTAGGTGAAATTCTAGAGAGCTGGGAACTTCCGGAATTAGCTCTCCAGGACGTCCCATTGCTCACACAAGAGGGCGCAATTACCCTGGTCGACATTCAGGTCTCTCCGATCGGACCTTCACGCTCGGCGTTTTTATTGGTTTCCCACCCATCCAGCGCCAGACAACGCACTCTCGAACATCGTCGAGCACAAGAAGAACGTCTACAAACATTTGTCCAGATGTCGAGCCTTCTACTGGAGAAGGGGGTGTCTGGATTCCCCGCCGCTCTGGATCTCGTAAAGCAGGTGCTCATCGCTGCTTCGGTGGGTCTCTACCGTATCTCGGCCGCGGCCCCGGAATACATCCTGGAAGGCGAGATGGGTTCCGAGTTTCCCCATGTGCTACCAACAGCCGAGCTCGGACCTCTGCAACGTTCCACTGCCTGGATCATCGGTCAACGACCCGAGCACCCTCTCCAAAAAGCCGCCCGCACTGCCGGCCTAAGCGCCCTCAGGTGTACACTCCTCGGATCTCCGTCGGCGTGGGTCGGGATCTTGCTGGCCGGATGGCGAGATCAAGAAGCGATCCCTGAAGATGCGGAAGCGCTCTCATTCGTGATCGCCAACCTGTTCCATGCAGCGATTTTATTGAGCATACAAAAAGCCTCGCTCGCCAACACTGAGAGAAACCTTAACAATCTCGAGGCTGAAACCAACGGACAATTTGAGGCCATCACGGATACCCTCATCACGCTCGACAAAAAGCTGCGGGTGCTGCAATCAAACTCGGCGATTTCTCGATCGCTGGGATACCAACCTGAAGAGATTGAAGGACTACCGATCCAAGATGTTCTTGTTGGACCTGAGGACATCACTGCAACATTGCTCGATGCGGTTGGTCATAATCGCCTCGCAGAACAACAGCGCGTTCATCTTCACCGCCGTGATGGCACACGACTTCCATTTCACCTGCGGGCATTTCCATTCCCGGATCAAGCCAAATCCCGTCTCCTCCTAATTTTGAAAGACCAATCAGAGCAGCAGGCCATTGAGGACCAGACAGAGATCTTGGCCCAGAGGGCATTGCTCGGCGAGGTGATGGCTATCTTTGCCCACGAGGTACGCAATCCGATTAACAATATCAGCACCGGTGTCCAACTGGCCGCCTCCAGACTCGGGGAAGATCACCCACTCCATGAATCGCTGCAGATAGTTCAGAAGGAATGCACTCGTTTGGACCAGCTGATGAGCGATGTGCTCTTCTTCTCCAGACCTCTGGAACTGAAGATCGAGCCTCTCGATCTGGCTCAGATGATGGAGCGCATTCTCGCGCGCTGGACTCCTCGTTTCTCTCAAGCCGATGTCACGTATCACAAATCGTTTGATGAGGAAACTCCAACTGCATCTGCAGACGCTCGCACTTTAGAACAAGTCGTTGTCAACTTGATTACCAATGCTTTGGAAGCGATGCCAGAAGGTGGCACATTGTCTGTTGCACTTAATCCGAAAGAGGTAGCTCAAGGCAAGATGGTTGAACTCAAAATTGCGGATACAGGACCGGGTATTCCTCCGGATGTCATCGATCGGATCTTCGATCCGTTCTTCACCACAAAGAAGGACGGGACAGGCCTCGGATTGGCCATCAGCCGTCGCATCATGACCGCTCACCAGGGGAATATTCACGTCGAGAGTTACCCCGATGCGGGCACAGTTTTTAGCATTTGTCTTCCAATTGCGGATTCAGATGGAGGAAGCGATACATGAGTGCAACCGTCCTGATCGTCGACGATGAGGAAACCGCGCGAACTTTCGTCTCGGAGGCGCTCGCAGACGGAGGCTTTGAAGCGATCGAGGCCGGCGATTTAGCCGAAGCTCACAAAGCTCTCGACACTGGTGCTGCAGATATCATTTTGCTTGATGTCGTGCTTCCCGATGGCTCCGGCATCTCCCTGCTAGATCGAATCAGCGTGGAGAACCCTAGTCCACCAGTGATATTGATCACAGCCTTCGGCGAGGTGGACACCGCTGTGGAAGCCATGAAAAAAGGCGCACAGGATTTCCTGCAAAAACCTCTAGACCTTGATCGCCTGCTGCAAGCTGTCGAGCGCGCCCGTGAAATGGTCTCACTGCGGCGAGAACTCGATCTCCTGCGCCGTTCAACCAGCGAACAGGCCGAGTGGGTCATCGGGGAAACCCAGGAAATGAAGCGCATCGTCAGCGAAGCGGAAAGAGCCGCTTCCGCATCCGTTTCCGTCCTGATCACCGGAGAGACGGGAACAGGCAAGGAGGTGCTCGCGCGCGCCATCCGCAGCATGGGGCCGCGAGCAGATAAGCCCTTCATCCCAATCAACTGCGCAGCTTTACCCGATACGATGATCGAATCTGAACTCTTCGGTCATGAAGCCGGCGCCTTCACAGGCGCACAGAAGAGAAAACCAGGATTGATCGAGATCGCCGACGGCGGCATCCTCTTCCTCGATGAGATCTCCTCCACCAAGACGGAAATGCAAGCCAAACTGTTGCGCGTTCTGGACGAGCAACGCTTTCGCCGCGTAGGTGGCGTCAAGGAAATCGATGTGGACATCCAAATCCTGGCAGCTTCAAATCGCGATCTGAAGGCGATGATGGATGAAGGCAACTTCCGGGAGGATCTTTACTACCGACTAAAGGTTGTGGACCTTCATCTACCCCCCCTTACAGAACGGATCGTCGATATCCCTGCCCTAACCGGCAATTTCATCCGACAGATCAATCTAAGAACCGGAAATAACATATCCGGCATCACTTCGCGAGCGATCGAAGCTCTGAAGGCTCACTCCTGGCCGGGGAACATTCGTGAGTTACAGCATGTCATCGAAAGAGCGATGCTTTTCTGCGATGACGACGAGATCGACCTCGCCCATCTTCCACCCGATATCCAGGCCTTAGCGGTCCAATAAGCTTACCCTAGCGCCATCAATCTGGCATACTACTTGCACCTTTGCCTCCAGACCTATGCGACCTGGAGGCAAATATGATTCCCCTATCCTTTCAAGATTTACAAATCGTGATTGGTGCAGGTGTATTTCTGCTTGGTTGTATATGTATCGTAGTCGGTGTTCTTGTTCTCATCGCACGCAGCTACTCACGTGAGGTGCGTACGATCGCCGCACACACCATTCGCCTTGGCCAGAAGGGTATCGCCCAAGAGGTGACGGGCTTGGTCCAAAGCGCCACCGAATTGTTGGCCTCCATCAACCAGTTGGTACGTACGGCCAGTGGTATCGGTGTTTTTCTCATAACGCTTGGTCTGGCGATGATCGCCGCCTCGTATTGGGTTATCCAACAAATCGAGTGGGCATTGAGTTGAGAATTGTGGACAAATTATCAACACTCTCGGACTCGGGAGTGCTAGAAGCATTAAATGCCGTGCTTCCCCCTGCCGAGCTTGCACAAACCCTAGCGTATATGCTTCGTGTTCCAGAAGCATGGCAGAAACTCCACGAGCCTACATTTTTACACCAATTCATTGAATCTCCTCCTAGGGCACCTTTCACACCTTCGGAGATCGCTCTGGCGGTTGTTGGCGTGCAAGATACTAAGAATCAGCTTCCAGATGAACTAGAAGGTCGCTTAAGCGTGTTGACGCAGACAATCGCCGAAGGAAAAGATCTCGGAGCGGCGTTCGAAGATATTGCATTGCTAGCGTTTGGAATCGCGCGGCAATGTGAAATAGAAGGGGGTATTGAGGAGATCTCGTCCCTCGCTTTGATCCATCCCTTCCATCTTCGATCAACACTTGCATGCTCTTGGCAGTGGCTAGAAGAGCCCCAAAGACTTATCGCGCCCCTCGTAGAACAAGGGAAACTCGAGGGAATCGCATTGGCGATCCATACACTGCTGGCGAATGTGCCCGTACCGGAAGCTGCAAAGTATCTACTCTCGGCCACTCCACACGACCTCAGTCATATCCTTCTAAAGATCAGGAAACTCGCTGCACTTGGCCTCGCACACGAGCTTGCAACCGTTTTTAGAGCGCAAATCGAGACTGGTTCCACACCACAGCCCCCATCACCTTCGGATGGTCTCACTCGCACCGCAACCCACCATCTCGCCCTCGGTGAAATTGAGCCCGCTCGTGAAGCATTGAGTGTGGCGTGGGAAAACGCATCACAGAATACTGCCGAGATTGCCGACCAGGTCGCCGATATCGCACGAGTGGATGAAGATCGGGTTCTCGAAGTGGAAGCGCGGCAACAAGCGCTGGCTGCCTATGCCACGCCTGTTCGACGTGCAAACCTGGCCTTGGCACTCGAAGGTTTGGAACGCAATGAGGATGCGCTATCTGTTGTTCATCAAGATCCAACCTGTGTCGAGGAAAGAATCGTAGCGGGTCTTGTCCTTGCAAAATTGGGAGAGATCAAGCAAGCAGGCAAGAGCCTCATGCCCGCAGTTCAGAGGAGTGTACAAAATTTGGGCATCGAGGATCATTGGCTCCGCAAATTGGCAGACGGATTGCGTGCCATCGGGGAAATCCGCAGTGAACTTCAAGTCATTCAAGCCAGACTTGAGCGTGTGCCGACCAACGTCGATGCACGGATCGATTTTGTGCGCGCCCTGGAGAGCGCTGGAGACCCCCATTCCGCGGCCCAGCAAGCCGAACTGACGCTAGCACTAGACCCCACCTCTACATCCGCAAAAGTTCTCCTGGCTTCCAACTTACAACGAGCAGGGCGCCCCGGCGCCAGTCTCCCACATTGGCAAGAACTCGTGGCGGACGAGCCAGAATACCTCTGGGATTTGGTTGAATGCGCCCTTGATGCAAATGCACTTGAGATCGCGACGGACGCAGCGCAGCGCTTGACTGCGCTTCATCCAGAGGATGCCCGTGTAGATACCGTTCTTGGCAAGGTTCTCACGGCGCAGGGAAGTTTTGAGATCGCACGTGAACATCTTGAAAACGCAGTCCAAGTTGCACCTGAGCAGGCTGAGGCCTGGATCGCTCTCGCTGATTGTCAGCAGACAGCGGGGGACGTGAGCGCAGCGGGTGAAACACTCTCACAAGCGATCCAACGGTCACCTAACAACAGCGCTCTTCAGTCAGCGCTAGCCAGTTGGCTCCGAATGCAAGGCCGTCTGAACGACGCCAAAACGATTGCTCGTAGGGCAAGCGAACTGGAACCCGATAATGTACAACGTCTAACGGAATATGCTCAGATATTAAATGAACTTGGTCATCAGGATGATGCCTTACCTATCTTTCTCCAGGCACTGTCCAAACAACCGGAGAATTGGGAAGTACGGATTGCTTTGGGCAAGACCTATGAGGCGCGGAACGAACCGCAAGCCGCTGCCAGACTTCTATCGATGCTCCCTGTGAATGCTCCACCTGAAGCTCATTTCCTTGCGGGAAGGGTATTGATCCAATCCGCCGACTCACAACAAGATCCCAATCTTACAAAAGGATGCGAACACCTTCAGGACGCAAAACGTTGCGGAATTACCGATCCTACCCTGGAGTATTGGCTTGGCAGAGCCCAGGAGTTGATGGGGCGAAATGATCAAGCCTTCCTGCACTACCAGGCAAGTCTGCAAGGCAATGAGAAGAGTAGTGATCATGAGTTCTATCTTAAGGCAGCCTTAGGAGCTGCGAGAGCGGCTCTAACGACCGATCAAGTGCATCTCGCGCTTTCCACATTAGAAGCCGCCAGAGAGCGGTTCCCTGCGTCCAAGGAAGTCCTGAATTGGCTGGCAAAATCCTATCTGGCTGCAGGTCTTCCCGATCAAGCGATGCAGGTGGCATATCAGGCTACAGAAATTGATCCTAACGACAGCGAACCTCTGCGTATCTTGTGTAAAGCTACAGCCAAAGTGGGTGACTGGGAGAAAGCCATTCAAGCGACTGAGCGCTTACTGGAACTCGTACCGGAGGACAAAGATTCCTGGGTGAAGCTAGGCCAGTTTTCGCACAACTTAGGAATGCGTACGGAAGCACGAGATGCTCTTGCGCGAGGACTGTGGCTCGGGCGTCATGATCCTCGGCTGTTGCAGCTTGCAGCCCAACTCTTCGTAGACTTTCAAGACCCTAAAGCAGCTCAGCGAATCATGTTGCGTACAGCATCGCTGGAACCAAACAACCCGCGTATCCAAGAACAACTCGCCAGGATCAGCGAAGAAGTTGGAGAGCTTGAGACAGCTCAACGCGCGTGGCGACTCTGTATAGAACTTGAACCCGATAACCTCGTAGCACTTGATTCTGGCGCTGAGAATTTAATGAAACTCGGGCGGCGCTCTTCAGCCATCGGCCTCTGGCAGCGTGCTATCGGAATCGATAAGAGTAATCCCGATCTGAATGTCAAGCTTGCTCGCGCACACATAGCAAACGGAGAACTTCAAAACGGATTAAATCACTACCAGCAGGCGATTGAGAGCCGACCTACATCAGCCGAACTTGCGATAGAAGTAGGCTCAGCGGTTCTGCGATATGGCGCGCCTCAAGAAGCCGTAGAAGTCCTCCAAAATGCAATACATCTCGCTCCAGACCTCGCCAAACCCAAGGTTGATCTCGCAGAATGCTTTATGAAATTAGAACGCTTTAGTGAAGCACGAGAACTCCTTGAGCGTGCTAAGAACCAATCTCACTATCCTCCAAGAACCGATGCCTTACTCGCCCTCATCGCACTCGAATCCGGCGACTTGATCCACGCCAAGCATCTTCTTGTCTCTTCACGACTTGAAAGACCACTCGCCCTTGAAGATGTTTCATGCATCTCAGATGCTGCTCTTCGAATGGGACTATGGAAACACGCATTAGATGTGCTTGAGGAGAGTTCAAGCGACCATGACTCCGCAGAGAAGCTTGTCGAAGGTATACGCCTCCGTCTACGAATTATGGATGCCCATTGGCTATACGCAGTCGCTGGAAAAGCCACCTACCATGCCCCTGATGAAAAATTTGTCGGTCCTGATGCTGAGCGTGCAATAACGTCTCTGCTGGAACGTTGCTCGCGTGCCGGAGCTTCGGTGTCCACGATCAATACTTTGAAACGATGGGCCTCATACTCCTTCGGTGACGGTGCGTCAACCCTTGTACATACGACGGACGAGAAACTTTCGACAGGAGCGGGCGGCGAGCAACTGCACGCATTCGCAATTGCATGCTTGAAAGCAGGGCAGCCTGAGGCAGCAGCTCAAATCCTGGCATCCACAACGCAAAGCCTCAATCCAGATGCCTGGGGTGCGCTGCTACTCGGATTGAGCCATGCGTCACTGGGCGAAAATACCCAGGCACTACAGGCATACGAATACGCAGAGGGTAATCCCGTTATCCAACCGCTGGCCAAGTTTCTGAGCGGTCAGGCGAAATGGAAACAAGGCGACGAGGATGAAGCCTTGGAAGATATCAACACTGCACTTTCTGCTTGGCCCGAGGAAGCACCGTGGCATTTCCGGTTGGCGTCGATGTATGAAAAGCAAGCCCGATTCGACACAGCCATTCCCCATTTGCAACAAGCTATCGACCTGGTGCCCGGAAATGGTGACTATCTTTTGGCGTATGCTCGGGCGCTTCGCCATAGTGGTCAACTTAGCGAATCCCTCGCCAGCTACAAACAACTTCTGCAGGTCTTGCCCGAACAAGGTTTTGTCTGGAAGGAAGCCGCCCAACTCGCAATGGCGAATGGTGAAGCGGAACTCGCACAAACATGGTTCGAACGAGCTTCAACACTATCTCCTTCCGATCCAGCTTGTCTAATCGGCGCAGCCCAAGCCGCGATGATGCAGGGGTACGCAAAAGTGGCTATGGCACATGTCGAGGCGGCCGCCCGACTCGCGCCCGACGATCTCGATGTGCTTGTCGGGATGGGAGAAATTTTGGCAAGACAAGGCAAGTTCGAAAAAGCCCTCAGGGCTTACGACCAGGTTATGAAGCGTACAAAGGATCAGCTCAATGTGAGGATTGCACGCAGCAAACTTCTTGTGCAGATTGGTCGGGCAAAGCACGCGCTAATGGATCTACAAGAAATGCTCGAAGAAAGACCGGATGAAGAACGGCTCTGGGCTGCACTCGCAGAAGCACACGAAGCGCAAGAGGACTTTGAAGCCGCGATCGATGCCGCATCACATGCAACCCGCCTATCGCCCAGGGAGACTTCATATCGATTGTTGATGGGGCGCTTATGCCGTCGATCCGGTCAACTGGACCGTGCGTTGGATGAACTTCTCAAAGCGCAAGCCAATGGGACATTAGATGCCCTGGTCTCAAGGGAATTGGGATTGGTCTATGAACAACGGCGCGAGATGCCTCTGGCTCTCGAAGCCTTCCAGCGCGCATTGCACCTTGATCCCGAAGACGAGCAATCTCATTACATGGCGGGCCTGATCTACAAGCAACAGAAGGCCTATCATCAAGCCGCGCGTATGTTCGAACGCGCGGTGGAAATCAACCCCAAAGATTCTGAAGCACTACAGCAGCTTGCAGCCGTTCGGGCTCTCGAGCTGGTTCATGGCGGAATATAAGGACAGAGGTGATGATCGATCGCTCAGATTTCATCAAACTGCATCAAGCTTCAAGGCTCGCAGGTCGACTTGATTACGCGAGCACTTCGGCAATGGATTGGCTCTCCTCTTGGCCAGGTGATCTGGAAGTTCATCTTATGCTCGCCAGGGTAGAAATCGATCAGCTACGCTTCGACAAGGCCATCGAAAGATTGACCAACGTTATCTATACAGATCCGGAACACATCGCTGCATACGATCTTCTGGCGGGGGTGCTTCAAGAAGTCGGGAGCCCAACACGATCGAGCGTATACCACGCTTGCGCAGAAGCACTTCGAGGCAATATCTTGGATCCGCATCAAGCTCCAGCCTGGGCGATCAACTTGAGCGAAAGTATCCGAGCCCTGGAGAATGGAGATGTTCAAACTGCAGTTGTGACGGCACTGGAAGCGGTGACCGCCGACCCGAACTTGCCTCTGCCAATCCTGATCGCGACATGGGCGCAATTGAAAGCTGGCATGCGGACAGCGGCGATATCCCTCGTTCGATCGGGCTATGATCGCTGGCCAAACTGTGTCGCTTTCCGTCTCTTGCTTGCCGTTGAGTTACTCGCAAAAGGCGAAGATGCTCGCGGTGTGTCGCACCTCCACCAGGCATCTAGTGACGATCCTTTAGGGCGGATTGCTGAACGAGTTCTTGGTGCGGACCACCCCTATAGCGGTCTATGGCCTACCAACCTCCGCGTTGAGCTGAGCACACCTATTCCTGCCGAGGTGGCAGCCGTGTTGGGTGGAAACAAACTTGGTGGAGCATCGAAAGACGACGGACCGATACCGGAAGTTCCAGGAACAATAGACGCCAGTTCGGATGGTTCAGGGATCGGAGAAGAAGAGACGATATACAGTGATGCCAATCAACATCCTGCAAAGAAGACAGCTATCCTTGAGGAAGACATTGTTACTGTCCACACAAAGGAAAGCAACACTCCAGAGCCCCTGGCTGGCGAGATGTTCAGAGGTCCCGATCCTGGTGATCACTCCGTTCGCGCCAATCCATCCACCACAGATGAGTTCTTGGAGGTAGAGGCAGATTTCCTCCGTCTCGCGGAGAGAGTGAATGCACGCCGTCAACGTGCGGACGAAGACAGACGAGTTCCCGCATACATCGTACTTACAAGCCGCACGAGATTGATGCAGAATTTCGGCGAGGACGTTTTCGATCAGGTAGACAACAAGATCCTTTCGCTTGTTGAAACGATACGCCGACGCCCTGGCTGGACGGCATATCGACTCTATATCGACGACCCTAGCTCTCTCGAATCCTTTGGTCTTCTACCCGCAGATCCCGGTAATGCCTGGCAAATCAAACTACGCATTGCCGATTTCGATCAAGCGCTCGCCCAGCGTAGCGAGATGATCGGTGCAATACTAATTGTCGGTGCCGATAATGTCGTACCCTTTCATCGACTACCAAACCCTGTCGACGACGACGACGAGATCATTTTATCCGACAACCCTTACGCCACGACGGACGAGAATTACTTTGCACCCGAGTGGCCAACAGGGCGTCTACCTACAGGGAAGTCCCCCGATCTACTCCTTGAGCTCCTCGACAACGCTATCCAGGAACACAAGATATCGATTCAACGTGTCGGCTTCTGGACGCGATTACGCATTTGGCTACACATGAGATTAGAGCGCTTTTTCAGGCGTAAACCGCGTTCACTCGGTTACACAGCAAGTATTTGGAGGAAGGCATCGCTTGCCGTCTATAAATCGATCGGCGAACCTAGCTCGTTGCTCACCTCCCCACCCGCACAGGCTGATAGCCTGCCTGCTCTGGCATTACGTCCATTGCGACTTTCTTACTTCAACCTTCACGGCTTGGAAGACGCACCCGAATGGTTTGGCCAACGGGACCCACTAATGGACCAAGGACCTGGCCCAGACTTTCCGATCGCTTTGCGCCCGCAGGATGTCATTGACAGCGGAAACGCACCAAAAGTTGTCTTTACTGAAGCTTGTTATGGCGGCAACATCCAAGGAAAGTCGATCGAAACTGCGCTCTGTCTGAAATTCCTATCTTCGGGGACTCGCACCGTGGTTGGCTCCACAAAGATATCCTACGGATCGGTCACGCCACCGCTCATCGCGGCGGATCTCCTCGGCCGATTCTTCTGGAACCAACTAAACCAAAGAATCCCTTCTGGTGAGGCATTGCGAAGGGCGAAACTCATGCTTGCTGCCGAGATGCACCGTAGGCAGGGCTATCTCGATGGCGAAGACCAAAAAACGCTCATCTCCTTTGTGCTTTATGGCGATCCTTTATACAACCCCTCCTTGCGAATCGCTCGGCCAGGGCAAAAGGTAATCGTGAGACGTACAACGCGCCCACAGCGTATGAAAACTGTNNTCTCAATATCTACCTGGGATGGTGGATGCAAAGTGCCGAATACATCCACAACCTTTCTACGGGTGTGACGGTGAGAATCACGAGTGCCCTTCCCACCAGATAGGGATCAAACGCCTCGCCGCCGGTGAGCATTCATCACGCGTATTCACCTTTGCAAAGCATGTGCGTGATGGCGACCATCGCCATCCCCATTTTGCCCGCCTGACTATTGATCCACACGGCAAAGTATTGAAATTTTCCGTTTCGCGATAAGAAAAAACAGGCACAGAACTTGCATCCATATAGAGTATGGAGGATCGCGAATTCTATGTCATCAAACAACGCCCGCGTAGGGTTTGTCTATTACCCGGATGACCTTCATTACACCCAGAACGATCTACATACCTGGTTGCCAATCCTGAAGGCACTTGGCGCTCACTGGTTAACTTTGCAATCCTCACCGGAGCGTGCAGTTCCGGAGCCGTTCCTTAAAGGCCTCATTGAAGCTGGGATCGAACCTATCATCCATATACCAATGCCAATCGGTCGCATACCCCCGACAGACCTTTCTCCAATTCTACGCAGCTATGCCCAGTGGGGTCTTCACTATGTCGTTATTCACGATCGACCTAACCTACGTCAAAAATGGGTCCATTCTGAATGGGGGAGGAAAGGATTGGTTGAACGATTTCTTGACCACTGTATCCCGATCCTAGAGAACCAACGCACATTCGGCCTGCATCCCGTGTTCCCTCCCTTGGAACCCGGTGGGGACTATTGGGACGTCTCTTTTCTAAAAACTGCCCTCGAATCGTTGCTCAGACGTGTAGATACAACATTGATCGAGGAATTGACCCTTGCGATCTACGCCTGGACCTACGACAAACCGCTTGATTGGGGAGCAGGTGGACCATCTCAGTGGCCAGAAGCAAAGCCTTACCACACACCGGTAAATTGCCAGGATCAGATTGGTTTCCGCATCTTCGAGTGGTATTCTGAAATCTCCACGCAGGTAGTCGGAAAGGCGCTCCCCATGCTTGTTGTCGCTGGTGGTGCCTTGCCATCACCACCGCAAACGAATAGCAGTTTTGATCCCCACACAGAGCAAAATTTCGCCATCGCACGAGCTTTGCTCCAAAATCAGATCCCTGAGAATGTGCGTAATTTTGCATTCCACTGTCTCGCTGCGGCTGAAGATTCACCAGCATTTCACGCGGCGTGGTATCCGACCATAGAAACCCCACTCCCGATCGTTGAGGCATTCCAACGATTGTTGAACCTTCAGATCAAGCAGCCCACGGCCGCCATTCGAAAGCCCTTGAAGCATTACGTCCTTTTACCTCCCGATACGGATGCGGTTCAGGCGTTGCAGGCCGTCATTCCTTTCGCCATTGCCACTAAGCCGGTCATCGGGTTTTCACCAAAAGAGGCACGCATGGCACATCAGGTCACACTTTTCGGCGACGAAGCTGTGATTCACCATAAGGTGGAAGAAGAGTTGCTCGCAGCGGGATGTAAAGTCGAGCGGCTCATCGTGGGCACCGACAGCAAGGATTACAACTCCCAAAGCCCGGACAGGTACGCTTTTGAAGCGAACTCCCAAAAACCCCCTCCCGGAGGTTCTGATGCCTGAAAGCCTTTTCGCCCATAATGAAATCCAAGCGGACCCGCAACTCGGTGAGGAGCGGATCGGGCACGTCAAAATTAAAGTGTTCGGCTTGGGAGGTGGCGGGTCTAATGCCGTCGATCGAATGATACAGCTTGGTCTCACGGATGTCGATTTCATCGCGGCGAACACCGACCGGCAAGCTCTGTCTTCCAGTCTCGCTCCCACGCGGCTTCAGCTTGGCCCAAGAGTAACCCGTGGACTCGGAGCTGGGGGCGATCCACGCACCGGGGCTTCGGCTGCGATGGAGAGTAGTCGCGAAATCGCTACCATCTTGAAAGGCGCCGACATGGTCTTTATCACGGCCGGGATGGGCGGCGGAACCGGCACTGGCGCAGCCCCGATCGCCGCAGAGATCGCCAAGGAAATTGGGGCCGTAGTGATCGCCGTCGTTACGCTTCCATTCGCCTTCGAGATGAAGCGGCGAGCGCAGAATGCTTTGGAAGGAGTTCGGAAACTCCAGCCCCACACGCACACCCTGCTTACCGTGCCCAACGATCGATTGTTGCAGATCGCACCGAGAGATTTGAGTCTCGAAGTTGCCTTCCGCTTAGCAGACGACGTTCTACGACAAGGCGTGCAGGGCATCGCAGAGTTGATCACGCGCCCGGGGTTGATCAACGTGGATTTTGCCCACGTACGCCAGTTGATCCTCAATGGTGGAGGAGCGTTGATGGCGATCGGATTGGGCGAGGGTGAGGATAAGGCGGAGGCCGCGGTACGTCAGGCCATAAGCCACCCTTTGCTGGAAGTTCAAAGTCTTGAGCAGGCATCTGGGGTATTGGTTCACTATACCGGAGGAGAAGATCTCACATTGCATGAAGTAGGTGAGGCGGTCGACGAGTTGCGTAAATCGCTGCCTCCGGAGTGCGATCTCATTCTAGGTGCTTCAACAGAGGAGATGATGACAGGTCGAGCACAAGTTATCCTGATTGTGACTGGGATCGGGGGTCGACCCGTTCGCGGGCTGCCGATCGAACAATCGCATCAGCTATCCGAACCATCGGAGCGACAGCCTCAGCTCGCACGTGACGACTTGGATTTGCCGACCTTCCTACGGCGACGGGCTTCCATCGAATGAGGATCTTGAATGGATCGAGACACGATAATCAAACTTAGCAAACACGTAGGCCGGGAGTTCCCGGAGATGGTAGGGGTGCGGCCGAGTGTGAAGCGGGATACGAAATCCCCAAACGGTTTGCGCTACGTTCTGACGTTTAAGGGTGATGCAGAATTACCTGGCGGGAAGACGATGCGCAGAATCGTTCGTGTGATCACAGATGAAAAAGGCCGCATCCTGCGAATGAGTACATCAAAATGACTATGGATGAGATACGAATCAAGGTGACGATGAGCATCAAGTTGGGCTTCTGGCGACTGATATCCGCATTGCTGGGTTGGGCGGTACGCTATAAGCCCACACTAGGAAAACCCGCAACCTATATGCCCTACGTTGTCGCTGGCATTGTGGCTTATTTTGTAGGCAGGATGTTTGGCGGGATGCTCCTTCGCACAGGCCTCTTCTAACAATTACATCCCAAACTGCTTCTCATCTTGTAACATCTGTTCACGGCATATGAAAAGCAGGGAGTGTCTGCTAGTCATCACTTCTCATCTTTATCCACGACACCCGCGGTCCGTCGGCCTGAACATCAGTGAAGTTCTCGGATTGCAGCACGCATGCGCCCAGAGTACAATCAGGGCGCATGCTTATGGTTTGCAGCCTCTAGATGCGCCCATCATGAACAGAAAAACGTCACGCTTTCCGATGCTCATAATCATCCTGATTTGTTTCGTCGTGGGTGCGCTGAGTGTCTATCTCAACGTGTCTAATCGCATCTCTATTTTCCCGCAAGCAACACCCACGGTCCCCCCTTCGGTAACTCATCAGAAGACAGCTCTAATCCTAGGTGTTGATGACCTCAGCCTCCCAGAGCCAAGGCTGCTCGCCGTTTGGTTTGCCAGCTTCCGCTTCCCTGAAAAAGAAATCTTCCTTTACGGATTACCAACGGATTATGCAGCCGATGTATCCTCACCTTCCTTAGCGGATTTGTTTCAATGGCACGGTGAAAATGGAGTCGCCAAAGCCTTTCTCGTCGCACTACAAGAAATTCACATCTCGGAACCGAACGTCATTCTTGTCCTCGATGAACAAGGCTTCGCGACACTGATCGATTATCTCACGGGTGTTCCTCTGGGAGGCAGCTCAATGGATGGTGAGACAGTTGTCAATGCCTTGCGATTCTTCTACGAAGACCCTTCGCAGTCATTAGAAGCCCAAACGAAGATTTTGCGCGCCTTGGTGGAACGAGTGCAAGTTCTAGGCGATACACTTGATCTAACCGACCTTTTCAATTTAATCCCAGACCACGCCTATTGCTCAGAACCACCCTCCCTCGTTGCCACAACTTTCGGCTTACTGCTCCCGCTCCGTAAGGAAACGATCTTTATTACGCAATGGCCTCTAAATCCCGAAGAGCAGTCACTTTCCTCACCATAAAACACAGTTTAAGAACACGCCTGAGTTCGAAAGCTCATACAACCAGTAGAACTTCGATTGAACCGGTATGTGCTTACGTGGATCAGCATGCCGCTAGCAGTTGGCAGACCGAATTTGTGTTCTTCCGTAAACATATCCCCCATACGGTTTTTTTCCCTCCTTTATGAACCTCTTTCATCTGAATAAAGCTACTTTGCTTGAGGCCCAGCGGTGTCGTATCGAATTTTATCTTTCCAATCAAACGGGATTCATGTGAACGAGTATTTAGCGTATAATAAACATGCGTTTCCTATACACCGAGGTTATTCTATGGCCCTCTTGCTATTTCAAATAGCAATGTAAATATCAAAAAAAACATCTACCAAATAGATACTGGAAGGAGGCTTTATAGAAAACCTGTCGTATCACATCTAACGCCTATCTTGTAATCCTTGGAGGAGGAGAATAAATGAAAAAGCTCGCAGTATTTACGCTTCTCGTTCTGACCAGCTTCATCCTTTCCGCATGCGCAGCACAACCGACGCCCGCAGCTCCAGCTGGAGTCACCAATGATCTTGGGGGTCGTGAAGTACGGATTGCGGTTGAAGACGCCTATCCGCCCTTTAACAGCATCGATGAAGAAACAAACGAATCTGTTGGATGGGACTACGATGCCTGGCGAGCAATATGTGAACGCATCAACTGCACACCCGTGTTTGTCGTAGCAGCTTGGGACGGTCTCTTTGAAGCGATGGCAGCGGAAGAATACGATGTAGCGGCTGATGGCATCACGATCCTGCTCGAACGGACCGATCGTGTCGCTTTCTCCAACCCTTATATGAATATTGGTCAGGTCATCCTTGTGCGCGTAGATGAAAGAGATATCATGGATGAGGATGCTCTAATCAATATGACAGATAAAATCGTTGGTGTCCAGTTAGGGACGACCAACGAAATCGTAGCGATGGATGTCGTTGGGGAAGAGCGAATTCGGAGTTTCGACACTTTTGATTTGCCGGTTCTCGCCCTGATGAGTGGCGATGTCGACGCAGTAATCATCGACACCGTCGCTGCCGGTGGTTTCATGGCTGCTAACCCCGATAGAATGAAAGTTGTCGACCAACTCACGAGTGGTGAACTCTTGGGTTTCGCTTTCCCCCACATGAGCGACCTCATCGTTCCTGTAAACTGGGCGATGAAGGAGATGTTCGCCGACGGTAGCATGGATGCGCTTTGTGTGAAGTGGATCGGTACAAAGTGCGATCCCACTACAGATTAATCTACACGATAGCATCCTAGATCCATCATGGGCTGCGATATGGAATTGCCCATCTCGCAGCCCATTCTCTAATCGGTCCGTTGCCAAGAGATCATCAGACATTTTCTACAACCCCTGGGAGGAGAAACCTTGTCCAGCAATGAAGATTCCAAATCCCGCAAGTCAAGATTGCTGCCATTTCTAAATGTAGATGCCATCGACATCCCCTGGTGGGCATTAATCCTGTTACTGTTATTTATTCTCGTTTCGTATGCGATCTACGTCGCACCAGACTATCAAGATGCTTTTCTCTTCCTCATTGAGGGCGTATACCTTACAATTATTGTGAGCCTCGTTTCCTTCGTGATCGCTCTCGTTTTAGGGCTGATCGCCGGTCTTGGAAGAGTGTCTCAAAATGTCGTCTTTCGAACCCTATCGACTCTTTACGTTGAAGTTGTCCGTGGGATCCCCCTTCTGGTTCAGATTATTTACTTTGCATTTGTTCTCGCACCAGCGATCGTAAGTGTTTTTAACGGACTAGGGAACCTGATTCTGAGCTACCTAGCCATCGGACCACTGGTCAACATTGGATATGGCTTGACGAATCTGCACATTCAGAACGTAGACATGACGGTCCGTGCAATCCTTGGTCTTGCCTTTGGCTATGGCGCCTATGAGGCAGAAGTATTTCGAGCCGGGATCGAGTCCATCGCCCGTGGTCAAACGGAAGCCGCTCGTTCATTAGGGATGAGCACCGGGCAGACGATGCGTTATGTCATCCTGCCTCAAGCTATTCGCCGTGTCTTACCGCCATTTGGCAACGATTTCATTGCGATGCTCAAAGACTCCTCTTTGATCTCAGTGCTTGCTGTTCGGGATTTAACACACCTGGGAAAGCTCAACCGCGCGAGAACATTTCGCACATTTGAAACGTGGAACACGGTTGCGTTTTTATATCTGATCTTAACCATCAGCCTATCTCTGCTCGTTAAATTGCTTGAAAGGAGAATGGCCTTTGAAGAATAATTCGGTACGTCCGATTCGCCCAAAAGACATCATCGTCATTGAGAATGTTTCCAAAAGTTTCGGAAAGGTTAAAGCGCTTATCGATGTCAGTCTCACAATCCAAAGGGGAGAGGTTTGTTTTATCTTCGGTCCAAGCGGGGGTGGAAAAAGCACCCTGTTGCGCTGCATCAATCAATTGGAAACCGTCGACACCGGTTGTGTAATCGTTGACGGCGTCGATTTAACCACGCCGGATATTGATATTGATGAAATCCGAGCAGAGGTTGGAATGGTCTTCCAATTGTTTAATCTCTTCCCGCATTTGACAGTGCTAGAAAACATAACACTGGCTCAGAAATTGGTGCGGGAACGCGAGGAAGAGGAAGCTCAACAAGTCGCTCGCGACCTTTTGCGTCGCGTCGGGATCCCTGAGAAAATCGATGCCTACCCAAGCCAGCTCTCGGGTGGCCAGAAGCAACGAGTGGCTATCGCCAGAGCACTTGCGATGAATCCCAAAATCATGCTCTTTGACGAACCGACTTCAGCCCTCGACGCAGAAATGATCAAAGAAGTGTTGGATGTGATGCTTGATTTAGCCCAAGAAGGTATGACGATGGTCGTGGTCTCTCACGAGATGGGGTTTGCCAAAGCTGCCGCAGACCGAATGGTTTTCTTATCCGAAGGGCAGGTTATCGAACAGGGTTCCGCAAAAGAATTATTCTCCAATCCCAAGGAGACCAGAACGCAATCGTTTATCGATCAGATCTTGTATTAAACATCAAGCGGGAACCGCTCTGCGTGATTCCCGCTCAAGTGCGCTGGGCGGGGGTCGAACCCGCACGCCTTACGGCACATGGCCCTCAACCATGCCTGTCTGCCAATTCCAGCACCAGCGCGCGAATTCATTGATCTGCGGTATTATAGCTCACGTGCGATGATTGTCAACCCAAGGCCCTTTTCTCGGGTATCTTGGCGTCTTCCGTCGCTCGTGCCTCGCCCTCAAATGAGGTGCATCACCTGGATCTAGAACTTTGGAGGCCAACGATCATGCGTATCGTATTAGACGCCATGGGAAGTGATGATTACCCTTGGCCAGAGATTCAAGCCGCCATCGATGCTGTTGAGCGCTGGGGGGATCCTATTCTCTTGGTCGGAAAACAAGACATCCTCCAACCCGAGCTTGATTCACGCCGAATACCAAAAGACATGGTGCGTGTTATTCATGCACCCGAAGTACTCGAGATGACGGACAAACCCGCGTCCGCGGCGCGCGGCAAAGCCACAAACTCCATGGCTGTGGGGATGGAATTGCTCAAGAACGGAGAAGCGGATGCTTTCACAACTGCGGGCAATACAGGTGGTGCGATGGCGAATGCCCTTTTCCGTCTGGGTAGAATTCGCGGCGTAAAAAGGCCCGCCATTTCAGCGATCATCCCTGTACTGGGCGGCCATACGGTCGTCATCGATGTCGGCGCGAATGTAGATTGTAAGCCGGAATACATGGTTCAATTCGCGACCATGGGAGCCATCTACGCTGAGAAGGTATTGGGAAAGTCATCACCAAGTGTCGCATTGCTTTCAAACGGTGAGGAACCCGGAAAAGGGAATATGCTCGTAAAAGAAACTTTCCCCATGCTAGAAGCATCTGAGATAAACTTTATCGGCAATGTTGAGCCCAAGGAGGTTTTCCAAGGAGAGGCCGATGTCGTTGTGGCCGACGGCTTTACCGGCAATGTCTTTATAAAAACGAGCGAGTCGGTCGCCCGCTTCTTGTTCGATGTCGTGCGCACAGAAATCAAAGCCTCTCCTGTCTCGGCTATTGGAGGCCTGCTGGCCAAACCAGCTTTCGCTCGAGTGGGAAAGCTGTTGGATCCCTCGGAATATGGGGCGGCGCCGCTTCTAGGCGTCGATGGGCTGGTTTTTATCGGTCATGGCCGATCCGACGCCAAGGCCATGTTAAACGCCATACGCGTCACGAGGCAGGCCGTGGAAAACAACGCTTTAGCAGCACTTCGCGAAGCGATCCAATCACGCCTTATGGACACATCTCTTGAGGTTGGGACATGAAACAAAGCAAAGAAGAACGAACCCGGGTAGTCATCACGGGGTTGGGTGTTGTAACACCTATAGGTAACGATTTAGAAACCTTCTGGCAAGCTCTCCTGGATGGCAAATCGGGAGTTCGCAAGATTACTACCTTCAATACAGACGATCTTCCCTGCAAGATCGCAGGGGAGATCCTCGAATTCCAACCTGAAGATTACATGCCCAAGAAAGTTGCCCGTCGAATGGCCCGCGCTTCTCAACTTGCACTAGCCGCCGCGCAGATGGCCGTTGAAAACTCCAGTCTTCCCGTACCCTTGAAGAATGCGGAGCGTGTGGGTGTATACTTCGGTACTGCGCTTGGTGGATGGGACCGTGCCGATCAGGGCATCCAGATCCTGCGGACCCAAGGACTAGCCCGTGTGAATCCTTTTTACGTCCCCTCTGCCCTTCCCAACATGCCCGCCTTTCATATAACGCAACATTATCGCGCCCTCGGTCCCAACAGCACGGTGACGACGGCTTGCGCAACGGGAACCCAGGCTGTTGGTGAAGCCGCACATGCGATACGCCATGGCAAAGCGGACGTCATTATCGCTGGCGGCGTCGAAGGTTTGATCGTTGACTTCGCAATTGCCGGCTTTGCAACCATGCGGGCATTACCGACAAGTTTCAACGACGAACCGGAAAGAGCTTCACGCCCCTTTGATGCAAAGCGGGAAGGATTTGTCCTCTCCGAAGGTGCTGCCAGCCTTGTCCTCGAGAGTCTAGATCATGCTCAAGCCCGTGGCGCGCACATCTATGCTGAGGTCGCCGGCTACGCAAGCTCGAGTGACGGCTTCCACGTCGCTGTTCCCGACCCTTCCGCTGCCGGAGCGATCCGTACGATGGATTGGGCGCTCAAAGACGCTTCACTGGCGACGGATCAAGTCACCTACATCAATGCCCATGGAACTTCCACCCCGGCAAATGATACTGTGGAAACGCATGCCATCAAGAGTCTTTTCAGCGATATGGCCTACAAAATACCGATTTCTTCCACGAAGTCGATGATCGGACACGCGCTGGGTGCCTCCGGCGCAATCGAAGCCATCGTTTGTACCTTAAGCATAGACCGCGGAAAAATCCATGGGACGATGAACTATGAATATCCCGATCCGGAGCTCGACTTGGACTACGTTCCAAATGAGAGTAGAGATCTGGTTGTTGACGTCGCACTGTCTAATTCCTTTGGTCTTGGAGGACAAAACGCGTGCCTGGTCCTTAAGCGTGTGGAGTAATAATGCGTCATTTCAAGAGTGATCGCCTCATCAGCCGCAATAGCGGCCTCGCAAAAGGTATGCTTTATACTGGATTGGGGGTATTAGTTGTTTCACTCGTGTTCTCGCTTGTTCAACGCGAGAACGTCACACAGCCCGTCATCCTGGCGATCATTGGACTCATGCTCTCCCAGATCGGTATGCCATTGTACAATCGCTGGGCGCGGCGGCCACGCATGGATGAAATCTTCGATGCGGCACTTAAGGGGTTAGATAATCGTTACGCTCTCTTCCACTACGCCTTAGGTACGAACCATGCTCTTGTAGGCCCTGCAGGGATTTTCGCACTAATACCTCGAATTGAAGAAGGAGAGATCAGCTTCTCCGAGGGTAAATGGTGGAGACAAGTCGAAAATCCAGGGTTCCTACGTCGCGCAGGGAAAAAAGAGATTAAGAATATAGCCAAAGAGGCCGCTGGTGAAATGAGAGCCCTCGAACGTACCCTGAAGCGAATCTTTCCGGATCAGAGGGAAACTTACCTAGACGCGATTGTCGTATTCCTACACAAAGACGCCGATGTCAAAGTGGTAGACTCTCCAATTGTGTCCACTCACATTAAGAAGATCAAGAATGTTGTAAGAAGGCTCCCGAAAGGCAAATCTTTCGACGTGGACGAGATCGAGCATATCGCGGATATCTTAAAGCTCTAACCCAACACCACAAGCAGTGTATGTAATGCATTAAAAATTTCAAGTCTGTGTAGTGCCTAGGCGAGATCGCATAAATACTTGAAACCAAGGAGGCTAGTGGTCAGTGGTTGAAAAGCATAATGAGCAAACAAGGGGCCGGAGGCAAATTGACATACGCAGGGTAGTCATCACTGGAATGAGCGCAATCACCCCTGTGGGAAATACTGTGTCTGAATCTTGGGAAGCCCTGAAAGCTGGGCGTTCCGGTGCGACGCGGATTGTCTCGATGGATGCAAGCAAATACTCCTGCCAAATAGGATGCGAATTAAAGGGATTCGATCCACTCAACTTCATCCCTGCTAAAAAAGCTCGTAACATGGCAGACTCGAGCCAAGTAGCTGTTGCCGCTGCAATCGCAGCGATTGAGGACGCCGCGATTGATCTCGAACAAATCGACAAGGACCACATGGCCGTTTTATTGGGTACCGCCGGTGGATCTGGTGTACAGGAGACAGAAATCGCAACCCGCCAGCTCGCCTCGGGTCGCTCAGCACGACTTTCTCCATTTCAAATTCTCAAGGCATGGCCCAACATGCCGTCCTTTTTCATTGCCAACATGTATAAATTCCGTGGATATAGCGGCACTGTGACTACCGCGTGCGCTGCTGCAACGCAAGCCATCGGAGATGCAGCCCGGCTCATTCAGACCGGTGAAGCCGATATGATTATCACCGGAGGTACAGAATACATGGTGTCGGACACTGCGATGGCAGGCTTCACGGCCATGCGTGCGCTAGCTACAAGCTATAACGACAATCCCGAGAAAGCCATGCGGCCATTCGATGCTGATCGAGAGGGGTTTATCGCCGGGGGAGGGAGTGGCATTCTGATTCTGGAGAGCCTCGACCATGCGCTTCAACGCGGGGCACGCATATATGCAGAAGTTCTCGGGTCCGGCACGTCCAATGATGCCTTCCATATGATCATTCCCGATCCCGAGGGAGGCGGTGCGTCGCTTGCCATTAAAAGAAGCCTGGATAGTGCCGGTGTTGGAATTGAAGACATCGACTATATCAACGCCCATGGAACGAGCACGCCTGTTGGCGATCTCATGGAAACGAAAGCGATCAAATCCGTCTTTGGAGAAAGAGCCTACAAGATCCCGATCAACTCTACCAAGTCGATGGTCGGTCACATGATGGGCGCCACCGGTGCTCTTGAAGCGATCGTATGCGTAATGTCCATTCGTGAGGGCATCATCCATCCAACCATCAACTACGAAACACCAGACCCCGAATGCGATCTCGATTACGTCCCGAATGAAGCCCGAGAAGCCCAAGTCGATATAGCACTTTCAAACTCGTTTGGGCTCGGAGGTCAGAACGCCTGTCTGGTCATCGGACGCTTTGAAGCGTAAAAAGTATCAAGGATATGTCTAGCACAAGCAAAAGCGCCGGCACGGAGCCGACGCCTTTGAATCGCTGCACTGCGTTCTTTCAGCTGCCTAAGAATTCATCCAGCGCTTCTTTGCTTATACGGTATGCTTTGCCGATCTTCTTAGCTTTGATATCCCCTGCCTCGATCGCCGCGATCACGTCTTCCTCGGCGACTTTCAGGTAGGCTGCTGCTTCTGACGGCGTCATGACGGCTGGCGTTTCAGCTACTGCCCCCTCATCGTCCTTCCCGCGTTGCCGAAGGGCATCAGACAAAGCGTCTCCAATCCCCATCCCGGCACCTATACCTGCGGTCAGACCCGCCCCTCCCGCCGGGTTTTGGGCGGCATCGCGCATCGCGTCCGCGGCTTGAAGCTGGGTGTAGGTTGCCATGTCGAGCATGCCCATGTCGCGCAATTCTTCCGCTGACTTATCGGAAGGCTTCAAGCTCTCGATATAGAACGACTTGAGCGTCAGGCCGAGCGCCTTGAAATCATCCTGCGCCTTTGCTCGCACACCTGCACCCATCTCTTCGACCAGACCGATCAATTCAGGAACACTTGTCGCGCTGGTCGTCTCGCCCAACAGATCCTGCAGTTTGGAGAGGAGCATGGCGCGCAATCGTGCTTGGATATCCTTTGTCGAGTAGGCTCCGGCCGTTCCCACCAATTGAGTTACTAATTGTTGCGGATCGAAAATTTGGAAACTGTACGTGCCGTAGCCCTGTAAGAGTGCGACCCCCAAGCCCATGCCTGGATTGCGAACCAGGATAGGTTGCGGTGTGCCCCACTTCTCATCAGCAAACTCGCGCATGGAAACGAAGTAAACCTCCGCCGTGAACGGAGATCGACCTTTGAAGGCCGTACCGATTAGGTCGATCAAGAGCGGGATGTTCGCCGTGGAAATAGTGTGTCGGCCGGGCCCGAAAACATCGAGCGCCTTGCCGTCTCGGAAAAACACCGCAGATTGCGCCTCGCGAACGATAACCTGGCTGCCGATGCGAAAATCACCAGCTCCGGATTCCGGAATGCGATGGACGATCTCGTCCCGCATTTCATCTGCGTGTTCGACAACATCAAATATTCGTGCCATTTCTTCCTCTCCTAGAACATTCTAGATTCCGGTCGCGAGGATCACTTCGCCGCGCCTGTTGTAAGTGTCAATCGCCTCCTGACTCACCGTAACCAAGTGCTGAATTGCGGCCTGTTGACCGTCAGTTCCCATGGAGGCTGCCAGGTTATCGATCGCGCTCACGACCGTCTGAACACCCTCTAACAATGCGAGATCGAAATCGTATAACTTTTGTAGCTCCTCCTCTTTCACTCGTACAACGTCAAAGAAACCGGCGTAGCCATGTGCAGCGCCTTTCACGCGATCGATAAAACCACGTAGCTTAATCGCGGCTGCTTCAAGATCATCCATGAGTTCAAGCTGACCTTCAGAGACCAATTGACGCTGAATTTCTGAGATCCTACTCCACTGCTCCTCATAGCGTTGCACAACGGTCTCCCTGAGAAGTTTATCGGCGTCCCTTCGTCTCTCACGATCATAATATCCCAAAAAACCGGCGATAAAATTTTGGATCTTCCCTACGAGGTCCTTCTCCTCAGTCGCTTTGCCAAGCGGATCGACCATCATTTTCTCCTTGTAGTTTTAGTCTCTTCCTCTGCAGCCTTTCCAGATTATAGCTTGTACCTGTTCGACCAGCAACCTTCGTCATCTTTTACAATGTCTACAAAACCGACGTCACCTTCTTTCGTTGATGCTCGCGCCGATCAGCTTCAGCGAGACGAGAGTATAATCTCATGGACACCTGGTATAGCTTGGATTTCCGACCTGCCATTGGTGAATTCCCGACCACCTGTCAGGACGGATCATCCAACAGTAGATACATCATGACACTACAAGGTCAACGCGTTCAAGCCAGTCGATACACGCTCATCCCGCGCACATTGAGCTTCCTCGTTCGACAAGATTCTGTCCTGCTCATACAGATTCCAGAAGATCGAGGCGCCTGGTCAGGGAGGTTGAATGGTATCGGTGGTCACATCGAGCAAGGGGAAGATCCGCTCAGTTCAGCCCTGCGCGAGATACGTGAGGAAACTGGTTTGGAACCTGTCGACTTGAAGCTTTGCGGTGTCGTCATCGTCGATACTGGCACCAAACCCGGGATTGGCCTCTACGTCTTCGTCGGAGGGGCCGGAGACAACAAACCTCAAGCAAGTCTAGAGGGATCCCCTACTTGGATACCGCAAAGCAAACTCGAGAGTTACCAGTTGGTGGAGGACATACCCATCTTGCTCCCGCGAGCGCTGCAAAGCTACGACACGGGGGTTCCTTTTTCCGCTTTCTATCAATACGATGAGAATGATCAACTGGTTGTGAAGCTCTTGCCATGACCACGGTCAAATAGGCTACTCACCGGGAATGGCATAGAAAACCAGCAACGTGCTCCCATAGCGTCTTTGGTCGAATTCCATGAGTTGCTCGAGATTCAACCTTTCATATTCCCGTGGGTGGAGTTGCGCAATAACCCATGCATCCGGATTGAGCCACTTTGACGCCAAGCGATCGAGCTCTTTTACTGCTCGATCCCACATACCCTGATGTTGCGGTGGAGCAACATACACATAGTCGTACCTCTCGG
>JABAOH010093369.1_pt1 | contig 27432 bp, 17 predicted proteins | sample 7062181 | NCBI WGS metagenome assembly JABAOH01 (sample SAMN14538630, study PRJNA623070) | marine sediment metagenome | biome: marine biome [ENVO:00000428]; feature: marine pelagic biome [ENVO:01000023]; material: deep marine sediment [ENVO:00002113]; isolation source: pool of 5 deep marine...
CAGGTGGCGCATCCATCCGGCGTGATCTAGCGCGCTGACGTTGGATTCAGGGCCGAGAACCTGGGGACAGGACAGGAGAATCAGGTGTCAGGGTCGGACAGATCGCCCGTCGCCACGATCATCACCGCCACCTACAACCGGGCCGAGCTGCTTGGCGGGGCGATCCGCTCTGTTCTGAATCAGGACCTGCCGGCCTTCGAGTACCTGATCGTGGACGACGGCAGTACCGATCAGACGCCCGAGGTCGTTCACCCGTACCTCGTCGATCCGCGCGTCCGTTACCTTCGGGCCTCGAACCAGGGTCAACCGCGCGCTCTCAACCTGGGGCTGCGGCACGCCTCGGCCGAGCTGGTCGGATTCCTCGACTCGGACGATGAACTGAAGTCCGACCATCTGTCACGGCTCCGACGCGAGCTCAAGGCGGGCGGTTACGATTTCCTGCTGGGCCGGTTCGAGTTGATCGTCCCGGCGGGTGGGCCCGAGCCCCGGGTCACCGACTTCTACAACCGAGAGAGAACGATCCCGGTGCGCGAGATCGAGTGCATCACCGGTGCGCTGTTCGGCAGGCGCGAGGTGTTTCAGGCGGTCGGCGGCTTCCGAGACGTCCCGTTCAGCGACACCGATCTCTTCCAGCGGTTGCGAGAGGCCGGCTATCGGTGGACGCGGGTCGATTCCCCCACCTACCGTTACTACTTCGGTCGATCCCGAGACAGCCTGGCCATCCGCCAATCCGAGGAGGCCTAACGGCGACCGCGCCCCCCACGCCGGCCTGCAACGGCGGCTTCCAAGAACGCGTTCACTTTTCGCCCCGCCCGGTAGTGCCGGAGCACGAACTCGAGAAGGTCGTTTCGCAGTAAGAGGCGTGGATCGTCGTACTCGACGAAATAGTAGAACCGCTTGTTGGCGATGAACGGGTGGCTCTCGACGGCCGCGGCGAATTCCCGCGGCAGCCGTTTGTTCTTCTCCCCCCGCAGCTCGCCGAAGAGCTGGCGGAAGGCTTTGCCCGCGACAGCGCGGGCCAGGGTGGCGCCGTCTCGCAAGATCGCCCGCCGGATCCTCAACAACGTTTCCTTGTCGGGTTGGTAAATCCCACCACCGATCCCGATGCCCTTCGCGTCGAAGCGGAAGAACAGGGCCGGGTAACGCATGTCCTTGCGCCCTCCACGACTGATGACTGCAGCGACGTGTGTCTTGTATGGAGTCTTGTCCGGTGAGAAACGGATGTCTCGGGCGATACGGAACGTTGCATCTTTGGGCTCGATGGCGATGTTGGGATCGAGCAGGCTGACGCGGTCAATGACCTCGACCACGAAGGCGTTGAACGGTTCTTTGACGAAGCGCTCGTACTCTCGCTTGTGGGCATGAAACCAGTCACGGGTGTTGCTTCGCGTCAGCCGTCTGAAGAAATCGGTGAATTCCGGCGAGAAGTAAGCCATGATCGCTCCGGCGGTGTGGCCTATCGATGATGCCCAACGACGAGCCCGCCGCGTTATACTATTCCGGGCCACGAAGGTCGCCCGGAGACGAGAACCCTGAATGGCCGGACTCCAAACACGGCCAGACCCGCAACGCGGGTTGCCGCCCAGAAAAGGACACGGTACGAATGCGAACACTCCGACCGGGCCGTGCCGCCGCGCTGGCGCTCGGGCTCATCCTCGCCGCTCACGCCGCCGCCCCGGCTCCAGCTGAGGCGCAAACGCTTGACACGCCGGACGTGCTGCTCGTGGTCGCCCACCCGGACGATGAGGCGATGTTCGCCGCTACGGTCTACAAGATCACCCACACGCTCGAGGGAAACGTGGATCTCGCTGTCGTCACCGACGGCGGCGGCGGCTTCCGCTACGCCCAGCTGGCCGAGCCGATCTACGGCCTCGAGTTGACCGACGAACGCGTCGCACGCCACCACTTGCCCGCCATCCGCAAGCAAGAGCTTCTCTCCGGTGGCCGCATCATCGGGCTCCGCAACTACTTTTTCCTCGATCAGCCCGATCCCGAATACACCGAGAACGTGGACACGGTGCTCAATCATGTTTGGGTCGCCGATCGGGTGCGCTCACGCCTGCACGAGATCATGCAGCGTGGCGCCTACGACTTCGTGTTCGTGCACCTTCCGATCCCGAACTTCCACGCTCATCACAAGGCGGCGTCGATTCTGGCCCTCGAGGCGGCCAGCACCCTCTCCCCTTCTGAAAGACCCGTGGTGCTTGGCAGCTTCGTCGGCAGCCGAAACGACTCCATCCAGTTTTTCGGCGAGTTCCACGAGCATCCCGGTTATCCGATTACACGGGTCACGTCCAGCCTGCCTCCGTATACATTCGACCGGCTGCAGCCCCTGAGCCCCGACGGACGGCTGAACTATCAGATCGTCGTCAACTGGCTGATCGCCGAGCACAAGACCCAGGGGACCATGCAGTTGCTGGTCAACCGGGGCGACCTGGAGCGATTCTGGCTGTTCGAGGCGAACGGCAGCGGTGCGGCGACCCGAGCGGAGGCCCTGTTCCGCCGACTGGAGGCGCCCGGTCGACCGTCGGGGCCGCCCGAATGACCCCGGCCGGGCACGCTTTTGGCCGGCCCCGCCGGGCCTCCCCCGGCACCTGACCGGCTGCCTGACTTCTGGCTGATCCAAAGAGGGTGCCACTTGATCGTCGCCTGATGGCGGGGTTTTAGCTTACGGTCGTGGTTTCGAGCGGAGAGGTCCGGCAGCCAAAGTGGGAGGGACCATGTTCAGGTTTCGAGCGGCGCCCCTGTTGAGCACGCTGGCGCTCGTTGCCTGGGTGGCCGTGGTGGTTCTCCAGGGGTAAGGCCAAGAGAGATTGGGAGGGTGCGGACGCGGCGGCGTCCACCCTCAACCGGCGATGCGTCAGCCGCCCCTGGGGAGCCCCAACAGCGGGTAGGACGCAGGACCACGAAAACCCGGTCGGGGTGCACTGCCCCGCCGGGTTTTCGCTTTTAGCCGGACGTTGAGCCCAGCCGGACTCCAAGAATCGCCGTCTCGAGTGCTGGCGGATCGCGCCCGCTTACCCTGCCGGGCCAGCGGATAGGTCGTCGTCTAGTCGCCGAACTTCAGCCCCTGCGCCAGAGGCATCTCGGCGCTCCAGTTCAGCGTGTTGGTCTGCCGGCGCATGTAAGCCTTCCAGGCGTCGGAGCCGGATTCGCGGCCGCCGCCCGTCTCCTTTTCGCCGCCGAAGGCCCCGCCGATCTCGGCCCCGCTCGTTCCGATGTTGACGTTGGCGATCCCGCAATCGCTGCCCCGCGACGAAAGGAAAAGCTCCGACTCGCGAACGTTCTCGGTAAAGATCGAGGAGGAGAGTCCCTGCGGCACACCGTTGTGCAGCGCCAACGCCTCTTCCATCTCGGCCACGGCCTGGTTCGGCGAGGAGGACTTGTTGCCATATCCTATGATATAGAGGATCGGCGCGAAGGTCTCTTCCTGAACGATCTCATACTCGTTCTTGGCCGCCGCGATACAGGGCGTGACGTAGTGGCCGCCGGGATAGTCCGGGCCGTCCAGCGTTTCTCCGCCGAAGAGGATCTCGCCACCCTCCTCCTTGATCCGCTTGATCGCATTCTGCATGTCCTTTACTGCGCCGCGAGTCACGAGGGGCCCCATCAGGGTCTCGGTCTTGCGCGGGTCTCCGATACGCACTCCGGCGTATGCTTTGACGAGCCGTGAAACGAGTTGATCTCGGATCGACTCGTGGACGATGATCCGTCGCGTCGACGTGCAGCGCTGACCCGCCGTGCCCACGGCCCCGAAGAGGATGGCGCGCAACGCCAGGTCGAGGTCGGCGCTGGGCGTGACGATGATGGCGTTGTTGCCGCCCAGCTCGAGGATCGTGCGGCCCAAGCGCTTGCCGACGACTTCGCCGACACGGTACCCCATCTGACAGCTTCCCGTCGCCGAGATGAGGGGTATGCGTCGATCATGAAGTAGCCGGTCGCCGATCGACGAGCCCTTTCCGATTACGAGCGAGAAGATCGCCGGATCCACGTCGTTCTCGCGGCAGACCTGCTCGGCGATCTGGATACATGCGATGGCACAAAGCGGCGTCTTGCTCGCCGGCTTCCACACCACGCTGTCCCCGCAAACCGCCGCGATCGCCGCGTTCCAGCTCCACACCGCCACCGGGAAGTTGAAGGCCGTGATGACCCCGACGACGCCCAGCGGATGCCACTGCTCGAACATCCGGTGGTCGGGCCGCTCCGACTGCATGGTGAGGCCGTAGAGCTGACGGGAGAGACCCGTGGAGAAGTCGCAGATGTCGATCATCTCCTGGACCTCACCCTCCCCCTCGGGTAGGATCTTGGCCATCTCCAGTGTGACCAACTGAGCCAGCTCGCTCTTGAGCTCCCGCAACCGGTTTCCCAGCTGCCGCACGACCTCACCGCGCTTTGGGGCCGGGACCGTTCGCCATTGAAGGAAAGCTTTATGAGCACGATCGATGATCTGGTCGTACTCGGTTTCCGTGACCTGCCGCACGGTGGCGATTCGCGACCCGTCGATCGGCGTGATGACCTCTTGCTCCGGCCCCGACCCGAGCCACTCACCGCAAAAACCACCGGGGTTTACGTCCTGGATGCCAAGCGCTCGGAGAAATCCGCTTTCGACCTCTACTTTAGCCATATCGTCCTGCCGTTCAGTGCATTGGGGGTGCGATTCCAAGAGGTTGGGCTCGAGCCGCTCGGGGACCCTCGGATTCTATCATCGGTGCGCTCAGGAGGCCAGTTGCCGGCGGCTTTTCCAGGCAGCCCGTCCCGTCTCGGGGTGCCACGCCATGAGGCGGAAGAGCTGACGCTTCTTGTTGCCACGTCGGCCGCGGATTCGTTAGCTTGAAGATGCCCTGTTAGCCCTGAAATTCGGGAGTGCCTCGTGTATACACGCTCGCCAGGACGACCCCGTTCTCGCTCATTCCGCGCCGATAGGCCCTTCCGACCGGTCCGTTCCGTGGCGATTGCGTTCTCATCGTCGACGCCTTTCACCTGGACGCTCCCACCGGTCGATCTCACCCCCATCGTATCGTGACAGGAGGTCTCTGATGACGCGTTGGTTCGGGATCGCCGCCGTGTGCACGCTGCTCGGTCCACAGGCCCTCAGCGCCCAGGAGCCGGACGCGATGGTCCACGGCATCTACTACCGCTGTGACCAGTCGAAGGAAGGACGCGCGGACGAGATCGTGCGGGGAAGTTTTGCGCCCGTTTTCGATCTTCACCTGCAGTCCGGCGACATCAGCGCCTGGGGCTGGCTCTCGCATCGCGCCGGCGGCGAGTGGCGCCGCATCCTGTACTGGGTCGCGCCGGGCCGCGACGCCCTGCTGGACGCGATGGATCGAATCATCGAGCGGCTGAACCGTGATCATGCCGCCGACACCCGGGAGTTGGCGGCCATCTGCCCATCGCACGACGATTACATCTGGCGGTCGCTGGCCAGTTCCGAGCAACCCGCAGAGCTGGGGCTGGATCGGCCGGTCGCCTCGCTGTCGACCTACTACGAGTGCGATATGGCCAACGAGGCGCGCGCCGACTCGCTGGTGGCGGAGGTGTTCGGGCCGGTGTTCGATCGGCACGTCGAGGCCGGCGAGATCGACGGTTGGAGCTGGCTGGCGCACGATGTCGGAGGGAAGCTGCGGCGCGTCGCGATATTCGACGGCGATGATCACAAAACGCTCTTGAACGCACGCGACAAGATCATTGGCGAGCTCGGGAGCGAAGAAGCCGAGGCGATGCAGCTGTTTGGCAGCACTTGCACTCAGCACGTGGACTACCTCTGGACGATAGCGATCTCTCGGCCCTGAACGGCCGGTGCGCCTTGGCCGCGCGCGCGAAAGTGCCGTGTCAGATCTCGGTGGCCGAAACTTTGCAACGTCTGATGACATAGAGGAGACCTCGATCGCGAACAAAGGCCGAAGTACGAGCGTTCAGCCTTGGTGGCTGAGGCCCCTATCGACTCTCACGCAAGGAGCTGCATAGAGGCACGAACCGACAGCAGAGGTGAAAAAAGTTCCGTAGTCGATGCTTGGCCGCCCGGGCGGGCGGCACGTGAGGCGAGGCAGGACGCCGGCCGGTTTAGACCCGGCGACCGGAGCTTGCCCCCCACCCCCTGCCTGGATTCCACCATCACCATCGCCGGGAGGGTCCTATGAGGCGCATGGCAACCAAATTACCGGTGGCGGTTGGGTTGGCGGGTCTTCTCTTGATCGGCTGTACGGAGGAAACAACGGGGCCGGGCGATCAGCACATGGCCGAGCTGGCCCCACTGCTGTCGCAAGACGTCGGGTCTCGGGTGATCCCCAACCGCTACATCATCGTCTTCGAAGCGACGACGCCCGACCCGCGCGGCAAGGCGCAACAGCTCACCCTGCAGCACCGCGGCACATTGCACCACACGTACACTTCAGCCCTCCGCGGGTTTGCCGCCACGATCCCGCCACGCGCGCTGGAGGCGATCCGGGCGCTGCCGTTTGTGGCGTACGTGGAGGCCGACCAGGAGGTGTCGATCGTCACGGAGCAGTCGAACGCCACCTGGGGTCTCGATCGAGTCGACCAGCGGGATCTGCCGCTGGATACCAAGTACAACTACGACTTTGACGGCACCGGCGTAAACGTCTACGTGCTCGACACCGGCATCCGAACCTCGCACAACGAGTTCGGCGGCCGGGCTTCGGTCGGCTACGACGCCCTGGGTGGAGACGGGCTGGATTGTCACGGGCATGGGACGCACGTGTCGGGGACAATCGGCGGCGCAAGCTACGGTGTGGCTAAAGACGTGAACTTGTTCTCAGTTCGCGTCCTGAACTGCAACGGCTCGGCGCCGCTCTCCACGGTGATCAGCGGCGTCGACTGGGTGACGGCAAATCACGATGCCCCAGCCGTGGCCAACATGAGCCTTGGCGGTGGACCGTCCACGTCGCTCGACAACGCGGTGCGGAATTCAATCAACGCCGGCGTCACCTACGCGATCGCAGCCGGCAACGACGCCGCCAACGCGTGCAACTATTCGCCGGCGCGGGTGACCGAAGCCCTCACCGCCGGTGCCTCCACCTCCGGCGACGCTCGCGCGTCGTTCTCGAACTTCGGCACCTGCCTGGATCTGTTCGCGCCAGGCCAGAGCATCACTTCGGCCTGGATCGGCAGCGACAACGCCACTAACACGATCAGCGGGACATCGATGGCCGCTCCGCACGTTGCCGGCGTCGCCGCCCTGTATATCGAGCAGAATCCCGGCAAGACGCCGAACGAGGTGGCCAGCGGTATCGTCGGCAAGGCGACCCAGGGGAAGCTGAGTGGAATCGGGTCGGGCTCTCCCAACCTGCTGCTCCATTCGCGGGAAGAACCTCAGACTGAGCCGCCCCCACCGCCACCGCCGCCGGATCCCGACGATCCGCCCTGCACCGGCTGTGAGCACTACAGCGGTTCGCTCAGCGGCACGGGTGACGTCGACTGGCACCCGAACGGCAACTACTACTACTCGAAGTCGGGCGTGCATCAGGGCTGGCTGCGTGGACCGAGCAATGCCGACTTCGACCTCTTCCTCTACAAGTGGATCTGGTTCGCCTGGTTCCCGGTCGCCGGCTCGTACAGCGCGGACTCGGAGGAGGAGATCACCTACAACGGGACGTCCGGATACTACATCTGGCGGATCGATTCCTACAGCGGCAGCGGAAGTTACGACTTCTGGCTAAAACGACCGTAGCTACCCTTAACGGCAGGGGGCCCGACCGCGGGCCCCCTGCCATCTCTTGCGGGCAGGTCCCTCTCCNNCTCATTCGCCCTTTCGACTCAGACCCTCCACCAGGACGGCGGCATCTTCGACGGCGAGACGGCCCAGGGCACCGCTGGAGTAAACGGCCAGCGCCACCTTCCCGTTTGGGTGTAGCACGAAGCCGGTCGCATGCAGGTGGGGCGGCTCCGCCTCTCATTCACGTAGCAGCCAACCGACGCGACGGTCCGCTGTGCGTCCAGGCCGTAGAGCACAGGAAAGGCCACGCCATGCTGCTCGACGGTGCGGCGCGCGTCGTCCCACGAGTCCACCGAAAGCGCCACGACCGCCGCCCCGACCGAATCGAAACGACCAATGTTGCGCTGATAGTCAGCCAACGCTGACTGCAGTACGGTCACCAGTGGCCCCGGTAGAACAAGAGCACCGCGCAACGGCCGGCGACATCGTCCGGCAGCGTCATCTCGCCGCCTCCCACCCGAGCCGCGGTCAACTGTGGAAACTTCTGACCGTTGCGCAGCCTGACTACACGTCCACCACGCCTTCGCCAGAGCAAGTTCACCTCCGTGACTCGTCGTCAAAAGCAGGCGCTCGCCGCTTCGCTCCCACCCCAGACGCCTCTGCTGCTAACAGATCGCCGCAACCTATCCACGGTGCACGGCCCGCCGCTACTCGGCAGCGTCGACCGGTCGGACCCGGCTCGGTGGCTCCTCGCTGCCAACCGTGCGACAGGCCGATTTGACCGCCCGGGGCTGCCGCCAGGACCCGCGGACGCGCCACGAGAGGTGTTGCACTGGATCCACAAGCCCGGTGTCCGGCCACACGGCAACCGATCCAGCCCCCGATCGGACGGCCACGATGCGCTTGGGACCGCGCAGTTTCAAAGGCCGAGCGGCGGTGACTTCGTCGGCCCGGTAAATGCAGCCGGAGCCAGATCAGAGTGCGATTAGCTCTCCAGCGGTCGATGCCATGATGATCAGCGCAAACAATCCGTTCTGCGCCGAAGACGACCCAACCGCGATCCGAGCTGGCTCCAGCCAGTCCCGCCGCCGACCGCGCGTTCCCGCCTGCTTTTGGCGTCGCTTCGGGCGAACACGGTATTTCCCAGGCAGGGTGCCTCGAGGACGGGAGTCCCGAGAGGAAAGGAGGNNGCCGATGTCGGGAGCGTGGGTGGCCACACGCAGCCATCCAAACGGATGCTGCAAGCGGCGACGGCCGAGCTCAACCGAGCGGTCGAGCGAGGACTGGTCATCGACTACGACGTGACGCACTGCGGCGATGACATCTGCCTGCTGATGGTGCATCGTGAGGGGAGCGACAACCCCGAGATCCATGACTTTGCCTGGAACGTCTTCACGGCCGCGACCGAGATTGCGCAAGAGGAAGGTCTCTACGGCGCGGGTCAGGATCTCCTGAAGGACGCGCCCTCCGGCAACGTCCGCGGGGCCGGCCCCGGCGCTGCCGAGATCACATTCGACGAGACCGCCGCCGAGCGGCCCGCCGAGCCGATTCTGGTCTTCACCGCCGACAAGTGTGGACCGGGCGCGTTCAACTTCCCGCTCTGGACCGTGTTCACCAGCCCGCTCTACTGCGCGGGGCTCATGCTCCCCAAGATGAAGACGGGCTTCCGCTTTACCGTCATCGACATGGAGCACGCGGGCGCCGACCGGGTGATCACGCTGGACGCGCCAGAGGAGCACATCGACCTGGCCATCCTGCTGCGCGATGAGAACCGATTCGGCATCCAGGCGATCCACTCCCGCACCTATCCAAATCAACAGGTGGCGGCGGTCTCCACCGACCGACTGCATACCATCGCCGGAGAGTACAAAGGCAAGGACGACCCGGTGTGCGTCGTCCGCACCCAGGGCATCTTCCCGGCCCCGGAAGAGCTGGTCAGCCCCTATCTGAGCGCACACTTCGTGGCCGGCGACGCTCGCGGTAGCCATCACATGCCGCTGATGCCCGCGCCGATCAACACCGCGATCACCGGCGCATACTGTCTGCCGTTGGTCGCATGCATGGCGTACTCCGTAAATCGCGCCGGGCAGCTCTCCGAGGGCGTGGATGTGTTTGGCAACCCGGTTTGGGATTCGACTCGCCTGAAGGCGCAAGAGAAGGCCGAGGAGATGCGCCGTCAGGGGTTCGTGGGAGCGGCGATGCTGCCGATCCAGGAGCTGGAGTACAGCGCCTTTCGCAAGTCGCTGGCCGACCTCGAAGAGCGCTTCCAAATCGTGGAAAAGCCGGCGCTGGCTCACACACCCGGCGCTGATTAGCCGCTCTCCGCCGTCGTCCGATAACGGCCGGATTCACTCGAAGGGGCAGTCGCGGGGCTGCCCCTTCTCGGTCTCCGGTCACATCCACGCCTGGAAGACGAGCCGTCGAGGCGGTCAAGAAGGAATCGGCCGGAGGGGACGGGACTGGAAAGGCGATTGACGGAGCGCCTCTCTCAAAAGAGATTGGTGTCCCTACAGCTCAACCGCCGATTCGCTAATTCCGACGGCGGCTCCCGAGTCCGCTCGGCGTGGGATCGGGAGCCGTCGACAGGTCCGCTTGGATACGTTGATCGATGGGGAGGAACACGGAGTGAGGAGCGGCCACAAGAAGCTGGAAAGCCTGGGAATTCGCAACGTCAATACGGTCTGGTGGAACCTCAACACCCCGGCCCTCTACGAGCACGCCATTCAGCGGCACGAGGCTCTGCTCGCCCACCTCGGACCCCTCGTCGTGCGGACCGGGCAGTTTACAGGACGATCGCCGAACGACAAGTACGTGGTGCGCGAGCCCTCGAGTGAGGACAAGATCTGGTGGGGCAAAGTGAATCAACCGATCGAGGAAGATCGCTACCTCTCGCTCCGCGCGCGCCTCACCGCCTACTTCCAGGGCAAGGATCTCTACGTCGAGGACTGCTATGTCGGGGCCGACCCGGCCACCCAGATGCCGATCCGTGTGATCACCGAGACCGCCTGGCACAAGCTTTTTGCGCGAAACATGTTCTTGCGCGAGCGCGACCCCGACAAGCTGGCCACGCACGAGCCCAAGTTCACGGTGCTTCACGCTCCCGGCTTCAGCGCCGACCCGCAACTGGACGGCACCCGCTCCGACGTCTTCGTGCTGGTGAACTTCGGCCGCCGGGAGACGATCATCGGCGGAACGAGCTACGCCGGTGAGATCAAGAAGGCCATGTTCACGGTGATGAACTACTATCTCCCACAGCAGGACGTGCTCTCGATGCACTGTTCGGCCAACCAGGGGGCGAGCGACGATGACGTAGCGATCTTCTTCGGGCTCTCCGGGACGGGCAAGACGACATTGTCGGCGGACTCGAGCCGCACGCTGATCGGCGACGACGAGCACGGGTGGAGCGATGACGGCGTGTTCAACTTCGAGGGCGGCTGCTACGCGAAGGTCATCCGGCTGAACCGCGAGACGGAGCCGGAGATCTATGCGACCACATCCATGTTCGGAACGATCCTCGAGAACGTCGCCATCGACACGAGAACCCGACGGCTCGATCTGGACAGCGACGCTTTCACCGAGAACACCCGAGCGTCGTATCCGATCTCCCACATCCCCAACGCCTCCGATACCGGCCGCGCCGGACACCCAAGCACCATCATCATGCTGACCTGCGACGCCTTCGGCGTGTTGCCGCCCGTCGCGCGCCTGACCAGCGCGCAGGCCATGTACCACTTCCTGTCGGGCTACACCGCGAAGGTCGCCGGCACCGAGCGAGGCGTGACCGAGCCGACCGCTACCTTCAGCGCCTGCTTCGGCGCTCCCTTCATGGCGCTGAAACCGAGCGTCTACGCCGATCTCCTGGGCAAGAGGATCGCGCAGCACAAGGTCGACGTCTGGCTCGTCAATACGGGGTGGAGTGGCGGCCCCTACGGCGTCGGACAACGGATGAAGCTCCCCTTCACCCGTGCCATGGTCCGGGCCGCCTTGAACCGTGAGCTGAACGGTGTGGCGACGAGGGAGGACCCGATCTTCGGCGTGCAGGTGCCGGAGGCGTGTCCCGGCGTCCCTCAGGAAGTGCTTCAGCCGCGCTCGACCTGGGAAGATCCGGCCGCCTACGATGCCCAGGCGAAAAAGCTGGCCGGAATGTTCGTGAAGAACTTCGAGCAGTTCGCGCCTAACGTCTCCGAGGAGGTCGTGACGGCCGGCCCCAGCCCAGTTCCCCGGTCCGTCCTCCCCTGAACCAGCCGCCCGACGCCTGCGACCCTTTGAGCGTCAACCACGAATCGGTCAGTCGCCCGGATTGGTCCACCGAGATGAGGCGGGTCGTATCGCCACGGCTCGACGAATAGATGATGCGGTCGGTCGTGNNAAAGGGTAACAGCCGGTAGCGCTCACACCACCCGACGCAGCCGTGGGGCCACCGCTCGGTCGCGTCACCGCCACTGGCGCTACGGCACCGCCGCGTCGGCCGCCGCCTCCGTCTCGTAGAGCACGCCGGTCTCGAGCTCCCNNTTCGCGGTGCACTGATAGCTCCCGGCGAGTCCGGGGCCCGCCGCCGCCGCGGTGGGCGCCACCACGCCCGGTTTCAGGAACGGCTCGGCGATCAGCCAGGCCGGGGTGTAGCCGTTCGGCGCCTGCGTCAGGTTACCGACCGTGGCCACGACGACGCGCTCCTCGGGGAAGATCAGCAAGAAGGCGGTACCGCCGATCGAGCCGCCGCCGTGCGCCACCGTGCGCCGGCCCTCTCGGTCGGTGGCGACGCTCCAACCGATGCCGTATCCGGTCTCGGCGCCGGCGTTGGTCCGTTGCGACGTCCAGAGCAACTGCACCGTCTCACGTTTTAGCATCGACCCGTCGAGATGCGCCATGCCGAATCGCACCAGGTCCTCCGGCGTCGAGAGGAAGCCGCCGCCGGCCCACTTGTAGCTGTTGTCCACGAACGGCGCGTTGAACACACGGCGGTTGTCGTCCCGGTTGTAGAACTCCGTGCGATGGGGGATGATGCTGTCGGTGTGGTCGGCGACCGTGTGCGTCATGCCCAGCGGCTCGAAGACGTGTCGCTGCATGTAGCTCAAGAAATCCTCCCCCGACGCGCCTTCGACTGCGGCGCTGAGCAGGTTCCAGGCGTAGCTCGAGTAGGAGTAGCGGGTGCCGGGCTCGAACAGCAGCGTGTCATCCTGAAAGATTTCGAGACCCTCGAGCACGGTGGCGTAGCGCCGGCTGCTCAAGAACTCCTGGTTCCGTTAATGGCGGATCCCCGCCAGGTGGCCGGCCAGCTGGCGCGTGGTGACCGGCCAGCGCTTCTCGGGGAACGTCGGGACGTAGCGCTGCACCGGCGCGTCCAGATCGAGTCGCCCCTGTTCGTACAGCAGGGCGAGCGCCGCAGCCGTCAGCGGCTTGGAGATGCTGCCGATGCGGAACTTCGTTTGCGGCCAGACCGGAGTCCGCTGCTCGACGCTGGCGTAGCCGAATCCCTCTGACCAGACGATCTCCCGGTCCACGCCCACCGCCACGGACAGGCCCGGCGTGCGGCTCTCGTCGGTCATCGCTTGGGCCAGCAGGCGGGCGTGAGCGATGGCGTCGGCGTAACGGCTGGGGGCGGGCGCCTGGGCGAGCGCCTCGGTGGTCTGAGGCCAAAGGGTAGTTGGCGCAACGAGCAGCGTGACCGCTGCGAGGGCGAGCGCATACAGCCGTCTCATGGCTGACCTCCCACAGGTGCAGGTGTTTTCGCTTTGACGAGCCTTCGGCCCACCGGCCCAGGTCAATGTCGTCGATCGCGGGTGGCCGGGCTAGAGCTGAAACCAGTAGTTGATCTTCAGCAGGAAGATGTTATCGGCGTCCGCCTCGAATAGTGCGCGGACATCACGCCCGAATTCGAAGTCGCCGACGGGCGCCTCGTCGCTCCGCGACTGAGTCCAGACCAGAAACATGGTAGAGCCCGGAAGAAACTCCCAGCGCAGCACGGCGTTCCCGCGTAGCGAGCGGAGGTTGAAATCCGGCTTCTCAAAGCTGAACGATTCGGCCGGCCCGGCGCCGTCGGGATCGACGGTGTAGGACTTCTCCTCCTCGGTGATCGTGCCCAAATCCCTGCCATACACGCTTTTGGTGACCTGGCGCGGAGCGGTGAACTCTTTGAAGCCTGTGTAGCGCACGCTCGAGATCAGCGGCTGCGCGAAGACCTCGAGCGTGAGCGTCGGGGTGACAGTGACGTTCAGTCGAGTGTTCATCGAAAGGGCGTTCTGTTCGAGATCGGCGAAGACGTACCGCGTGCCGTAGAACAGCGTGGCTGTCGGATCGTCCACCGCGGTGACGTATTGGGCCGACGACTCGCCGTGTTCGAAGGAGGGGCTCAAGCCGATCGAAATGTTAGAGCTCGGCCGGTAGGTGATATCGAGACCGGCGCCATAATCGCAGGCGCCCTCTCCGTCGCACCCGTAGCTGGTGCTCAATCCGAGCACCAGATTGCGCCGGGAATCAGTGGACACCTCGAACAGGCCGAAATCGGAATGCGGGCGTCGAACGACCGGACCACCGCGGGTGAGCCGGTCGTCGAGGACGGAAAAGCGGTGAATCCAGAACGAGGCGACCTCCCAGTAGTTATGGAACTCGATCTGGGCGAAGGCCTGTATCTCCCGGTCGGTCAGATCGCCGTCGAAGTTGTACTGCTGCTGCCCGCCCGCCAGGAGCCACATCGATCGGTAGAACGACCCCGGTACCGTAAACTGGCGGAGCACGTTGCCGGACATCCACACGTAATCGGCGCGCGTGAGGAAGGCGAGGTCGTTCACCTCGAAGCCGGGACTCCGGAGATTCGTGGATAGCTCCCAAAGCCAATCGCCCCCCTCCTTGGCGAGCCGAACGTAGGCGCCGTACCCGCGCATCGTGGTAAGCGATGGGTCGAAGGCATCGGTGAAGATGCCGTTGCCACCGTGCTCACGATCGGGCCGCTGAAAGTATCTTGCACTTGAACGCTGGGCTCGGAGAATCGCCAGCGAGTCTCCGGCGATTTGCGAGAGCGCGAAGCTGCTCCACAACCGGTAGGTACGGCCACCCCACCAGAGATTCGACTCGAAGCCGAGGCTCTCGGCACGGCGGTTAAGCTGGCTTCGAAGGACCGGGTCATCCAGGTCACGGATCACCGAGGTGGCCATTCCGCCGACCACTAGATTGCCGCCACGCAAATCCTTCGCCAACCGTCCGACGAAATAGTTGGTCAGCGGCTCAACCTGTACGTTCAACCGTTCCCCGTCCGACGTCAGCACCTGCGCATGCTCCCGACGCGTCAGGGCCTCGAGCAGGCCCACGGACCAGCCGCCCGCGCTACGGCCGGTGATCTTCGCGGCTCCCAGGATCGCCGTGTTCTCCGGCACGTCAGAGTAATCGCCGACATCATCGGCGTTGCCGGAGCCCTGAGGCACGCGGCCGATACGCCGCGAGTAGAAGAGGCTGAGGCCCGAGACATTGCTGCAGAAGTAGCAACTCAACCCGCCGAAACGGAGCAAACCGCCTCCCTCAACAAAGAAGGGCCGCTTCTCCGGGAAGAAGGTCTCGAAGGCCGACAGGTTGACCACGGCCGGATCCACCTCCACCTGGCCGAAGTCCGGGTTGAACGTCGCCGACAGTGTGAGGTTGGAGGTGAGCAGGTATTTCAGATCGAGACCGACGCGGCCGTCCAGTTCGTGGGGGTCCTGAAAGGGATCGTCCGGGTCATCCGGGTCGATGTTCCGGGACCGGCTCACGACGTACGGCAACAACTCGAGCCGCCGCCGCACGTCGGGGGTCCTGAGATCCGTGAGGTGCCCGAAATACGAGGGGCCACCGGTTTCGTTGAGCCGCCAGAACGCCCATTGCGAACGCTCGTTCAGCCGGTTTACGACGCGCTCGATCTGCAGACCCCAAGTTTGAAGCGAGTCTCGCGGGAATCGGAGCTGCGAGAAGGGGATCCGCATCTCGGCGGTCCAGCCCAGCGAATCGATCCGTGTCTCGACCTCCCACACCGGATCCCAGGAAAGATCGGGGCCAGCACCCCCCGGGCCGAGGGCATCCTGTTTCACCTTCGACGGGTTCACGCTGAGAATCGCGCGACCGAGGTGATCGTGAAAGGTGTCGAAGGTGAGAATCAGCTCGTCCGCATCGGCATCACGGTCACGCCGCACCAGCCGCGTTCGTACGCCGTCGACGCCCCGATCATCGAACATGCGTGCGCCGACATATAGCGCATCGCGGTCAAACAAGAAGCGAACCTCGGTCCGCTGCGTTGCCAGCTCCCCTTCGTTCGGCTGCGACTGGAGAAAGTCGGCGGCTGGCTCGGCGCTCTGCCAGTCGGGCTCGTTGAGCCTTCCGTCGAGGCGTATCTCGTCCGCGAGCGGTCGCGCGTTGACCTGCCGCGGCGGTCTCGGGTGCGCGGAGGTGCTCTGGCCGTACGCGCCGGCCGTCGGGGCGATCAGCGCCAGTAAGGCCCCAGCCAAGTGCCACGCCATCTGACTTCTGGAACGTGAGGGCGACATGAGGATGCGCATCGGCCCGACACAGGAGTAGGCGGACTTCGTCTCATCCGGTTAGACCGGCCGAGACCGGCAATGGTTGGCACCGGGGCGAAGGGGTCCGCGGCTGCAACGACCCCGACCGCTTGCGCAGGCAACGGTTGTGGCCATCTTGATCAGAGTCTCATCGCAACAGGCCCATGAGTATCTCAGATCACCCAAGCCCGACCGACCTCGTATCACCTGTTTCCGAACGCCGAGGCGTCGTGATTAGAGGCCGAGACCTGGCCGCACTCCTCCTGATGGCAACCGTCGGCGTCGCGGCCTGCGCGCCCCGCGCCCCGGTACGACCGCTGACGCCGCCTGCGGAAGTGCGGGCGCTCTGGGTCGTGCGTCACACGCTCAACCACCCCGACAGCGTGCGCGCGATGGTCCGCCGTGCCGAGGCCGCCGGCTTCAACACGCTGATCGTTCAGGTGCGAGGGCGCGGCGACGCGTTCTACGACGGCCGCTGGGAGCCCAAACCGTCCACGCTTCACGACGAAAAGTTCGATCCCCTGGCCCTGGTGATCCGCGAGGCGCACCGCCGCGGCATCGCCGTGCACGCCTGGCTCAATACACACCTGGTGGCCAACGCCGACACGCTTCCCGGCCAGCCAACCCACGTTGTTCACACCCGGCCCGAGATTCTGGCGGTTCCTCGACCGCTGGCCCGCGAGCTGTACGGAGTGGAGCCGCGCGACCCCCGCTTCGTCGAAGCTCTGGCCGAATACGCGCGCCAGAATCGCGACCACGTCGAGGGCCTCTACACGATCCCGGCCGCGCCCGAAGTGAAGGAGCATCTCTACTCCATCTGGATGGACGTGCTCGAGAAGTACGACGTGGACGGGATGCACTTCGACTACGTCCGCTTCCCGGCCCCCGAGTACGACTACTCGCGCCCGGCCCTGGAGCGGTTCCGGCGATGGCTGACCCCGCAGCTCACCGACTCGCTGACCGGGCACTTCTCTCAGCTGGAAGCCGACGATCCGCTCGTCTACGCCGATTCGTTCCCTGAGGCGTGGGACCGGTTCCGGCGTGAGCAGATCACCGAGCTGGTCGAGCGGGTCTACCATGGGGTGAAGCGGCGTCGCCCGGGTGTCACGGTGAGCGCCGCCGTTTTCGCCAACGCCGAGGACGCGTTTGCAAACCGCTATCAAGACTGGCGGACCTGGCTACGGCTGGGGATCCTCGATGTCGCCTGCCCCATGGCGTACACGCCCGAGACCGCGGTCTTCCGCGAGCAGATCGCCGGCGCCGTGGAGGCGGGCGGCGCCGGGCGGGTTTGGGCGGGTATCGGCGCCTTCCGCAACACGATGGAGGGCACGCTGGAGAAGATCGAGGTGGCGCGCGAGCTGGGAACCCGAGGCTTTATTCTGTTCTCCTACGATTTCGCCGCCCGCACTCGGGTGGAAGGCTCGGATTCCAGCTACCTCGAGCGCGTCGGCGAGCGGGCCATTCCCAACCGATAGCCGGGCACGACCCGAAACAAAGTACCTCCTGGCCTGTAGGTGACGACGAGCGGGCGCGCGCGGTCGCCGATCAGGTCGCCTCAAGCTCCGCCAGCTTCGCCCTCGCCTTCTGCAAGGTCTCGCACGTGGTCGAATCGGCGCCTTCGAGCACGCGCAGCGCGACCCGGAGGTGCTCCACAGCGCGTCGGGGTTCGCGTCGGTCCGCGTAGACGAGCGCCAGCTCGTAGTGCGTCTTCGGGTTGTAGGGCGTCACCTTCAGGTTCTTCCTGAGCTCGGCCTCGGCCTCCGCCAACCGGCCCAGCTTGCGGTAGCAGCGGCCAAGCGAGCGATGCCGTGTCACATCCTGCGGCTCGAGCTTTAGCGCCGCCTCGTAACTCTCGATCGCGCGCCGGCAGTCGCCGCGCAGCTCCTCGATCCAGCCACGGGCGGCGAGCAGGTCGTCTCTCACGAAACCCAGCTGTCTTTCCTCGGCCAGCCGCTCCACTTCGGCGAGCGCCTCCGCAGCTTTCGCCGTATCCTCCAGCTCCAGATAGACCTGCAGGTAGGCGCTCGGAATCACCGCCGTGAAGGGCGCCGCCAACTCGCGTTCCGCATCGCGGATGATCTCGAAGGCCCGGTCAGCACGCTTCGCCCACACGTACAGCTCGAGATCTTGCAAAATCCAGTTACTCAGCACCATCGGTCGTGGCTCGAACTTCTCACGCTCGGCCCACTCGAGCTCCTTGTACTCGATGGCCTTATTGATGTAGTGGCGCGCCTGATGGTGATAGCTCAATGCCGCGTAGGCGGCTGCGCGCTCACGAGCGCTCTTGGCCAATTCAAGCGACCGCTCGTGCAACCGGCGCGACTCGTCCAGGCGCCCCTGGTTGTACGCCACGGTCCCCAGACGGTTCAGGATGTCGACGTTCTCCGGATCGACGATCTGGGCACGCTCGTATTGCTCTTCGGCGAGGGCGTGTTCTCCGCGTGCCGCATAGAGGTCGCCGAGCGCCTGAAACGCGGCGTAGTCACCGGGGCGCGCCTTTGCGTAGCGCTGGAAGTACTCAAGGGCTTGATCGAGCTTGCCTTCCCGCCTGTATGCATACCCGATCGATCTCAGGTATTCATACTGAGTCGGGTCGATCTCCAGAATACTCTCGTACTCGGCTATCGCTTTGTCCAACTCATCCCGACGCAGGTATTCCTCCGCGAGCTGCACGCGGACCTCGATGTCATCCGGATACAAATCGACCATCAGCTTGGCCACCGCGAACCGCTTCCGCGCATCCTCCTCAATCGCATCGTAGTAGTAGAGCTTGACGTAGTATTGCCACAGCTCAGGTAAGCGGTAGATGAACTCCATCGTCCGCTCCGCCTCTCGGTCCGCCTCCTCCTTACGATTCGAGACCAGATAGGCGATCGACAGGAAATAATGCGAGATGGCCGACGTGGGATCGAGCTCGACCGCTCGTTCCATCAGCGACATCAGTCTGCCCCAATCGTTCGCGTACAGCGACTCGAACGCGCGCGCCTGCAGCTCGAATACCGCCCGCGAGTGCGTCAGAAGATCTGCGATCCTCAAATCAGACGTGTCTTCGATATGCCGGTCGGGGATCCCCAAGTCGCGTCTGAGCTGCACCGACAGCCGGTCGATCAGCCCCAGGACATCATCCCCAGTCATGGTGTTGCGGGCCAGCAGCTTCTGGCGGCGCGTCTCGTAGACGGAGGCGGTGACCGCCAGTGCCCCACTCTCCCGGGTGAACGAACCATCGATGAAGTAGTCCTGGTGCAACCGGCTGGCGATGTTCGCCTTCAGCGTCCTCGGCAACGATCGGCCCTCCGGGTACTCGGCGCTCTCGACCTCTTCACGCAGCTTGTGCTGATCGGAAAACTGAACGTACAGATCCTGCATCAGGTCCATCTGAAGACCGTAGACCATGCCCGAGCTGAGCCAATCCAGTGTCGTGTCGCCCGACTCGTTGTCGAAGTAGAACAGCGCCACTTTCTTCCGGAACTCGCTCTTCGGAATCACCCGTTCGACGGTGCGCCCCTCTTCCGTCTCCACCATCACCGTCGTGGTGGCCGCACCCAGATGCTTGTCGGAGAAGAAGAATCCGACGATCATCGCGGCCGCCAGCAGGTTGGCCGGGATCCCGACTTTCTCCAGAGTCGCCCAATCGTTCCGGCCCGGCCTCCCATGGAAATAGGCCAGCATCATCACGGTCGGGATGAGCGACGCCAGCACCACCAGACAGAACTCGATCAAGTGCGGCGAGAGCGCGAAGCGGTCCACCAGCAGGTTGACGAACTCGACGATCACCCAGCCGGCGCCGAGATACAGCCCGAGGATTTGGGGGACGCGTCGGCCCAGAAGGTCTTTGATGACGGCGAAGGCCATTTATCTGCTCCCGCGTTCGGCCACACGACATGGCGGGCACTTCGGCCCGAACGTAGGCTCGATCGGATTGGTGTTTCCTATGTCCTACAGTCACCCTACGTGTCGAGGGCGGAGCAGGTTGCAGGGGCGCGACCTGTAAGGGAGATGACCGGCCGCTGGTTCGCTGCTGACGGCACAGCCCGTCCTCGATCCTCATGAAAGGGCGGAGCGTGCTCTGTCTTCGAGCTCGCCACCACCTTACCTTGCAGCCGATCCCCAACCCCAAAAAAGCCGAAGCGCTCCACCCGGAGGAACCGATGACCAGACGCCTGGTTTATCTGTGGATCCTTTTGTTTCCGCTGCCCCTCGCGGCGCCGGCCACGGCTCAGGAAGAAGAGGAGGAGGGACCCGGGCTCAACTCGGCGCTGCTGTCGGCGCTCGAGCTGCGCAACATCGGTCCCGCGCTGATGTCGGGCCGCATCGTCGACATCGCCGTCGACCCCAGCCGGCACAGCACCTGGTACGTGGCCGTGGCCTCGGGCGGCGTGTGGAAGACCGAGAACGCGGGGACGACCTGGTCGCCGATCTTCGACCGATACGGCTCGTACTCCACGGGCTGCGTGGCCGTAGACCCGCAGGATCCGCTTGTCGTCTGGGTGGGCACCGGCGAGAACAACAGCCAGCGCAGCGTCGGCTACGGCGACGGTCTCTACAAGTCGACCGATGGCGGCCGCAGCTTCACGAACGTCGGGCTGAAGGACTCCGAGCACATCGGCATGATCCGCATCGACCCGCGGGACTCCGACGTCGTCTACGTCGCGGCCCAGGGCCCGCTCTGGTCGCCGGGCGGCGACCGCGGACTCTACAAGACGACCGACGGCGGTGCGACCTGGGAGCGCATCCTCGAGGTCGACGAGCACACCGGCATCTCGGAGGTGCACTTCGATCCTCTTGATCCCAACGTGCTCTACGCCGTCGCCTACCAGCGACGCCGTCACGTCTGGACGCTAATCAACGGCGGCCCAGGCTCCGGCGTTTACAAGTCCATCGACGCGGGGGCCACCTGGCGGAAGATCAACCGCGGTCTCCCTTCCGTCGACATGGGCCGCATCGGCCTGGCCGTCTCGCCCATCGACCCCGATGTGATCTACGCGATCGTCGAAGCAGCAGACGATAAAGGTGGCTTCTTCGTTTCGGAGAACGGCGGCGAGCGCTGGTCGAGGCGGAGCGACTACGTGAGCCGCAGCCCCCAATACTATCAGGAGATCTTCGCCGACCCACATAAGTTCGGCCGCATCTACTCGATGGACGTCATCCTCCAGGTGTCCGAGGATGGCGGCCGGAGCTTCGAGTCGCTGGGCCGGGAGTGGAAGCACGTGGACAACCACGCGCTCTGGATCGACCCGACCGATCCCGACCACCTGCTGATCGGGACCGACGGCGGCCTCTACGAGACCTGGGACCGCGGCGCCAACCACGACTTCAAGGCGAACCTCCCGGTTACCCAGTTCTATAAAGTCGGCGTGGACAACGATACGCCGTTCTACAACGTCTACGGCGGAACCCAGGACAACAACACGCAGGGCGGACCGTCACGGACCAACAACGTCCACGGCATCCGCAACAGCGACTGGTTCATCACCCTCGGCGGCGACGGGTTCGACCCGGCCGTCGATCCCGCGGACCCCAACATCGTGTACTCTCAGTCGCAGTACGCCAACCTGGTCCGCTTCGATCGGCGCACCGGCGAGCGGATCGACATCCAGCCGCAGGAGGAGCGGGACGGGCCGCCGCTGCGCTGGAACTGGGACTCGCCCTTGCTGATCAGCCCGCACTCGAACACGCGGCTNNTGAGCCCCGATCTCTCTCGAAACATGGACCGCAACCGCCTGCCGGTGATGGGGCGGATCTGGAGTGTGGACGCACCATCGAAGAACCGCTCCACGTCGTTTTACGGCAACATCGTGGCCCTGACCGAGTCGCCGCTCGTGGAGGGACTGCTCTACGTGGGGACCGATGACGGGCTCATCCAGGTGAGCGAGGATGGCGGCGCCAACTGGAGGAAGATCGAGCGTACCCCCGGCGTGCCGGAGATGACCTACGTCAACGACCTCGAGGCCTCGCTTCACGATCCCAACACCGTCTTCGCCGCGCTCAACAACCACAAGCGCGGCGACTTCAAGCCCTACGTTCTCAAGAGCACCAACCGCGGGCGTTCCTGGACGTCGATCACCGGCGACCTGCCCGAGCGCGGCTCGGTCTACACGATCGTCCAGGACCACGTGAACCCGAACCTGCTGTTCGCCGGCACCGAGTTCGGCCTTTTCGTCACGCTGGACGGGGGCGCGAAGTGGATCCAGTTGAAGGGCGGCATGCCGACGATCGCCATCCGCGAACTGGAGATTCAGCGACGTGAGAACGACCTGGTCGCGGCGTCGTTCGGCCGCGGCTTCTTCATCCTCGACGACTACACGCCGCTGCGCGAGCTGAGCGCGTCGACGCTCGAGCGCGACGCGCAACTGTTCCTGATCAAGACGGCCTGGTCGTATATCGAGGCGCGCCCGCTGGGCGGTGGCGAAAAGGCCTCGCAGGGGGCCGCCTTCTTTACCGCGCCCAACCCGCCCTTCGGCGCGACCTTCACCTACTATCTGAAGGAGTCGCTGAAGACGCGCCGGGACCAGCGTCTGGCCGAGGAGCGCAAGGCGGCGAAGGAGGGCGCCGACGTCCTCTATCCGAGCTGGGACGCGCTGAAGGCCGAGGATCGCGAGGAGAAGCCGGCGGTCATCCTCACCATCCGGGACGAGGCCGGTAACGTGGTGCGCCGGATCAGCGGCTCTACATCCTCTGGCATCCACCGGACAAGCTGGGACCTGCGTTACCCCGGCTACACGGCGAGCGGCATCGAGCGCGAGGGTTTCGGCCCGCTGGCCGTCCCCGGATCTTATACGCTGAGCATCGAGAGGCGGGTGGACGGGATGACGACCGAGCTGGTGCCACCCACGCCCTTCCAGGTCGAGCCCCTCGGTATGCCCAGCCTGCCGCCGGCCGATCGCGCGGCGATCCTCGCCTTCCAGCGACAGACCGGCGAGCTGCAGCGCGCCGTGATGGGCGCCGACCGTGCCGCACGCGACGCGGCCGAGCGCCTCGAGGCGATCAAGGAGATGATCGACGTCTGGCCCAACGCCGATCCGGCACTGCGTCAGGAGGCTCGGACGCTCGAGCTGCGGCTGATGGACATGCGCGAGCGCTTGAACGGCGATCCGACCCGGCCACGGCGCAACGAGCCGGCGATGCCGGGCATCATGAACCGGGTGCAGGGCGTTGTCTTTGGCCACTGGTCCTCGACCTCGGCTCCCACGGCGACGCACCGAAGGAACTACGAGATCGCCGCCCAGGAGTTCGGCGAGCTTCACGACGAGCTGCGCCAGCTCATCGAGCGCGACCTGGTGACGCTGGAAGATCGGCTGGAGGCCGCCGGCGCCCCGTGGACGCCCGGACGACGTTTGCCTCGCTGGGAGCGCCGCTAGCCAGGCGCCCTAACCCGCTTCGCGACGAACGGCAGACCCGGGACGCTCCGAGACCCGGGCTAGAAAGGGAGGGCAGCGCGATGCTGCCCTCCCTCTTTCTGACGAGGCAGTCGGCCAGGCGCCCGTCACCGCCTGACCTCCTGCCCGAGTGCAATGCGGCCGCTAACGACGAACCACGGTCAGGGCTTTCTTCAGCACCTGGCCACCCCCCTCCATCACCACGTAGTAGATGCCGGTGCCGACCAGCTCGCGTCTGTCGTTCGCCCCGTCCCAGCTCAGCGTGTGCCGCCCAGCCGGCAAGACCTGATCGAGCACCACCGCCACCTTCCGTCCCTTGAGGTCGAAGACCGTTACACGCACCGGCCTCGGATCAGGCGTTTCGGGGATGGTGACCTGAAACCGCACACCTCCCGCGGCCAGCTGGCCCGGAGTCGGTTCGCCGGAGCCGACCACGAGCGGATTCGGGTAGATCGCGCTCAGGCTGAATGAGAGCGGGGTTTCATCCGCCGCGACCTGCGAGGTCGCCACGGGCGGCACGATGCTGACGGCGTCGACACCGATCACGGCCTCGCCGTCGACCGTCTCGCCCGTGAGCACGCCTTCCGTGTCCCCGGGCGCGAATCCGGCTTGCTCCGTCCAGAAATGGCACACCTGGTCCAACCGACCATCGCCGTTGACATCTTCCGACGACGGGTTGCAATGGCTGAGGCTCTCCTCATCCCCTGTCGGCCCGAACCTCAGTGAGCTCTTGTCGAGACGCTCCGGAGCATCGAACTCCTCGTCGGACAGAACCGCCACTGGAATCTTCCCTTTGCTATTGGGGTTGATGCTGTTCGGGTCGCTGCCCGGCTTGATATCGATGGCCACCTCGATCTCCACCGGAAACAGGGCCAGATAGAATTCGTAGATGCTTCGGGTCAGCTCCTCGAAGCTCGCTGAGTCGCGGGCGCTGTACAATGCGATGATCAGCTCGGTCGTGTCCTCTGCCGGGAGCCGGAACGGACCGATGTGGAGCTGCGACAGGTTACCGGCGGTGTTGGCGCTCCAACCCTGCCAGGTGCTGTCCGCCCAGGCCACGGGGCAGCCACCGTTATTGAAGGGTCCGCAACCGGCCAGGAACAGCGTGTCGGGGCCCATGCCGGCACCCAGCGGCCGGCCGGACACGTAGCTCCAACTTCCGGGCACCCAGCCACCGAAGTCGCATTGCCTTGCAACTGTCGGCCAGTCATTGGAGCGGAAGGTCCGCCAGCGCGTCACGTTGCTGAAGAAGTTTAGGCAGGCCGTCTCGTCGAGGACGTTGTCGGCCGTGGACGACAGCACGCCGAACCGCCGGCGATCGGAACCCTGGTTCCACACTTGGCCCCACTGGCCGAAGTTCCAGTTGATCGCGTGGTTGTAAGTTATGGTGTCGCCCGCCAGCGGGTGCGAGGGAAGATAGAACGGGCTGGTGGGCTCGGTGAAAAGCTTGTTGCGCAAGTCCCCAATCGGCGACTTCAGGACGACGATCCCGTGGGCACCCTCCTCGAACGCATTGAACGGCCGGGTGAAGCCGCCACAAGTGTTCCCGATCAGCGGAATCGGATCGACCGCCGCGCACTCGGGGCTGAACCGGTCGTTGCTCTCGGACGAGACCCAGGCGCCCAGCTCGGGGATCATGTAGTTGTCGCCGTCCTGGCTGCGGCCCGGCCAGGGCCCGAGGCCGATGTAGAGGGAGTCGTAGTCGTGCGGGACACCGTAGAGCTGGGAGCTGTTGTTGACGATGATTCCCGCCCAGAACTTCGCGTTGCCCAGCTCCGGAAAGCTGAAGCTGAACGCGTCGAAGCGAACGTCGAGGCCCAGCGGGTACCCCTCACGCGTCGGATCGCCGATGCCGCCCGGTACCACGTTGCCGAATCTCGGCAGCACCGCCGAATTGTAGTCGTTGAAGTGGCCGTAAGTGGCGACGTTGTCGCCCAAGAACCTGCTCGGGTTCTTCCAACCGGAGGGAATCTCCCAGCGGTTCCAGCGGAAGTCGGTGCCCCGCTGGTTGAAGGCGCGGATCCAGCTGCGGCGGCTGACCGGACGGTCGCCGACCCACTGGGTTCCGCCGAACGACCATGTCGGCGGGCAGTCGCTGCCGGGAAGCAGCTGGAACCCAGGATTCATGGCGGCACCCCCCGGCGCGGCCGAGTGGTCGAGGCACGAGCCATCTGTCGTGCTCGTCACTCCCGAGAGCAGCGTGCCCACCAGACCGTCGGCCGCGTCCAGGTCTTTGGGGCGGCCGAAGACATCGCCGTTCCACAGCACCGTCCAGCCGGGTGGGTCGCCCTGGACGTTCTGCAGGCTCCCGACGCCCTCGGCCAGGTATCGCACCCATTCGCTGCGGGGCGCCCCCCACATCAGCGGGATCCCGAACGTCTGGAACCGCGTTCCCGCCACCGTGTTGTATTGGTTGATCGGCGAAAACAAGTTGAATATCGGCCCGCCATAGTCGTCTCCAGGCCCGGTGTTCGTCTCCCAGATGACGTTGTCGCCCACCATCCGCAGGCTGGTCCAGGCGCGGTCGCCGAAGCCGAACAGCTTGAACTGCGACTGCGCCTCACTCATGGCTGCCGCGATGTCCCAGGGCTCCGCTCCCGTCTCCTCCGCTGTGATGGGGTCGACCTCGATGTAACGGGGCGGCGCCTCTTGCGCGGCGGCGCTCGAGGCAAGCGGTAAAGCAGCCAACCCGAGGAAGACTGCCGCAACCGTCGCCGCCGCAAAGCCAGTCATTCGATGACTATTCACGATGCTACCCTCCTCCTGCGGTACAACGAACCGGCCAAGTCGCACTTACGAGAGTGTCGGTATCGCTAAAAGCCGATCTCCATCGTCAGATGCGTATCTTCATTCACGAACTCGTTGCCCTCGACCAAACGTGCCAGGTCAAACGAGAAGCTCTTGATGCGAACGCCGAGCCCGAGCGCCACGGTCGTCGCCGAATCCAACGGATCATGCGTGAAACCTGTGCGGAGAAAGAACACATCGCCAACGCCCAGTTCCGCACCCACATGCTGGATGTTCAGGTCGAGTCCGGCCCCCGGCACAAGCGGCTGCTCGCTGTCGAACCCGACGAGGAGGCTCAACCGCTCGCCGGCCTTCGGCGCCAGCCAGCGCAGCACCTCGAGGCTCAGCCCCGCCCGCAGACGTCGCGGCAACGGCTCACGATCCGCATCGTCGGCGAAAGCGATCCCGCGTCCCAGGCTCAGGACCGCGGCGCCGACGCTCAAGGGTACCCTGGCGATGGGACGGACCAGCACCCCCACGTCCCCGCCGACCGAAGTACCACCGCCGTGAAAACCGCCGTAGAGACCCGCCGGAGCGATCTGGACATCGTAGAAGCCTAGGCTGGCGCCGAGCATGATCCGCCCCCCCAAGGACCGGGCCACGGTGAGACGCAACTCGGTGGCTCGCGGGGTGAACCTGGCGAGGACCTCATCGGGATCCGAGGACCCGGTGATGAGCTGCTCGTCGAACGAGAAGACCTTGACGGAGAGGCCCAGGGTGCCGACCGGCCGCAGCGGTAGCGCACCAGCAGCGTACCACTGGCGGTAACTGAAGGCCGAGTGGAACGCGAGTCCGAGCCTCGGGCTCGCCACCTCGCCCAGGCCGGCCGGGTTGTAAAGAATGCTCTCCAGCGAGCCGCTAATCGCGGTGCAGGGCACGCGAAGTCCGACGGCTCGAGCCCCGAGCGGCAGATCCAGTAGCTGCAGTCCAGTGGTTCCAGCACCTCCTTGGCCGAAGGCCAAGGCAGGGCAGCAGAGCAAGAGAAGCAGAGCTCTGGTCAGTGTTCTCCGCCCGCTCCGCGTGGTGTAACCCGAGGTGGCTGGGAATGTAAGTCGCCGATCGGAAGGTCTTCGGC
>JABAOH010014741.1_pt3 | contig 27425 bp, 27 predicted proteins | sample 7062181 | NCBI WGS metagenome assembly JABAOH01 (sample SAMN14538630, study PRJNA623070) | marine sediment metagenome | biome: marine biome [ENVO:00000428]; feature: marine pelagic biome [ENVO:01000023]; material: deep marine sediment [ENVO:00002113]; isolation source: pool of 5 deep marine...
ATGTTAATTTTTTGTTAATTTCTAAGGGCTGTTGTTCAGGAAAAAATTTACAAAAAATTTACAACTTTTTTACACGAATGTTATATTTTGGATATAAGCTTTTTTTAGAAGAAGCAGAAGAGGAGGATAGTGTGCCGGGGAACAAAGGTTGACTTCTGTCTGGTTCTGCCAGGGGAGGAACCATGAGTTCAAGAAATAGATTATAGCCGAATTATCGAATATTATAAAGTCTGGTAATTCGGCTTTTTATTTTTCCGGCGGGATAATTCTTTATAGAAAAAAATTATCATAAGGAGTTAGTTTTGGGGAAGAACGCTTCAATAGAAATAATAAGAAACCTGGGAGAAAAGTTCGAAGGGAAGTCTTCCCGATTGGTAAAAGCGAACGGTAGACTGATAGAACTCAAGAAAGAGTTATCTAGAAAAGTAAGGCAGAGGACGAAGGCGCTATCTTTTCTGTACAGGATAGAAAGAGATATTTCCAATAAGTTGAAGATGGAAGATGTTCTAAAAGTAATCGTGGAAAAAATGAGTTCCATTCTGAATGTAAAAATATGCTCTATCCTGTTAATAGATGATAAGACTGGCAAGTTGTCAATTAAATGTGCTAAGGGATTGGAACAAAAAATTCTGAAGGACTCAGAGCTTGAAGTGGGAGACAATATTTCGGGCTGGGTAGTGAGACATAATAAGCCAATTTTAGTGAAAAATATTGACAAAGATGCTCGCTTTGTTAAGAGAAATGGGGAGAAATATTATAATGAATCTCTAATGAGTGTTCCTTTGGCTATAAAAGATAAAGTTATAGGAGTTATCAATGTAAACAACAAAAAGTCGAGAAGAATTTTTAATCAGGAAGACTTTCGATTGCTCAAGCAGATAGCTGCTCAGGTGGCGATAGTTATCGAAAATGCCAGGCTTTACAGGAGTTTAAGCAATCTTTATATGCGCACCATTACCACTTTAGCAGCTACTATCGATGCGCGTGACCATTATACCAGGAGACATTCGGAGATGGTGGCTAAATACGCTGTAGCTATCGCTGAAGCGATGAAACTCCCTCCTGAGCGCGTAGAGCTTATCAGGCAGGCTTCCCATTTACACGATATTGGTAAGATCGGAGTGCACGACTTTATCCTCCTTAAGCCCGATAAATTAACTGATGAAGAATGGGAGGAAGTAAAACTCCATTCAGTTAAAGGTGCTGAAATACTGGCCCCCCTGGTTGTTTTCCTTAACGGAGTAATCGATATGGTCAAGCAGCATCACGAAAGATATGACGGGAGAGGTTATCCCGGCTACTACAGAGATGAGAAAATAGATATAGGAGCAAGGATAATGGCTGTAGCTGATGCCTTTGATGCTATGTTATCGGAAAGACCGTATAGGAAAGCATATTCTAAAAAGAAAGCAATTGAAGAGTTGAGAGAAAATAGTGGAACGCAATTCGATCCTAAAGTTGTGGAGACTTTTCTTAAGGTATTAAATAAGGGTGCAGGATTAATTCAAAATAGATATCAATAATTAACCGATAGATTGGCAGAAAAGGGGACTGTCCCCCTGGAAAAAGGGGACTGTTCCCTTTTTATTTTGTACTTGACAGGCACACATATGTGTGCTATAATTGAAACTGGAAGGGTTTATTATGCCTGAAAATTTAACCCCTAAGCAGAAGCAGGTATTAGATTTTATCCTTGAGAGGGTGCATACTGTGGGGTCTCCACCTACAATTCGGGAGATAGCCCAACATTTCGATTTCTCCTCCACCGGCTCTCCCAGAGTCCATCTCAAGGCTCTTGCCAGGAAGGGCTATTTAAGGTTGAACCCTCAGATTTCTAGAGGAATCGAGGTCCTCGCCCGGGCTATAGGGATACCCATTGTGGGTCGGGTGAAGGCAGGAGGCCTAGAATTAGCAGTTGAGGATGTAGAAGATTATCTTGACCTCTCCAGGGTCTTTCCTCGCGAGGAAAACATGTTTGCCCTGCGAGTAAAAGGGGATAGTATGGTTGGGCTGGGGATAATGGATGGAGATCTGGCTATTGTGCAGAGGCAACCCTCAGCCGAGGAAGGTGAAATTGTTGTTGCCTTAATTGGAGAAGAAGCCACAGTGAAACGCTTCTTTAAGGAGCCCCGGGGAGTGCGTCTGGAGCCAGCCAATCCTGCTTATGCACCCATTGTTAGTAAAGATGCCATAATTGTGGGTAAAGTGATTGGACTGGTACGGGGATATGGAACTGTAAAGGTTATAGGCTGAAGTTTAAACTTCAAGGACGCTTGCCTATAGAACTACCCACCTTACATTCTTCCGAGGTAGATTTATGTACGAAGTTATCGAAGAACCTATCCAGGTAGGAGCTATCTTTAAGGGTAGTAAAATCAAACCACGCTGGTTCATATGGAAAAGGAGAAAGTACCCCATAAGGGATGTAACCTTTAGGTGGCAAGACAGGAAAGGGGAAGAGACTCTACTCTATTTCTCGGTCTCCGATGGGGTCAATACATATGAGATATGCTTTAACCAGAAGAGGCTCAACTGGTTTTTGAGCAAGGTCTCCATTGAGGGATAATTGTGAACAGGGTCGTTATACATGTGGATATGAATGCCTTCTTTGCCAGCATTGAGCAGAAGGCTAATCCCCGCCTTCGGAATAAGCCCGTGCTGGTGGGTGGAAGCCCACATTCCCGCACGGTGGTGGCTACTGCTTCTTATGAAGCGAGGGAATACGGAGTTAAGACTGGCATGCCTCTAAGTGAGGCAAGGAGACTCTGTCCCCAGGCAATCCTGGTGGAGGGAAACTCGGCAAAGTATATAGACACTTCCCTGGAGATTATTAAAATTCTTAATGAGTTCACAGACCAGGTAGAGGTCTTCTCCATTGATGAAGCATTTATTGACGTTACGGGAAGCCAGGCTCTATTTGGCAAGCCAATTGAGATTGCCCGCAAGATTAAAGAACGTTTAAGGAAAAAGTTAGGTTTGACCTGCTCTATTGGAATTGCTCCCAATAAACTTCTGGCTAAACTTGCATCAGAGATGGAAAAGCCAGATGGTCTTGTAGAGATAGAGGAAGAGGAGGTATCGAATATTTTGGCCAACCTTCCGGTGGAGAAGCTCTGTGGAATCGGGGAAAAGACTGCCTTCCATCTTTCCCGATTAGGTATAAGGACTGCAAAGGAGTTAGGGAATGCTTCTGTAGACCTTCTCATTCACCACTTCGGAATCATTGGACATCTGTTAAAGCAGATGGGAAGGGGAATGGATGGAAGTCGAGTTATCTCTTATACTGAGGAAGGGGAAGTAAAATCTATGGGACATTCCTATACTCTTCCCGGGGATACCTGGGATATGGAGATGATTAGAACAGTACTTTTGAGGCTCTCGGAACAGGTGGGAAGGCGTTTAAGGAAGGGAGGATATAGAGGCAGGAGAGTGACTTTAGTTTTAAGATACTCCGATTTCTTCACATTCAGTCGCGACCTCTCTATATCGGATTATATCGACTATGGTCTGGATATTTACTATGTAGCGTTGAGAATCTTAAAAAGAATCGGACGGCTGGCTAGAGCGGTGAGGCTTGTGGGAGTGAAAGTATCCAACCTCATCTCCGATTGTGGACAGTTGTATCTCCTGGAGAGTTATAAAAAGAGAGAAGCTCTGATGGGAGCGATCGATAGAATTAATGATAAGTTTGGTGAGTTTACTTTACATCCCTGCCGCCTGTTAATGGAAACTCCTTGCGAAAAGATATTCCCCTACAAGATTACCCCTCCCCAGCGAAAGCCCCTTTCCCATCTTAATCCTTTTCATACCTGACCAAATTTTCTCGGCCTACCACCCCCGCCCAAAATCTCAACAATTTAAGGACAGTTTGTGAAGAGCAATTGGAATTTTAGCCAAAAAACGAGGGCGACTCTTCCTCTTGCAAGCCCCGATAAATCGGGGTCCGACGGCCCCCGATGAAATCGGGGGGAGGAGTTTTGATTTGCGCCCTGCAGAGCCCTAAGGTTTTTGGCGTTAAGAAATTCCTTGAGCGATGAACAAATTGTCTTTAAATTAGTGCTGTTATTTAAAAGGTTTGACTTTTTAGACTATTTATGGTATATTTGGATGCGGAAAAATCTAAAGGTTCATTGGAGATTTTGATAAATAAGAAGCAGGGAGGGTTTAGTGATATCTCGAAAGAAAAAAGCCATAATGGATGCAAACGAAATTTCCTGGACGATAAAGAGGATGGCACACGAAATTGTGGAGAAAAGCTACGGAACAGAAGACCTGGTCATTGTGGGAATTCAGACCAGGGGAGTCCATCTCGCCAAGCGGATTGCCAGGGAGATAGAGAGTATTGAGAAGAAGGAAGTGCCCGTGGGGGCTCTGGATATCACTCTCTACCGCGACGATGTGGATTCGATAGCACATCAGCCTCTGGTTAAGGAGACGAGAATTCCTTTCGATATTACCGATAAGAAGGTAGTGCTTGTTGACGACGTTCTCTTTGCCGGAAGGACTGTAAGGGCTGCCCTCGATGAACTGATAGATTTCGGCCGCCCCAAAGTTATAAAATTAGCAGTTTTAATCGATAGGGGTCTTAGAGAACTCCCCATCCAGCCCGACTTCGTGGGGAAAATTTATCCCACTTCTAAGAAAGAGCTTGTCTGCGTGAATTTGAAGGAAGAGGATGGAGAGGACAGTGTGGTGTTAAAATGATGAACCTTTGTGGAAGGGCGCCGGTCCCGATGAAATCGGGACGACCGAACGAAGTGAGGGAAAGGTGCGGGCGCGAGACGGTGAGCGCCCCGGGGAACAGAGAGCGAAGCGAACGCTCCGATAAATCGGAGTGCACAGGTCCGACAGGACTCCGAACTCTGATGGAGGCGTCGAACTCCTTCGGAGCGGATTCACATAGGAGTGATAAATGCGGTTAAAGAATAAGGATTTGCTCGGTCTGGAATATCTGGACAGGGAAGAGATAAACTTAATTTTAGAGACAGCGAAACCATTTAAGGAACTGTTTACCCGCTCAGTGAAGAAAGTCCCTCCTTTACGGGGTAAGACAGTGGTACTTCTCTTCTACGAGCCGTCGACAAGGACCAGAACTTCATTCGAGTTGGCAGCCAAGAGGTTAAGTGCCGATGTTTTGAATATTTCCGCCTCCACTTCCAGTGTGGCCAAAGGCGAAAGTCTAATCGATACGGCAAAAACTTTGGAAGCAATGAAGGCTGACTTCGTGGTGATTCGCCATTCCATGGCAGGAGCTCCCCAGATTCTTGCCAGAACAATAAGTGCCTCCATAGTTAATGCTGGTGATGGAACTCACGAGCATCCCACTCAGGGATTACTGGATATGTTCACCATCTGGGAGAAGAAGGGGAGACTTTCAGGCCTGAAGGTTGCTATTGTGGGAGACATTCTTCACTCGCGCGTTGCTCGCTCAAATATCTGGGGATTAAATAAGATGGGAGCAAAAGTATACGTGGTAGGGCCAGCAACCTTGATACCTCCCAGGATTGAACAGATGGGCGTGAAAATCTTCTACGACCTGGATGAGATAATCGATGAGCTCGATGTGATTAACATTTTGAGAATTCAGATGGAGAGACAGAAGGAGAATCTGTTCCCTTCCTTGCGGGAGTATAATGAAATCTTTGGCGTTACCGACGAAAGATTGAAAAGAGCGAAGAAAGATCTGCTGGTGATGCATCCCGGCCCAATGAACAGGGGCATAGAGATATCTTCGTCGGTAGCAGAGGGTTCGCGCTCTGTAATCACCGAACAGGTTACCAACGGGATTGCAGTGAGGATGGCAGTCCTTTACCTTCTGGCTGGCGGAGATAAGCGGGGTATGAAAAGATAGGAATCACAATCATATCGGGAGGAAAGTGTTGAAATTAGTAATTAGGAATGGAAGAGCAGTCGATCCTAAAAATAAGATTGACAAGAAAGTAGACATCCTGATTGAAGATGGAAAGATAGTGAAGATTGGAGAATCTCCAAAATTCAGGCCGGGAGATGTTACCAGGTCTACGATAACCATTGATGCTACGGGCAAGGTAGTCACCCCTGGGTTGATTGATATGCATACTCATTTAAGAGAACCGGGCAGGGAAGACGAGGAAACAATCGCTTCCGGAACCCGTGCTGCCGCACAGGGAGGATTTACCTCTATCTGTTGTATGCCCAATACGCAGCCTGTTGTCGATTCTGTCTCTGGCGTGAAATTTATCCTCACCACAGCTTCCCAGGAAGGAATAGTGAATGTTTATCCTGTAGGGAGCATTACCAAAGGACGGAAGGGGGAAGAGCTGGCAGAGATAGGAAAGATGAGAATTGCCGGAATTGTGGGTATCTCTGATGACGGCAAACCAGTGATGAACGCTCAGATAATGAGGAGGGCCTTGGAATATGCCAAGATGTTCAATCTCCCGGTAATCTCTCACTGCGAGGATTTAAACCTTTCTACGGGTGGGGTAATGAACGAAGGATTTACCTCCACGGTTTTAGGTTTAAAAGGAATACCCAGGCAGGCTGAAGAGATAATGGTTGCCCGGGATATTGCCCTGGCAGAGTTGACCGGGGGAAAGTTACATTTGGCCCACATTACCACCCGTGGCTCCGTAGAACTGGTCCGCCAGGCGAAAAAGAAGAGAATAAAGGTAACCTGCGAAACCGCACCCCACTACTTCTCCCTTTCTGAAGAGGATGTCCGGGGTTATGACACTAATACGAAGATAAATCCTCCTTTAAGAACTAAAGACGATATCGAGGCATTATGTGAAGGACTGGCTGATGGTACAATCGACTGTATAGTATCAGACCACGCCCCCCATCTGGACGTGGAGAAAGATTTAGAATATAATATGGCGCCCTTTGGCATAATCGGGCTGGAGACGATGGTGCCCTTGATTATTACAAATCTGGTAGGGAAGAAGATACTAAACTTAAATCAAGCAATTGCAAAAATGACTGTGAACCCGGCAAATATTCTTGGGCTGGAGAAGGGGGCTCTCTCCATAGGGTCTGATGCTGACCTCACCATAATCGATTTGAATCTGAAGAAGAAGATCGACAACGAATTCAGTTCGCAGAGCAAGAACTCCCCATTTATTGGTATGGAGTTGAAGGGGTTCCCGGTGGCAACCATAGTCGGGGGCAAGATGGTAATGGAAGATGGAAAGCTCGTTTAGGAAGCCTTGGCGAATTTATCCTCACTTCCCAGGGAACCTTTTTTTCGCCATCGGCGAAAAACCATCCCCTCAAGTCTTTCGGAAAATTCGCCAGGCTTCTCATAGCTTTTTAGGGAAGCTTTTTTGTTTTTGAGCGAAAAAAGCATGTCCTTAAGTCGTTCGAAAAGAATTCTCCAAGCTTCCCGGAGAAATGGTATGGTCCAAATTGATGCAAAGATTCTAGTGAATGAGGGAATTGGGCCCCAGCGGCATAAGATGGCCCTTTATGCTCCTCAAATTGGACGCCAGGCGAAGCCTGGTCAATTTATCCACGTAAGAGTCTCTAATAATTTTCCTCCTCTTTTGCGAAGACCTTTTAGCATCCATCGCGTAGAAGGTCAAAAGATTGAGATACTGTATAAGGTTGTAGGGAAAGGCACAGAGATTTTAAGCGAAAAGAAGAGAGGAGAATACCTGGATATTCTTGGTCCTCTGGGAAAGGGTTATCGGTTGCCATCTGCTACATCAAAGATATCAGACATTATACTTGTAGCCGGAGGCACAGGAGTGGCCTCCCTTCTTTTCTTAGCAGAAGCGATCTCCGTTGCCAATGCGGAATTATCAATTCTCGTTCTCATTGGGGCTAAGAATAGAGAGGAACTCCTGTGCGAAGAAGATTTTAGAAGACTGGGTTGTCGGGTGGAGGTAGCTACGGAAAATGGCAGCAGAGGATATAAGGGTCTGGCGAGCGACCTTTTAGAAAACTACCTGCCACTTTCAGAGGATAGACCCAAGCCAGCAGTCTTCGCCTGCGGACCTTCGGAGATGCTGAAAAGAATAGGGAAGATTTCCAGAAAACATCGATTTCCCTGCCAGGTTTCCTTAGAAGAACGCCTGGCTTGTGGAGTGGGTGCCTGCCTCGGTTGCGTGGTTAAAGCCAAAGGTTCTAGTTATACTTATAAACGAGTCTGTAAAGACGGGCCTGTCTTTGACGCCGGGGAGTTAATTTGGTAATGATGCAAAAGGCAAAAGATAAACCCCCAAATTTAGGAATAGAACTTGCAGGGATTTCTTTGAAAAATCCTGTAATGGTCGCTTCAGGAACATTTGGCTACGGAGAAGAGTATGCCGAACTTGTAGATTTAAACAGGCTAGGAGCAATTGTTGCTAAGACCATTACTTTAAAGCCGAGGCTGGGAAACGAACCTCCCAGGATTGTGGAGACCGCCTCAGGAGTGCTGAATTCGATCGGGCTACAAAATGTCGGTATAGATGCGTTCATTAATGAGAAGTTACCGTTCTTCAGGGAATACGACGTTCCTTTAATTGTGAGTATTGCTGGTGATACCATAGATGAGTATGTCCAACTGGCAAAGACCTTGAAAGGAGAGGAGATTTCCGGGCTGGAATTGAACCTTTCCTGTCCCAACATAAAATATGGCAGGAAATTTATGTTTGCACAAGACCCCAAGACAACTCATCAGGTTGTAAGTAGAGTAAGGAAGGCGACAAGCCTTCCCCTTATGGTGAAGCTTTCTCCTAATGTTACGGACATATCTTCTATTGCCCGGGTATGTGAGGAGGCGGGAGCGGATGGAGTCTCCTTGATAAACACATTTACGGGTATGGCAATAGATATAGAAAGTAGAAAACCTATATTACGCCAGATTACAGGTGGTCTTTCCGGTCCGGCAATTAAGCCGATAGCTCTGAGGATGGTGTATGAAGTTCATAGAGCAGTGAAGATTCCCATAATCGGCATAGGTGGAATTATGACCGCTGGTGATGCCTTAGAATTTATTATTGCTGGCGCTGAAGCTGTTGCAATTGGCACAGGTAATTTTGTTGATCCCCTGACGCCGATTAAAGTTATTGATGGAATAAGAGAATACATGATAAGGAACAAAATTAAAGATATAAAATCAATGGTAGGGAGCTTGCAGTGTCGGAAAAGCTGATTGTAGCCCTCGATGTGGAGGAGATGGAAAAGGCAGAGAATTTAGTCGATTCTCTGATTCCCTATGTTAAGTTGTTTAAAGTTGGTAGCTTCTTGTTTACTGCTTGTGGCCCGAAAATTTTGGGTATGGTAGTAAAAAAAGGAGGCAAAGTATTTTTAGATTTAAAGTATTTTGATATTCCCAATGTGGTTAGTAACTCTGTCAAAATGGCCCAAACACACGGCGTCTTCTCCTTGACTCTCTCTATCCTTGGAGGTAGAAAGATGTTGGAGGCAGCAGCTTCCATTCATCCCCGACCTCTTCTCTGGGGAGTTACTATTTTGACCAGTATAGATTCCCCCGATATGAATGAACTGGGAATATCCAGGGAGATTGGCGATGAAGTTGTATCTCTGGCGAAGATCGCTGAAAGTGCGGGATTGGAAGGTGTCGTGGCTTCCCCCCTGGAAATTGAGATTATCAGGAAGGCCACCAGAAAAGATTTCATAATAGTCACTCCGGGAATAAGACCTGTGGCGCAGGAAAAATCTTCAGGCGATGACCAAAAGAGGGTAATGGCTCCTGGCGAAGCTTTAAAGAGAGGAGCCGACTATATCGTTGTAGGAAGGCCCATCATAGAGGCCCCTAACCCTGTTGCAGCAGTTAAAGCAATATTGCAGGAGATGGAGAAGTAAAGTTGACTGAGAGAGAGGTTTTAGAGATATTCGAGAAAAGTGGTGCGCTTCTTTCCGGACACTTCAGGCTCTCTTCTGGTTTACATTCAGAGAAGTATCTTCAATGCGCTTTGGTTCTTCAATATCCGGATTTGGCGCAAAAGCTTTGTAATCAACTCGCCTCTGTGCTTGAGCTTCATGGGTCAAAGATTGATGCTGTGGTTTCTCCCGCTATTGGCGGAATAGTAGTAGGTCAAGAGGTAGCTAAAGTTTTGGGCTGTCGAGCCATATTTTGCGAGAGAGAACAGGGCAAGATGAAGTTACGTCGGGGGTTTAAAATAGAAAAAGAAGAGAAAGTTATAATAGTCGAAGATGTAATTACTACAGGCGGTTCGGTTAAGGACATAGTAAAAATTGTGCAGGATCTGGGTGGAAAGGTTGAGGGAATTGGAGTAATTGTTGACCGTAGCAAGCCCTCCCTTTCAGATGAACTGGCTAATCTAAATCTATCCCTGAAGAGCCTTTTGAGGATAGATATAGAGACTTATTCTCCCCAGGAGTGCCCGATTTGTAAGAAGGCAATTCCTTTGCAAAAACCGGGAAGCAGATAAGAGGATGATCATGGCCAATATTCTTCCTTTTAGAGGTATTTTCTATAATCGAGAAAAGATAAAGGAGTTATCGCGGGTTCTTGCTCCACCTTTCGATATTATCTCTAGTGAGGCGCAGGAGAGGTACTACCAGATGAGTCCATACAACGTAATCAGACTCATCCTGGGGGAAAAATTTACCGGCGATAATGAAGCCAATAACAGATATACCAGATCAGCCCAGTTTTTTCAGGAGTGGTGTGAGCAAGAGATACTGGTAAGAGACGGTTCCCCTTCCATCTATCTTGTGGAACAGGAATATGAGTTGAGAAGTGATATGTTCGGGGAGGTGGCTTACGGAGGTAAAGGAAAAACTGCCAAGAGGTGCGGATTTATAGCTCTTGCCCAGTTGGAGGATTTCTCCAAAGGCATAGTGCGACCGCATGAAAGTACGCTGGTCGAGCCAAAAAGAGATAGGTTAGATCTTCTCCGGGCTTGCCGGGCAAACTTCTCCCAGATTTTTACCACTTATGAGGATGCAGAAAATAGAATTGATAGATTGTGGGAAGACAAGGGTAACGAGACTCCGCTAATCGACCTTATCCATGAAGAAAATATCAGACATAAGTTGTGGAAAATAGACGATCAGAAGTCAATTAACTTGATAGTGGAAGGGATGAGAGATAAGCAATTATTTATCGCTGATGGTCACCATCGTTATGAGAGTGCCCTGGAGTATCGAAATGAGTTGAGGAAAAGTAATCCCAGAAATTCGGCCCAGGAGAGTTATAACTATGTAATGGCATACTTCGTAAATATGGAAAACGGCGGGCTTGAGATTTTGCCTATTCACCGAGTAATCAGAAACTTTGAGGGGTTTGATGGAAAGAAATTAATTATGGGAGTAGAGGAATATTTTGATATAAAAAGGATTGACAGCCTAAAAGAACTATTAAGTCAGATGAAAAACGAGAAAACAAAACACAGAATAGGAATGTATATGGGCGGGAATGAATTTTATCTATTGAGTTTAAAAGATGAAAAAATCACCAAAGGGTTGATTAAGGAAAGAGCGGAGGTCTTTTGTGAGCTGGATGTAGTAATATTGCATACTTTGATTATGGAGAAGGTTTTGAAAATTTCCAGGGAGAATCAAAAAGATATAACATATTCCGAAAAGATTAATCAGACAATTAGTAAAGTAAGAGACGGTTCACACTGTGTGGCTTTTTTCCTCAGGCCGGTAAAGGTATCAGAGTTTAAAACCGTAGTTGAAGCCGGGGAGATAATGCCCAAAAAATCAACATTTTTTTATCCCAAGCTGTTGAGCGGTTTAGTAATTAATAAGATTGATTAGATATGGAGTAGTCCGATTCATCGTCCCGATTTTCAATCGGGATTCCAGTCGCTGGCAATGACAGATTGTACAGGCAGGTGAATATGAAAAAGATATTCTTATTGGTTATTGTTATCTTGATGATCGTCTGGCTACCTAATATTTCTCTGGGAGTAACTGGGGTGGAGGAAGACCCGGTCTTCCATTACCTTTTAGGAAGCATCTATTACCAGGACGGGGATATAAGAGCTGCTGCTTTGGAATATCAAAAAGCAGTGCAACTGGATAGTAGTTCGCCATTTCTCCACCTGGAACTGGGGAAAGTATATTATGCTTTGGGGCAGTTTGATGAGGCCGTAAACGAGTTTTATAGGACTTTGAATCTCCAGGAAAATAACCGGGAGGCTTACGAATATTTGGCGGAGATTTACAGAAGGAGAGAGCAAGAATCAGAAGCCATCGAATTTTATAAAAAGATAGTGGAGTTGAATCCCGAAGATTTGGAGGCCAAGCTCGATTTAGCGAGAATGTACGAAGAGATGAAAAAAATTGACCTGGCAATTGAACAGTACAAAGAAATAATCAGGATAGACCCGGAACAGTGGGAAGCTCGGCTTTCTCTGGCATCAATTTACGAATTCCAGGGTAAATACAGAAAAGCAATAGAAGAGTACTTAAAATGTAGAAAAATTGACCCAGAAAATCCGTTAATTTATAATAAACTCGGCGCGCTCTATTTTTCCATTAAGAATATCTCCAAAGCGAAAGAAAACTTCTCCAAGAGTCTAGAGTTAGATCCCCATAATCTGAAAGCTCTCCACAGTATGGCTCTGATTTTCGAGCAGGAGAAAGACTGGGACCAGGCAATCGAATACCTGGAGAAGATCAACCTCCTGCAGAAAGACGTAATGGAGACCTATTTACATCTAGGAATCATATATTTGCAGAAGGGCGATTATCAGAAAGCGAAGGAAGTTCTGCAAGAAGCAACTGAGTTCAAACCGGAAGACGCCAATATCTGGTATTTTTTGGGAATTTGCCTGGAGGAAGAGAAGAAATATTCTGAGGCAGTAGATGCTTTTTCCAAGGCAATAAAATATGACCCCAAGAATGTAGAGGCCTATTTCCATTTGGGCATCTGTTATGACCAGCTGGAAAACTTCGATCTCTGTTACCAGGCTCTGGAGGAAGTAATCAGGATGAGTCCCCGCCATGCTCAGGCGCGCAACTACCTTGGTTATTCCTGGGCTGAACGCGGGATAAATTTAGATGAAGCGTTGGAACATATTCAGAGAGCCCTGGAGCTTGATCCCGAAAACGGCGCCTACAGGGATAGCCTGGGCTGGGTATACTTTAAGCAAGGGGAATATTCAAAAGCGCAGGAAGAGTTGAAAAAGGCAATAAGATTGATGAAGGACCCGGTAATCTATGAACATCTTGGTGATACTTATAATAAATTGGGTGAAGGCCGGAGAGCTCTTGATGCATATCGTAAAGCATTAGAGCTGGATGCGGAAAATGAGAAGTTAATGGAGAAAATAGGAAATTTAAAGAAAGAATTGAAGGAATAATGAGAATTCGAGCTTATGGGAAGATAAACTTATATTTACAGGTATTGGATAAGTTCCCCAGAGGGAAAAGGGGATACCATAGGCTACAGACAATCTATCAAACTATAGGTCTTTATGATGAGATTATTCTATCCCAATCCGAAGGCCCTGAAATAGAGATTTCTTGCGACCACCCCTTAGTTCCCCAGGGCCCAAAAAATCTGGTTTATAAGGCAGTATCCTTATTAAGGAAATACGCGGGAGTCAAAAGGGGCATAAATATAGAAATCGTAAAGAAAATTCCTGTTGGCGCTGGATTGGGTGGTGGTTCATCCGACGCAGCAGCGACCTTGCAGGGATTGAATAGACTATGGAAGTTAAATTATACTCGCAACACTCTACTTCCCATATCAGCACAACTTGGCTGTGATGTCCCCTTCTTTCTTTATGGACATACTGTTTTAGGGGAAGGGTATGGAGAGGTAATAACCCCCCTTCCGGGGATAAAGAATAAGTGGGTTCTTTTAGTTAAGCCCGATTTTGTGCTCTCCACGAAATGGGTTTATGAACATCTTGGCAAAATAAGGTTGACAGAGCCTATAAATATTATTAAAATAAAAACTCGCCACTCCCAATATGGAAGAAAAAGAGGATCTTCTCTTCCGGGAAGCTCGCTTCTGACTATTGGCAAGATAAGGAAGATTTTGAAAGACGGCGTAGAAAAGTTGCTTTATAATCGGTTGGAAGAAGTGACTATTGCCTACTATCCCATTATTTCTCAAATAAAAAAAGAGCTTCTGGAAGGAGGTGCTGACTGTGCTTTAATGTCGGGCAGTGGCCCGACAGTTTTTGCTCTTTTAAAGGACCAGAGATTAGGCAAAAAGTTGCAGCAGAGAATGGAGAAGTACAAATTTTCTACTTGGCTGGTCAAAACAGTTTAGAGCTGCTCAAAGTGAAGGGTGCGATTTAGCGGTCGGTTTTGTCTGGAAATTTGTTTCAACAATCCCGACTACAATGCTGCCAATGTTGGTAATTCATTACCACCAATTAGCCGTTCATGGCGCCTGAGTCTTAACCCTGTTGAGCATCCGATGATTGGCAAAGGAGGAAGCAAAGATGCAGATTACGGAGGTGCGAGTCTACCCGAGGAATGAGGAGAAGCTGAAGGCCTTTGTTACCGTGACTTTTGATGACTCTTTTGTGGTTCGCAATCTAAAAGTGATCCAAGGGCAGAATGGATTGTTTGTAGCGATGCCTTCGAGAAAAATGGCTGATGGCAGCCACAAAGACATAGCTCATCCCATAAAGAACGAGGTTCGCAGAATGATTGAGGAGAAAGTTCTGGCTGCCTATCAAGAAAAGATTAAACAGACTCCTCTTCCAACTGAGTTTGGGGGTGGTGAAGTACCTGCAAAAGAACCAGCAAAGGACATAGAAGAAGAAGAAAAAAAGAAATAAACCCAATTACCTTTCGTAGATTGGGGAGTAGCCAAGCGGAAAGGCAGCGGCCTTTGGAGCCGCGATCATAGGTTCGAATCCTATCTCCCCAGCTTACATTTGAAGTGATGAATGTAGTAGTAGAGTTCGGGGCGCCCATAAAGGGCTACACTACGCACAACCTTTGGTGAAGAACCGCGTTTTTTGTTGTAAGGGTTCGATTTATCGAGCCCATTTCTTTGTGTGTTGGTTATCGGTGGTGAAATATTTTGACAAATCTGGTTTCCATTATTCTTGCAGCAGGGGAAGGTACGAGAATGAAATCGACCTTGCCCAAGGTTTTGCACCAGATATGCGGTCAGCCGATGCTCCTTTATGTGTTGAAGGCTGTCCTCAGCGCTGGCTGCCGGAAGAATTACTTGGTGGTAGGCCATAAAGGGAAGAGTGTAATCGAAGCGTTAAGGAATTTTCTGCCACTGAAGAAAAAAGGGATTGAATTTGTCAAGCAAAATAAGTTACTCGGCTCGGGACATGCGGTTCTTCAGGTGAAAAAGAACTTGAAAGGTTATAGAGGCAATGTCCTGGTAGTTTATGGTGACCTGCCTCTTTTGACTGCAGGAACTGTGAACAGGTTAGTTCAAGCTCATTATAAACAAGACAATTCTCTGACTATCCTGGGAGCTACTTTGGAAGACCCTTCTGGTTATGGAAGGATTATTGAAAAAGGTAATGGAAAAGAGATAAGAATAGTAGAGGAAAGAGATGCTACGCCGGATGAGCGGAGAATTAATACAGTTAATGCCGGGGTATACTGTTTCAGGGCAGAGGATCTATTTAAGGCGATAGATAAAATTAGGCCAGATAATAGAAAAAAAGAGTATTATCTCACGGACACAGTAAAGATTCTAAGAGATATGGGCAAAAAGGTGAGAATGGTTACAACTAAAGATTCCAGCGAGGTTGAAGGAGTAAATAATAGAAAACAGCTGGTAAGCGTTCAGAAATATGTCAATATGAAAAACTTGGAACGTCTGCTATTAGCGGGAGTTACAATTGTCGACCCGTCCTCAACTTTTGTCGATTCCACAGTAAAGATTGGCAGGGACACGGTGATTTATCCTGGTTCGACGATTTTAGGGAAGACGAAAATTGGGGAGAATTGTAAGCTGGGTCCTCATGCATTCATTGAGAATTGCCAGATAGAAAAGGGGGTAGAGGTGCGTGCGTCCTTTATCTACGGTGCCAAAATTGCTGAGAGAGCAAAGGTTGGTCCTTTTTCCCACATTCGGCCAGGGACGTTTGTTGGAGAAGGGGTGAGGGTAGGAAATTTTTGTGAAGTGAAAAAATCGAGAATTGGCAAGGGTACAAAGGTCTCTCACCTTTCATATATAGGAGATGCCTTTTTAGGAAAGGGTGTTAATATAGGGGCAGGCACAATTACCTGTAATTTTGATGGTGTCAGGAAAAACATAACCCGGATAGGAGACAATACATTTGTTGGTTCAGATGCAAAATTTATAGCTCCGGTCAAAATTGGAAAAGGTGCAGTTATTGGTGCCGGCTCAACCATTACTGAGGATGTACCTCCCGGTAAATTGGCTATTGCCAGAGCAAGACAGGTAATTAAAGATAGAAAGAAAAAGAAAAAAATTAAAAGATAGTTTGTTCATCGCTTAAGGAATTTTTTGACGCCCAAAAAACTCGGACTCTGTAGGGCGCAAATCAAAACTCCTCCTCCGATAAATCGGAGTCGTCGGACCCCGATTTATCGGGGCTTGGAAGTGAAGAGGTCGTCCTCATTTTTTGGCTGAAATTCCAAGAGCTCTTCACAATCTATCTTTTAATACTGTGATAAGGAGAGGAATTATTATGAGTAATGCATTGAAGATATTTACTGGAAGGGCAAATCCTAAACTGGCAGAGGAAATATGTAGATATCTTAAAGTTCCTCTGGGAAAAGCAATGGTTACGCAATTTGCTGATGGTGAATGCAGAGTGAAGATAGATGAGAATGTTAGGGGGACTGACTGTTTCGTAGTTCAGCCTACCTGTCCTCCGGTAAATGATAATCTAATGGAACTTTTAACAATGATAGATGCCTTTTGCCGCGCTTCTGCCAGGAGAATTACGGCTGTTATTCCTTACTACGGTTATGGCCGACAGGACAAGAAAGACGAACCCCGCGTCCCTATTACAGCCAAATTGGTGGCCGACTTAATCTCAGCAGCAGGAACCCATCGCATTCTCACTATGGACCTCCATGCTGCTCAGATTCAGGGTTTCTTCAAGATTCCTGTTGATAATCTCTATGCCACACCAGTTCTGCTCGATTACTTCCAGAAAAAAGGCTTAAAGAAGTTGGTAATAATTTCCCCTGATCCTGGAGGAGTGGAGCGCGCTCGTGCTTTTGCCAAAAGGATAAAAGCTTCGCTGGCATTAGTGGATAAACGTCGTCCAGCAGCCAATGTGGCTTCGGTAATGAATATCATTGGTGAAGTTGAAGGTAGAGATGTAATCATTCTTGATGATATGATTGATACTGGGGGAACAATCACCGGCGTGGTTAAGGCATTAAAGGAGAAGGGTTCTCGGGATGTATTTGCTGCCTGTTCCCACGGAGTCTTATCCGGTTCGGCGGTGCAAAAGATTGAGGAGTCTCAACTGAAGGAGCTGGTGATTACCAATTCGATTATTTTGGGAAACGAAAAGAAATGTAAAAAGATTACTGTTCTTTCAGTTGCCGAGCTTTTGGGAGAGGCAATTAAGAGAACGCATAAAGAGACTTCAGTCAGTACGCTGTTCGTCTAATTATTCATTTGGAGGTTGTAAGTGGCTCAGGAAGAAGTGGCGCTAAATGCTCAACCGAGGAAGAACACTGCCAAGGGTATGACTCATCAACTGCGTCGTGAGGGAAAGCTCCCGGGAGTATTATACGGTGGGAAAGATCCGGTGCTTCCCATAGTTATTGACCAAAAGGAATTTTTAAAAGCCCTGCATACGGAGCACGGAGAAAATGTGATTATCTCTCTTTATGTTTCCGGCTCAAAAACTGGAGTCTCCAGGAAAAGCGAAAAACCTGTATCGGTGATTATTAAGGAGATTCAGGTAAACCCCGTAACCAGGAACTTGCTCCACGTCGACTTATATCGAATATCTTTGAAAGAAGAGATTCAGGTTAATGTTCCTATTGAAATTTATGGGGAAGCTCCCGGGGTGGAGAAGAGCGGAGGAGTGCTTGATCATGTGGTCCACGAAATTGCAGTAAAGTGTTTACCAACAAAAATACCAGATAAGATTATTTGTGACGTTTCTTCCCTGGAAGCAGGAGAGACCTTGACCGTTAAGGATTTGGAGATACCCCAAGGCATAGAAGTCTTGGACGACCCGGAAAAGATTGTGGTAAGTATTATTGCTCCTACAGTAGTAGAGGAGAAGCCGGTTGAGGAAGAAGTTGCTCCTGAAGAGGTTGCAGAACCCGAGGTTATTGGCAAGGGAAAGAAAGAAGAAGAGGAAGAAAAAGAGGAAAAGGAAGAAAAAGAAGAAGAGAAAGAGAAAGGCAAGGGGAAAGAAAAGAAGAAAGAGAAGAAGGGGGAAGAAGGGGCTAAACAGTGAGGCTTGTCGTTGGTTTGGGCAATCCTGGGAAGCAGTACGAATATACAAGACATAATCTTGGATTCAGAGTAGTAAATGCGCTCTCTAACCAATGGAGAATAAAGCTCACCAGACATAAATGCCTTTCCCTGATTGGCGAGAAAAAACTCTCCTCAGTTTCTTGCCGCAGAACTTTTAAGCGGACAACCAATGTTTTAACTAGAAGTTTATCTCTCCCGACTATTATTCTGGCTAAGCCTTTGACTTTTGTAAATGGTAGCGGAGAGGCAGTGAAGGCTTTGTGCGATTGGCTTAAAATAGGGAGAGAGGAAATTCTGGTTATTTGTGACGATTTTAATCTGGATAAGGGAAAATTGAGGTTGAGAAAAAGTGGTTCCTCTGGTGGGCACAATGGATTGGAATCTATAATCGAATTCCTAGGTTCTGAAGAGTTTCCTCGCCTTAGGCTGGGAATTGGCAGACCGGAAGAAGACCTCGACCCGGCTGAATATGTCCTCCAGAAATTTAGTAAACAGGAAGAGAGTGTTGTGGAGGAGATGATAGCAAGAGCATGCCAGGCGGCGGAGGCAGTAATTAGCGACGGGATTGATGCAGCAATGAGTAGAAAATGGTAAGAGGTTGCTCGGGATTTTGGTTCACTCGCTGACAATTTTTTGCTCTTTGAGCACCGCCAAAAATCTTCCCGCAAAACTTGCGGGATCTTCGCGGGACTAAACTCTAATCTTCGATTTTTGGCTAAAAATTGTAATGCTCGCTACACCAAAATTCCCTCGCATTAGACGAATACGCCGCCCTCGTTTTTTGGCTAAAATTCAATAGCTTAACAAACTATACTTTTAGATTCGAAATAGGTGAACGAATATTAAATTTTATTAAGGTTGATAGGTGAAACTGTTTACTCTTACTATTTTTGTCATAACTTACTTTTTTTTTATCTGGAAGAAGCAGTATAAAGCACAGGTATGCTGGATTGCCTGTGCTATTTTATTCCTTTTAGGAATAATCAGGTTCTTTGACATTTTTACCGTGATCAATTGGAACGTGCTGGGTATTTTTTGGGGAACACTGGTTTTGGCTCAGCTGTTCAGTCTTTCTGGCGTCCCAGCCTACTTGGCCAACATTCTGGTAGTAAAGGCAAAATATGTTAACTGGGCGATTCTTTCAGTCTGCCTGGTGGCGGGAGCTATTTCTGTGTTTGTAGAGAATGTAGCCACTGTGCTGATAATTGCTCCTATAGCCCTGGCAATCGCCCGCAAATTGAAAGTAAGTCCTGTTCCTTTTTTGATCGGTATTGCCATCTCTAGCAATTTACAGGGCGCAGCTACCTTAGTTGGTGATCCGCCAAGTATAATCCTTGCCGGATTCTCTGAGATGAACTTTAACGATTTTTTCTTTCTTTCCGGTAAACCCTCCATCTTTTTTGCTATTGAACTTGGTGCATTGGCCTCTCTGGGAGTTCTCTATTCTGTTTTTCGAAGAAATAGAGAGCCTGTGGGAGCTGTGGAGAAGGCTGAAGTGAATACGTGGACGCCAACGTTTCTATTGGGTTTTATGATTCTAAGTCTGGTGGGAGCTTCTTTTCTGGGAACTTCCAGTGACCACCGTCTTTCGGTTAATTTATCGGGTATTATTTGTGTAGTCTTCGGTTTCATTGGTTTAATGTGGCATGAGCTGACTGGGTTGAGGGTTAGGAAATCTAGTCGGGGAAAACCGGGAAGTACTCTGTTCCATGATATTAAGATTCTTGACTGGGAAACTTTCTTCTTTCTTGCCGGTATATTTCTCATAGTAGGTTCCTTAACCAAAGTGGGAATTATTGATGATTTAGCCAATCTCTTTATTCGTTTCGCGGGAGAAAATCGATTAATTGCTTACCTGGCAGTTGTTTGGGGCTCGGTCTTCTTTTCTGCGTTTGTGGATAACGTTCCCTATGTTCTTACCATGCTTCCCGTGGTGCGCGGTTTAGCCCTGGGGATGGGAATGAATCCTTACCTTCTATATTTTGGCCTATTGATTGGTGCTTCTGTGGGAGGCAACATTACTCCCATTGGCGCCTCGGCTAATGTGGTTACCTGTGGAATGTTGAAGAAGCATAACTATAACGTAGATTTTGTCCAGTTCGTTCGCATCGGTTTGCCATTTACGTTCTTCGCAGTATTAGCCAGTTCTACTTTTATCTGGCTAATCTGGAAATGACACCCTCGGGATTTGGTTCGCACGTTGACAATTCAAAAGATAGCTTGCTCATTGTTGAGAAATTTCTTGACGCCAAAGAACTTCGGACTCTGCAAAGCGCAAATCAGAACTCCTCGCTCCGTTCGTCGGACCCCGATTTATCGGGGCGGGGGGCAAATGTGTCGCCCTTGTTCCCTGGCTAAAATTTCAAGACTTCTTCGCGAACTATCTTTTGAATGTGATTTGTTTAAAAATTCTAATGCTTGCTCCACCAAATCCCCTCATACGATGGGTTGAAAAGGTAGGCTTAAGATGGCTATGAATTTCAGGAAGGCAATAGAAAGACAATTTTTTGCTGGGTTGGCTGTCCTTCTGCCTATAGGACTTACTCTATATATCGTCTGGATTCTGTTTAACCTGGTGAGTAAATCTGTCTCGCCTTTACTGATAAAGATTCCTTTTCTGCAAGCAGTGCCTGTTGTAGTGATAAGGATTATAGCTGTTCTTATAACTTTCGTCATCATCTGGATAATTGGTCTGGTAGCCACAAATATTGTCGGTAGAAACATTCTTAAATTACCGGAAGTTCTGTTACTCAAAGCCCCGGTAGTTAACCGCATCTATCAAACTATAAGACAAATAATTCAGACAATAATTGTCTCCAAGACAGCCTTGCGCCAGGTGGTGCTGGTGGAGTATCCTCGTAAAGGAGTTTACACAATCGCTTTCGTGACTAATACTTACGAGGAAAAGGGTAAGAAAAATGTTTCTCTTTTTATTCCTACGACCCCCAATCCCACCTCTGGTTTCTTCTTGATCGTTCCTGAGCAAGAGGTGATTCCTTTAAAGATGACGGTGGAAGAGGCTACAAAGTTGGTGGTCTCAGCAGGGATTATAACTCCCGAAGGCTATTCTATTGAAATTCCCAAAAATAATTCTAAAGATTAATGGAGGATGCAGTGGTTGAATCGTTCAGAAATTTACCCGGTATAGGGGGCGCTTTAGGGGCGGGAATTCTTGGATTATTGTTTGTGGTCTATCTCTCCATAAAGATTCTTAGAAAAAGTCAGGGAACAGTGAAGATGAGAGAGATATCGGAAATGATTCACGAGGGAGCCATGGCCTTTCTTTTCCGCGAGTTTTCGGCGATTATTGTCTTCGTGGTTAGTTTGGGTCTGGTTCTCTACTTTTTTGTGGCTAAAAAGACAGCAATAGCATTTTTAGCAGGAGCATTCTGTTCCAGTCTGGCAGGCTATTTAGGAATGCAGATTGCCACTCGCTCGAACGCCCGCACTGCCCAGGGAGCTACCAAAAGCTTTAATGAGGTATTGGGGATTGCTTTTCCCGGGGGAGCAGTAATGGGGCTTAGTGTTGCCGGCTTAGGACTGTTCGGATTATCTCTTGTATTCTTAATCTTTCTCTACCACGCGGGTCTCCATTACGAAAACTTTCTGGATAGGATTATTGAGGCCACCCAGCTTATCGTTGGTTTTAGTATGGGCGCTTCATCTGTAGCCCTTTTTGCTCGGGTTGGTGGTGGAATCTATACCAAAGCTGCGGATATGGGTGCGGATTTAGTGGGTAAGGTAGAAGCGGGTATTCCCGAGGACGACCCTCGTAATCCAGCGGTAATTGCAGATAATGTTGGTGACAATGTTGGCGATGTTACGGGTATGGGCGCAGACCTTTTCGAGTCCTACGTAGGAGCAATAATTTCGGCAATTGTTATTGCCGTAGCTTTTCAAAACGTTAAGGGAGTAATGTTAGCACTGCTTCTACCCGCCTGGGGAATTGTCTCTTCCATCATCGGAATCTTCTTTATCCGCACCGCTAAGGGAGAAGATCCTCAAAAAGCTCTGCGCAAAGGAATGGTTGCCAGCGCTTCTCTTCTCATAATTGGCGCCTTCTTCCTGGCAACTTTCTGGTACGGAACAATCAACGCATTTTTAGCTGTTCTCTCGGGATTATCTGCGGGTATGCTTGTAGGATTTACTGCCGAGTATTATACATCGGGCAAAGTTGTGCAGAACATAGCAAAATCATCGCGCACAGGTCCGGCTATCAATATCCTGCAGGGGATATCTTCGGGAATGTTCAGTGTGGCAATTCCCATAGTGGCCATAGGAGTGGCTACTATTGTTGCTTATAAGTTTGCAGATATTTTTGGCATAGCTCTTTCGGCGGTGGGGATGCTATCAATAACAGGAATGACTGTGGCTATTGACGCTTATGGACCAATTGCTGATAATGCTTGTGGCATCGCCCAGATGGCGGGAATGGCTCCGGAGGTAAGGTCGCGGGCGGAAAGGCTCGATGCAGTAGGTAACACCACGGCAGCCATTGGTAAGGGATTTGCTATTGGCTCTGCTGCTTTGACTGCATTGGCTCTTTTCACTGCGTATGCCCAGACGGTTGGCCTGAGCGTATACGATGAAGTTACCCTAACTTCAGCGCTCGTTCTAAATATAATGAAACCACAGGTCGTTGCCGGACTATTTATTGGCGGTGTGGTTCCTTTTATATTTTCTGCAGCCACAATGCAGGCAGTGGGCAGGTCGGCTTTTAAAATCGTGGAAGAGGTGAGAAGGCAGTTCAGGGATATTCCCGGACTTATGGCCGGTACGGCAAGGCCGGATTCGGCTCGCTGTGTGGATATTACCACCCGCGGAGCTTTAAGAGAGATGGTAGTTCCGGGAGTTGCCGCTGTTCTTTTGCCTCTTATCGTAGGTACCATTTTGGGAGTGGAAGCGCTAGGTGGGTTTTTGGCCGGCTCCCTTGTTACGGGAGTTCCCCTGGCAATATTTCTCGCTAATACAGGAGGAGCCTGGGACAATGCCAAAAAATATATTGAGGAAGGCAATCTAGGTGGAAAAGGGTCTGAAGTACATAAGGCTTCTGTAATTGGTGATACTGTTGGCGATCCTTTCAAGGATACAGCGGGCCCCTCCTTAAATATCTTATTAAAGTTGATGGCCATTGTATCTTTAGTATTTGCTAATGCAATTCTGACAATCCACAACTGGTTAATCATCCTCTTCCTGTAAAAAGGGAAAAAGGGGACAGGCTACTTTTTATAAAAAATATGGAATTAGGAATTATTGGTCTTCCCAACGTAGGGAAATCGACACTGTTTAATGCTTTAACTGCAGGTCACGCTCCGGCTTCCAACTATCCCTTCTGTACTATCGAGCCTAATATCGGAATCGTGCAAGTTCCTGACGAGAGGCTGGAGAAACTGGGGGAGATTTATAAGCCCCAAAAGTTGACTCATACTACGATAAGATTCTTGGATGTGGCTGGTCTGGCAAAGGGAGCATCCAAGGGAGAAGGTCTGGGAAATAAATTTCTATCCCATATCCGGGAGGTGGATGCTGTAGTACATCTCGTTCGCTGTTTCCCGGATGAAAAAGTAGTTAATGTTATGGGAGATATCGACCCGGTGCGGGATATTGAAGTTGTCAACACCGAACTTATGTTGGCAGACCTGGAAGTGGTTGGGCGAAATATTGAAAAATTGAGTGGTGCCGCTAAAAGCGGCGATAAGGAAGCTAAAGAAAAACTCAAAGCGTTAGAAAAAATAAAAGAAGGCCTGGAGAAGGGAGTTCCTGCCAGGCGGATAGAAGTACCCGAAGATTTACCAGCCTCCTACAATTTACTTACAGCCAAGCCAGTTCTATACGTGGCTAACGTGGATGAGAAAGACCCCTCTTCGGGGAAGCAGGTAGAGGAGTATGCCAGAGGCGAAGGGGCTGAGGGTTTGAGTGTGTCGGCAGAAGTGGAAGCTCAAATTGCTCAATTGGAGAAGGGAGAAAGGGAGAAATTTAGAAAAGAGATGGGTATAGAGAAGGGCGCACTGGAGCGTCTGATTCTCTCTTCTTATAAGTTGCTCGAGTTGGTTACTTTTTTCACTGTTGTGGGGACGGAAGTGAAAGCGTGGACAATAAGACGGGGTTCTGCGGCGATATTGGCAGCGGGAAAGATACATTCTGATATGCAGAAAGGATTCATCAAGGCAGAAGTCTTCTCCTTTAAAGATTTAGAGAAGGGTGATGAGAAGACTCTACATGAGAAAGGATTAGTCAGGATAGAAGGCAAGGATTACGAAATTCAAGACGGCGATATAGTGCGCTTTAGATTTCACGTCTAGAATATAGACTATCTTAGACGAAAGAAAAGAAAACAGGGATTTTTTTCTTGCCAGTGCGAGGCCAATTTTATATAATCTTAATAAATTTTAGTTTCTTAATGAATAGGAGGGAATAAATTTCGTGCCTAGTTACGAAAGTATTTTTGTTTGTCCACCGGATTTACCAACTGAAGAACTGGATGAACTTGTCAAGAAGTTTGAGAAAATTATAACCCAGGGGCAGGGAGAGGTGATTTCCTGTAATAAATTGGGACGCAGGAAACTGGGGTATGAAATAAAAGGTTACAAAGAAGGTTTTATGTATTGTCTAAATTTCAATTCTCCGTCAAGTCTGGTCTCTGAATTGGAAAAGAATTACCGCGTCACTGATAAAGTGATCAGACATCTAATCGTGAAGGTAGATGAGAAAAAATTGAAAGAGAAAAAAGTAACCAGTGAAGAGTCGAAAGATGAAAAGGAGAAAGAGAGCCCTAGCAGTGACGTGTAAATAGAAAGGGGGATTAATAGTGGCTAGAGGCACTGTGAATAAGGTTATTCTAATTGGCCGATTGGGTAGTGACCCGGAACTTCGCTATACACCTAATGGCGATGCCGTAGCAAATTTTAGAATAGCGACGAACAGGGTTTGGAAAGACCAGGAAGGCAATCAAAAGGAGAGGACGGAATGGCATAGGATAGTAGCCTGGAGAAAATTGGCAGAAAGGTGTGGAGAGTTTCTCAGGAAGGGAAGTCATGTGTATATTGAGGGGAGGCTGGAAACGCGTAGCTGGGAAGACAAGAATGGGAACAGAAGATTTGTAACAGAAGTTATAACCGATCGGATGCAGATGCTTGATGCTAAAGGTGCAGTTAAGGTAGCCGAACAGGCTCCTCCCGCGGAAGAGGTTTTTGAAGAGAAACAACTCCCCCAAGGAGAAGAAATAAAAGAAAGCGAATCGGAAGACGAAATCCCGTTTTGAATTCTTCTTTCGGTAATTGCTGAACAATCTCGGTGAAGGGTAGGTTAAAAAATGGTTCCCAATGGAGGAAAGAAAGGTAGAGGAAGAAAAGGAGGCTTTGATTCCAGGAGGAGACGGTATCGACCTTTTCGAAAGAAAATATGTCGTTTCTGCGTAAAGAAGATAGATTATGTTGATTATAAAGACATAGGACTCCTGAGGAGTTACATTACGGATAGAGGCAAGATTCTATCCAATAAGGTTACTGGAAACTGCGCTAAGCACCAGCGTAACGTAAGTAGAGCGGTAAAGAGAGCAAGAGATATCGGCTTATTACCATTCACCACGAGATAAAAGATGTCGTTCTCTCCGAAATATTTCGTCTATTCCGGAATAGAAAGTCATACCTTCAATTTTCCCTAGCTATTGGCTGAAATTGCAAGAGTTATCCATAAGCTATCTTCCATATTGTAGTTGCACAGCGAAGTTCTGCGTTATTGGCAGTGTATGGTCTTGTCTCCAGCCCGATAAATCGGGACGCCGATAAAGGGTATACTACCCACAAATTTTGCAGAAGAGATTAGAGGGAAAGATGAAAGTGATACTGTGTCAGACAGTTAAAGGTCTTGGTGAGAGAGGAGACGTAATCTTGGTTAGCGATGGTTATGGTCGTAACTATCTCATTCCTCGCCGCCTGGCCTGGGAGGCGAACGAAAAGAATATCCGCAGGTTGAAAGAGGAGAAGCAGAAAGAACAGGAGAAAGATGAAAAGATTTTGAGATCAGCCGTGGCATTTGCCGCTAAGTTAGATAAAATTTCTTGTACCATTACTGTAAAAGTAGGAGAGGGCGAGAAAATTTTTGGGGCAGTTACTTCTTCCGATATTCGAGAAGCTCTACTTTCCAAAGGAGTAGATGTGGATAAAAAGGATATACTTCTGGATGAGCCAATCAAGGAATTGGGAGTTTATACAGTGGAAGTTAGAGTTCATCCAAAAGCTACAGGGAGAGTAAAAGTCTGGGTGGTAAAAGAATGACAGGTAGGGGGGAGAGAAAATGGTCGATTTAATAGATAAAATTCCGCCACAGAATCTGGAAGCTGAGCGCTCGGTATTGGGAGCGATGCTTATCGAAAAGGAAGCAATCGCTAAGGCCATAGATTTTTTGAGAAGGGAAAGTTTTTATAGTGAAGCACACCAGACGATTTTCCAGGCGATTATCGATATCTACGATAAGAATAAAGCAGTCGACTTCGTCACCGTTGCTGAAGAGTTAAAAAAGGCGAAGCTACTTAAAGAAGTGGGAGGTGCTACCTATCTAAGTAATCTGATAGATAGTGTTGCTACAGCGGCCAATGTTGAGTACTATGCCAAGATTGTGCAGGAGAAAGCGGTTCTCAGAAATCTAATTAGGTCCGCCACCCAGATTGTAACCGATAGCTATACCGATACAAAGGATGTCAATGAAATCCTGGATCAAGCAGAGCAGGCAATTTTCGGTATAACCCAGAGCAAAGTTCAAGCAGGATTCATACCTGTTTCTGAAATGGTGCATGGGAGTATTGAGACTATTGAAAGTTTATACAAGAAGAAAGAGAAAGTTCCGGGAGTGCCTTCAGGGTTTATAGATCTGGATAGGAAGACAGGAGGATTCTACGCCTCAAATCTAATAGTTGTTGCCGGGCGGCCCTCAATGGGCAAGACTTCGTTCTGTTTGAGCATTGCCCGTAATGTAGGAATTAACGAATCACTCCCGGTAGCAATCTTCAGTCTGGAAATGTCTCGGGAAGAATTAGTTTTGCGCCTTCTATGTTCAATGGCTAGAGTGAGTGTGCATAAAGTGCGAACAGGTTTTATAGATAAAAAGGACT
>JABAOH010146842.1_pt2 | contig 27424 bp, 22 predicted proteins | sample 7062181 | NCBI WGS metagenome assembly JABAOH01 (sample SAMN14538630, study PRJNA623070) | marine sediment metagenome | biome: marine biome [ENVO:00000428]; feature: marine pelagic biome [ENVO:01000023]; material: deep marine sediment [ENVO:00002113]; isolation source: pool of 5 deep marine...
GTCGCGTTGCCCGGAGGACAGGACCAGATCGGCGTCGTAATGCCGCGACCGTCGAAACAGAGGAGGTCTCGCGTGCTCGTCATCGCCACGCCGCCGTCGATCCGATGGACCCGGCCAAAGCGGACCAGCGACCCATTACGAGCCTCGGTGGTGTCCATCTCCATCCAGATCCGTCCGGCTGCCTCATCGATACGCAACCGCACCACTCGGCCGTAACGCACGGCCGTGGCCCGGGCCAGTCGATGGGCGGTCGTAAACTCATGGGCCGCGTGACGAACGGCGAAGCCAGAACGTGCGGAAAACAGAGTTGGCACGGCGAACGCCGTCATCGCCCCGATCAGGACCATGACGATCATCGATTCCAGCAAGGTCACGCCGCGGTCGCTCAACTGCGACAAGTATCGCAAGGCCTAATGGACCTTCCTGCACGGGTTTAAGGCTCAGACAACAGGCGGGATTCCACTCGATGCCGTACATATGACGACCGTAACCGGCCGGAAGTCACAAATCTGGAATCCCGCCTACGAACACCGTGGCCGCTCCGCCCCGGGCGAACGGCGCCCGGATCATGTAACTCTTTGTCATTACTGAACTTGGAACGCAGGGAGCCGTGGGCGGGGCTGGATCGCACTCCGCTCAATCCGAGGGAACCCGCGCCGGCGGTGACGTCACGCCACGTGCATCGCCGGTCAGCGCGGCGGATCGATCTCGTAGCGGTACGTGATCTGGGCGACCCCGCGCAGCGTGTTGGAGATGGTGCAATATTTCGCTTGTGAGAGCTCGACCGCCTGCTGCAACGCCTCCGGGCGGACCTCGCCGCCCCAGATGCGGTAGACCAGCTCGATGCTCGCCAGGCGTTTGGGCAGATCGGGTGCCGGCTCCGCTTCGGCCGCGACCTCGAAATCATCGAAGCTAATCCGCTTCTTGTTGAGAATCGAGACCACATCCATCCCGGTGCAGCCGCAAAGCGCGATGAGCAGCAGCTCGGTGTTGGTGGGCGCGGTACCGTAGCCGCCTTGCTCGGGCCGCGTGTCGACCACCACCCCGTGCCCGCTTCCGGAGACGCCGACGAACCGCATCCCTCGTTGCCACGTCGCTTTGCCACTTGGCATCCTCAAGCCTCCCTAAATCGAGTCCTCGAGCGCTGACGCGGCTCAACCTAACCGATCCGAGCCACCCGTCGCCACGCCGGGGTACGTTGCGCTCGCCCGGGCGGTGACTTATCAATGCCCCTTCGCGGGCCCCCACCAAGCCGTTCCCCGATAGAGCTGGAGGCGTCAATGCAATCGCTTGCCCGAGCCGCCGCGCTGTTCGTCGCGGCGAGCTTCTTCTCCCTCCCCACCGGCAACGCGCAGGTCGTTCAGGAGCGCGTCGATCTGGATGTCATACGTCAGATCCGCGAAGAGGGCTTGCAGCGGTCTCAGATCGAGGAGCTGGGCGGCTATCTCACCGACGTGATCGGACCGCGGCTGACCGGTTCGCCCGCCATGATGAAAGCCAACCAGTGGACCGCCGATCGGCTTCGCGAATGGGGCCTCGCCAACGTCGTGGTCGAGCCGTGGGGCGAGTTCGGGCGCGGCTGGGAGAACCGGTCGTTCAGCGGTCGGATCCTCGCACCGTACGTGCAGGCGCTCAACGCCCTACCCGTCGCCTGGACCGCCGGGACTAACAGCGTTGTGGCCGGGGCGGCCATGATCGTGGAGGCCGACAGCGCCGCGGACCTCGAACGCTATCGCGGCAAGCTCGCGGGGGCCTTCGTGCTCACGCAGGAGCCACAGGTGATCGAACCCGAGTACGAACCGCGGCCGCTCCGTCGATCACTCGAGGACCTGCTGGAACCGGCGGAGGCCGAGCGCGATGTGGACGAGGCCGAATGGCGCCGGCGCCGCGAACAGTTCCGTCGCAGGTTCGCGATGCGCGACACGATCGCCGACTTTCTCGAGCGCGAAGGCCTCGCCGCCGTCCTCCACCCGTCGTCACGGACCTACGGAATCCTGCGTGTTTGGGGGGAGCGCACGGCCCGCGACGCCACACAGCCGATCCCCAAGACTCAGCTCGTCGTCTCGCATGAGCAGTACGGCCAGATCTACCGCAACCTGAAACGCGGCATCCCGGTCCAGCTGGAGATCGACGTGCGAAACGAGTTTTTCGACAGCGATCTGCAGGCCTACAACACCCTGGGTGACATCCCGGGTAGCGACAAAGCCGACGAGTACGTGATGTTGGGCGCGCACCTGGACTCGTGGTACTCCGGCACCGGCGCCACCGACAACGCCGCCGGCTCGATCGTCATGATGGAGGCGGTGCGGATCCTCAAGGCGCTGGGGTTGCAGCCGCGGCGAACGATCCGGATCGCCCTCTGGAGCGGCGAGGAGCAGGGGCTGCTGGGCTCGCGCCACTGGGTCGAAAAGCATGAGGCGCTCTGGCCCAAGATCTCGGCCTACGTGAACGTGGACAACGGGACCGGCCGTATCCGCGGCATCTGGGACCAGGGCAACGAGGCGGCGATCCCGGTCTTCGAGAGCATCCTCTGGCCGTTCGAGGACCTCGGTGTCGTGGCCGTTCGTCACGGCAACACGGGTGGGACGGACCACCTGTCGTTCGACCGGGTCGGCATACCGGGCTTCAACTTCATCCAGGATCCGATCGAGTACTCGACCCGCACTCACCACACGCGGGCCGACCGCTTCGAGCGGCTGGTGATCGACGACCTCAAACAGGCCGCGGTGGTGGTGGCCGCCACGGTCTACCACCTGGCCGTGCGTGAGGAGATGATGCCCCGCAAACCCGGACGCGCGGCCACCAACTGACAGCCAGCAAGAGAGGACGACGTGTACACCCGTCGCAGATTCCTCGGCGCCCTCGGCCTGCCGGCGGCCGCCGCTGTCGCTGGAATCCCGATCACGCCACTGCGCCCGGGTCGCGCCTCCGCGATCGCCGCCGACCTGGCCCGGCACCCGGGGACGCCCGAGGAGCTGGCGCGGGATGAGGATTTCTGGCATCAGGTGGCCCAGGCGTTCACGGTAGACCGCAGCCTCGTCAACCTGAACAACGGTGGCGTGAGTCCCTCGCCCGCCTGGGTGCAGGAGGCGATGAAGCGACACCTCGACTACTCGAACCAGGCGCCGGTCTATACCATGTGGCGGGTCCTGGAGCCGCAGCGCGAGGGCGTGCGCGCGCGGCTCGCCCGGGCGTGGGGCGTGGACCCCGAGGAAGTCGCCCTCACCCGCAACGCGTCCGAGAGCTTGCAGATCTGCCAGTTCGGCTACGACCTGAAGCGCGGCGATGAGGTGCTGACGACGGACCAGGACTACCCCCGCATGCTCACGACCTTCAAGCAGCGGGAGCGGCGCGAGGGCCTGGTCCTCAAGACGTTCGCGATTCCGGTGCCGGCTGAAGACCCGGGGGAGATCGTCCGGCGCTTCGAGGAGAACATCACTCCGCGCACGCGCCTCATCCTGATCTGCCACATGATCAACCTCACCGGCCAGATCCTGCCGGTGCGCGAGGTGGTGGCGATGGCCCGCCGGCGCGGCATCCCGGTCATCGTGGATGGCGCGCATGCGCTGGCACATTTCGACTTCCGCATCTCCGAGCTCGAGTGCGACAACTACTCGGTCAGCCTCCACAAGTGGTTGTTCGCCCCGCACGGCACCGGATTGCTCTACGTGCGGCGCGACGTGATCCAGGACATCTGGCCGCTGATGGCCGCGAACGAGGAGCAGGACGACAACATCCGCAAGTACGAGGAGATCGGCACGCACCCGGCCGCCAACTACCTGGCCATCGCCGAGGCGCTGACGTTCCACGAGAGCCTGGGAGGAAAACGGAAGGAGGCCCGGCTGGTCTATCTGCGAGACTACTGGGCCCGGAAGCTCCTGGAGCACGACCGCGTGCGGCTGCACACCAGCTTGAAGCCGGGATTCGCCTGTGGGATCGCCACCGTGGAAGTCGAAGGGCTCGAGCCGAACGACCTGGCCGGCTGGCTCTGGCAGCATCACCACATCATCGTGACCCCGATCAACCACGAGCAGTTTCGCGGTCTCCGTATCTCGCCCAGCGTCTACTCGACGCTGGAGGAGTTGGACCGATTCGTGGACGCCATGCGGCATGTCATCCGCCATGGCCTGCCGGCCTGAGTGTCCCGACCGTCTCCAACGCGACCGCCCTCCAGGCCGCCCCGATTCCGGTCCGCCGCGGCGCCGGCGCGTCCGCCCCTACAAAAGACCGCATCGGTGAGTTAGGCTTGGTACGTGAAACGCTCAACGGCAAAGAAACAAGGCGGCGGACCCACCGAGCCGGGGCGCGTCGCGACGCGCCCCGGTCCCGCCGATTTCATTCGCGCCAGAGTCGCCGAGGACTTGCGGACCAACAAGTACGGCGGCCGGGTGGTGACCCGCTTTCCGCCGGAGCCCAACGGCTACCTGCATATCGGTCACGCCAAGTCGTGCTGCTTGAACTTCGGCCTCGCCCTCGAGAACGGCGGGATCTGCCACCTCCGCTTCGACGACACCAACCCCGAGACCGAAGACATCAAGTACGTCGAGTCGATTAAGGAGGATGTACGCTGGCTCGGCTTTGACTGGGGCGACAAGCTGTTCTTCGCCTCCGACTACTTCGAGCAGCTCTACGAGTTCGCCGTCACTCTGATCCGCAAGGGCAAGGCCTACGTCGACAGCCAGAGCGAGGATGAGATCCGCGAGAACCGGGGGACGGTGACCGAGGCCGGGGTGGACAGCTCTCACCGCACACGGTCGGTCGAAGAAAACCTCGAGCTGTTCGAGCGCATGCGCGCCGGCGAGTTCGCCGACGGCGACCACGTGTTGCGTGCCAAGATCGACATGGCGCACGCCAACATGCTGATGCGCGACCCTCTGCTCTATCGAATCCGGCACGCGGAGCACTATCGGCGCGGCCGCGAGTGGTGTCTGTATCCTCTCTACGATTTCACCCACTGCCTTTCGGACGCGATCGAGAACATCACGCACTCGCTTTGCACGCTCGAGTTCGAGAACAACCGCGCGCTCTACGATTGGGTGCTCGACAACGTCGGGATCGAGCCGCCTCGACCGGAGCAGACGGAGTTCGCCCGCCTCGACCTCGACTACACCGTGCTGTCCAAGCGCAAGCTGATCCGGCTCGTCGAGGACGGCTACGTCAGCGGGTGGGACGATCCGCGCCTTCCAACCATCGCCGGGCTGCGCCGGCGCGGTGTCACACCGGAGGCGATTCGCGACTTCTGTGACATGATCGGTGTCGACAAGGTGAACAGCCGGGTCGATATCGGGAAGCTCGACTACGCCTTGCGAAACGACCTGAATCAGCGGGCGCCGCGTGTGCTCTGCGTCTTGAACCCGCTGAAGGTCGTGATCACCAACTACCCCGAAGCAGCGGTCGAGCAGCTCGACGCTCCTTACTGGCCGCGCGACGTCGCGAAAGAAGGCTCACGCCAGCTGCCGTTCTGCCGGGAGATCTACATCGATCGCGACGACTTCATGGAAGACCCGCCGAAGAAGTGGTTCCGTCTAGGGCCCGGCCGCGAGGTGCGGCTGCGGCACTCCTACATCATCCGCTGCGATGAGGTCGTCAAAGACCCGGCGAGCGGCGCAATCACGGAACTGCGCTGCCGCTACGATCCCGACACGCTCAGCGGCCCCCCAGCCGACGGGCGCAAGGTGAAAGGCACGATCCACTGGGTGTCGGCGCGGCACGCCCTCCCCTGTCAGGTGCGGCTGTACGACCGGCTCTTCAAGGTCGCCGACCCGGACGACGCTCCCGCGGGCGCCGACTTCACCGCGAACTTGAACCCCGAGTCGCTGGTGGTGTTGAAGGGCGCGCTCATCGAGCCGGGCATCGCCGACGATCCGCCCGGCACGCGCTACCAGTTCGAGCGCCTGGGTTACTTCATCAGCGACCCGATCGACTCGAAGCCCGGAGATCTCGTCTTCAATCGTACCGTGACCCTCAGAGACACCTGGGCGAAGATCGCCGCGCGCGGCAGCTGACACCGCTCACGAACCCTCGCTCCCCTCCCCGGCACCCAAGCTGAGCGGACGCGCCGCCGGCAGGACATCTTTGAACGCCGTGCCGTAGATGTCCCAAACGGTGACGAACAGCGCGGCGACGATCGGTCCGATGATGATCCCCACGGCGCCGAAGAGTACCAGCCCGCCCAGCGTTCCGAGCAGGATGAGCAGATCGGACATCTTGGTGTCCTTCCCCACCAGCCAGGGGCGCAGGACGTTGTCGGCGGTGCCGACGACGGCCGCGAACCAGACGGTCAGCCCGATCGCCGCACCCACCTTTCCCACAGCGAACAGGTAGACCACCGCCGGCACCCAGATCAGCGCCGTCCCGACCCCCGGAATGATCGAGAGGACCGCCATGATCGTCCCCCAGAACGCGGCGCCCTTTATGCCCACCAGGGCGAAAGCCAGCCCCCCCAATCCACCCTGAACGATCCCGATCACCAGCGTTCCCTTGACCGTGGCACGGGTGACCGAGACAAACTTCTCGACCATCCGCTCCTCATCTTCCGACGAGAGCGGCATGTAGTAGAGAGCTCTGTCAAGAATCGCGCGGCCATCCATCAGAAAGAAGAACATGGCGTAGAGCATCACAAACAGCATGAAGAAGAACACGGCGGTGCCGCGTGTCGCCGCCGCCAGGCTGTTGACGATGAACGTGCCGGCCCGGCCGGCGAGCTCGGCCGCCTTCGCCGTGATCTGGTCCTCATAGGGGGCCAGAGCCTCCAGGTACGGAATCCTCTCCACAAGCTGATCGAGAGCGCTCGGCTGGCTGATCTGGGCCTCCACCCACGGGCGAACCTGCTGGCTGATCTGGATCGCCTGGGTGGCCACCAGACCAAGGAAGGCCAGCACCGGTAACACGATGACGAGAAGCACGATCACCAGCGTGATCATCGAAGCCAGCGCCCGGCGGTTCCTGAGCAGACGCAGCAGCCAGGCGTAGACGGGGTAAGAGAGGCCGCTGAAGATCGCGGCGACCAGCACCGCGACGAGAAAGCCGCGGATCATCGCGAAGAACAGAAGCGATATCGCGATCGCAAGCACGAGAAGGAAGCTCTTGCGAAAGCGTTCCTGATCGAAGCCGGTCTGTGTCATCACGTCGCGCTCCGTTGTGGGCGGCGATAGCGGGCGGCGGCGGCCCGGCCGAACGGGCCGCCGCGATTGTCACGGTCGATTGGGACACGATCGGACAGGCCGGTGTTGCCGTCAAATCGCGTGAACGCCGTTCGTTTTCATCTCGCGGACTTCGCTCTCGGCGGGCAAGAAGAGAGGGGCGACGCGATCGCCCCTCCCATCGTGACTAGGCTCGTCCAGACCTCAACGTCGCCGCTCCACCTCCAAGCCCGCCGCCAGAGCTTTGTCAACCCGCTCTCGCGATTCCGTGAGGTGCGCGTAGGTGTAATCGTCGAAGCTGTAGGGCGGCGTCAGGCGCCGAACGATCCGCTCGTGCAGGTCGCGCAGCCGTACCCGGGTGACGGAGCGGGCATCGGCTGGCATCCGCGCCGGCGGGTCGGTGAGGATCTCGGTCAACCGGTCGATGTAGGCCCGTTGCAGGTCGCGTCGTGACGGCGCGATGTCGCGGCCCGGCGACCTCCAGACTTCGCTCCAGATCGCCTCGGTCAGCTCAGCGAACAACTCGGGAATGGTCACGACGTTGTCGCGGCCGAACTTGAGCTCGGCGTCGCGTATGCGCGCCAAACGGTAGGGGTGTGTCAGCGAGGTCAACAGGCTCGTCTGAATCGCCGTGACCTGCTCGTAGAACGGATAGTCGCGCCGCCCCCGGAAGCTGGTCGGACTTCCCCAGTGTATCCACCGGTTCGGTCCGAACTGCGCGAGTACGGCGCGCGGCACCTCGAACGCATCCTCGGCGAATGCGGTCTGTGCGATGAAGGCCATAGCCTCTCTCTGCTCGGCCGCGGGCACCGACCGGAATGGCCCGACGTCGTTGGCGTCGCCGACCCGCGTGTTGTACTGGTACTGGCCCCCGATGTACTTGATCGCCGGCGCCAGCGCCGACGCGTATTGACCGAGCAGCGCCAGATAAGCGGCGGTGAGATCGGAATAGCTCGAGTTGTCGCTCAACACGCGCTGCGGGAGCCGCTCGAAGAGATGGTCGATCAATCCGACCCGATCTTTGCCCCAACGGAGCGGGTCGGAGCTGAGATCGAAGACGTTGATAGTGGGATCGAGGGCGCCGGGGCCGTAGGCGTCGACGTCGGTCCCGTAGGCGTGCCCGGGCAGCCCGGCCTCGCGCGCCAGCTGGCTGGCCAAACCCGCGTCCGGCGTGTAGCCGTAGGCTATGGCCCAAAGGTCGTAGGAGCCGACGCTGGGGCTGTAGTAGTAGCCGTTGACCTCATTCTCGCTGGCAACATTCGGCGCATGATAGTCCATCACCGAGCCGGTGACCCCGCGGTCTTCGGCCCATAGCCGATCGTGCAACCTCTCGCGCGGCGTGTCGCGGGACGAACCGAAGTTGTGCCGCAGACCCAGCGAATGGCCGACCTCGTGCATCGTCACCCATTTGAGCGCTTGGCCCACATACTCCATCGGCAACGGTTCCTGGGGCTCGATCTCTCCGCGCGCCGATAGGACGACCCGCAGCAAGGCGCCCTGCGCCGCCAGCTCCGACCCGAGGATCGGCAGCTCGCCTCCACCCAAAGCGTACTCGAGCTGCTCGTCGCTCGGGTAGAACATCGTCTCCAAGAGCGCCGTCGGCTGAGCCAGCCGCCGCCAGTTCGCCTGGAAGCCGAGGACCATCTCCGCCTCCATCAGGATGTCGGCGTCGAGGATCTCACCCGTGCGCGGGTCGACGATCGATGGGCCAACGGCCCCATAGCCCAACTCATCGGATACGTTCCAGCGGATGGTGGCGAAGCGGAGATCCTCGGCATCCGCATCCTCGGGAAGCGACTCAGCCCGCACCGCATCCATCCAACCGGCTTTTTCGAACGCCTTGTTCCACGCTTCTACGCCCTCGACGATGTACGGTCGATACCGGTCGGGTATGGTCCGGTCGAGATGGTAGACGATCGGTTTGACAGGCCGATACAGCTCGCCGACGCGCTCTCCGCGCTCCAGACGCCAGCGGTTCACGTAACGGACGAAGAACGTCGTATCGTCTCGGGAGTAGTCCTTGTGAACCGTCATGAAGTATCCCATCCGGTCGTCACCGAGCCGCGGCGTCATGGGATTCTGCGGCAGACGAGCCAGTGTGTAGTAGACCGAAACCGGGATGTAGCGGGCGTCGGGGACCGTGCGCCGCGGCGCGGGTCGGTTGGCGCTGAACGTCAACTTGGCACGGAAGTTCACGTTGTCGGCAAAGGCCTTCACCGATTCGAGGTAGCTGCGGCTCCGGTCGACGTTCGCGCAACCCTGCTCGCCCGGCCGACGCGCCGTCGCGAACCTCACGCGCTGTCCCACGTTGGAGAGATCCGACACCAGCCAATCGTGGACATCGATGATCAAGGCCGAGTCCGGGCGGATCGATTCGATCTTCGCCGATGCCAGGACGGATGAGCCGTAGGTGAGCTCGACGGCGGCTCGCTCCGGCGTGTTCGGGAGCGCCACATAGCGGTGGGGGCGCTTTAACAAGAAGACCCGGTCACCGTAGCGCTCGAGCGCGACCAGATTGCCCTCGAAGATGTTGAGCATCGTCCCGCCGAACAGGCCCGCGGCACCGATGCCTTGCGCGATCTCGAAGACCAGCAGAAAGTCCTCGCCCACTCGCTCGGCCGGAACCGCCATCAAGAGCTTGTCGCCTTTTTGGTAGGTGTCGAAGAACCCTTCGCGCAGCGTCGCGCCTTCAGTGACCTGCGCGAAATCGCCGTACGGGCTCTTCTTGACCTGCTCAGCCTCCCCTTTCTTCTTGTCTTTCTGGGCCGCCGCCGGCAGCGGTGCGGCCAGAGCCAGAGCGATGAAAAGTAGGACGACGCGGTTCATGTTTCTGCCTCCGCTGATTCACGATTGTCAACGCGTATGGTCATCGGTGAGAGACGAGCGAGCCCGCCTCGCTAACGTCCGAAGGGTACCGCACGGTTCCAGCGTCTACCTCTCCGCTTCCGGTCGAAGCGCCGCGACGAGCGAGGCGGCGCTCGCCGCGAGGGTCGCGGGAAAGATCAGCGTGATCGCGATGGCGACGGCGGCGGAGGTTCCGACGATACCGCCCAGCACGCGCGCCAGCGGCCCGAGAGCTTCCGGCCCCGTCCCGACTAACAGCGCAGCCCAGGCCGCCGCGGCAACGGCGCCGGCCGTGACCCCCGGCCGCCCAGCGCCGGGTCGGGCGAACGCCCAGAGTGCGGCGACGATGGGGACGGTCCACCAGCCCGCCCAGGCGGTGGCCAGGCCGAAGGCGACAAGCAGCGCGAGGACGTGGGCCAGAGTGCGCATCGCTAACGTCCCGGTACCAGCTCGAGCACGGAACTGACGTCCGCGCCCTTCAGTTCTTCGGGCCGCCGGGGAAAAAAGACCGGATCGAGTTCGCCCCGCGACCAGGCATCCACCCGATCGGCGTACCGAGAGCTCAACGGATTGCCGGATTGACCGCCCGGATAGATGCTCCACGCCCGCATCTCGGGCCCCGCCTCGACCACCATCCGCCAACTCGCTCCGTGCGTCCCCCGCCCCGACGCCGGGTTCAAATTGCCCGGACCGCCCTGCACCGGGATCCCGAGCCGCGAGATCTCAGGCAGTTGCAGCAGGTGGTAGATGTTCACGGGTCGCACGCGGCCCCAGCGCCAGCCTTCCGAACCCGGCTCGCCGTGCTCCCTGCGCGCCCGGTCAAACCCCGCCAACAGGCTCGCCACCAGAATCCCATCTCGATCCTCAACCGTCTCAGGCGTGCTCCGATCATCCCACCATGGGCTCCGGGGCTGGCGCAGCAGGCCAGCCAGGACGGCGTTGGAGGGAGTAAACACACGCCGAGCGCCAAAAGCGTCGCCAGGCTCGGCCTGCAACTCGTCCCAAAGCCGATCGGTCAGGGCGTCCATCGCGTACTCGAAGACGACGGCCCGGTCGTTTTCCGGATCGTAACGGCGATCCCACTCGGAAAGCAGTCGCGCCGCGGTCCGCTCGGCCGGGGTTCCGCCGCTCGCCGCCATCTGCCGGGCCACCGCCTCGAGGAAGAACGGGACGAAGAAGTCGGCCCGGGGGTTTTTGGGATCGGTTTGAAACCGCCGCATCGCTTCGACGGTGACGGCCGAGTCCGCCTGCAGCAGCTGATTGATCCGAACGGCACGCCAGGGCGACGGCCAGTCCGCCCCCAAGTACGTCGAATCGACACGTGGGTCGAGCGGTTGCTGATTGGCTGAGGCCAGGTAGCCCTGGGTCGGGTCGATCGCGTACGGATAGCGATCGATGGGCCAATAGCCGATCCAATCGCTGGCGCTCGACCGGCCGTCACGCAGGTTCAGGCCATCGCCAGCCGGCTGTAAGGGGAAGCTCCCCGTGGATCGGATGGCGATCGTGCCGGTCCGATCGGCAACGACCATGTTCTGGGCCGGCGCGTTGAACCCTTCCGTCGCTCGCAGCCACTCCTCGACGCTGGACGCGCGGGCCGTCTCGCGCAGAGCTGGGGCGGCGCCTCCGCCTTCCAGCACCGTCCAACGCATCGAGAGCGCCTGTCCTTGGCGGTGCAACAGCGGCCCGCGGTGCGTGAAGAAGAGTGTATCGGTGTCCAGGATTCGTCCCCCGCGTCCGCGATACTCCTCGACGCGTCGCCCCAGAGGTCGCCAGGCGCCATCCAGTCGGTAGCTGGAAGGGCTGGCCGCGTCGTCCAGCTCTTCCTGGTAGTAGTCGATGACGTCGGCCCCGGTGTTCGTGAAGCTCCAGGCCACCTCACGGTTGAAACCGAGAATGATGAAAGGGACGCTCGGAATGCTGACCCCGTACACGTCCAGCTCACCCGGCACCGACAGGTGAACTTCGTACCAGATCGATGGCAGCGTCAGCTCGAGATGCGGGTCGCCAGCCAACAAGGCGTGCCCGGCTGCCGTGCGCTCCGGCGCCACCGCCCAATTATTGCTCCCCAGCGGCGAGGGGCCGTGCGACGGTTCCGACGGGACGAGGTCGCCCAGAGCCAGCTCAAGCTCGCGCGCCAGTCGCTCGGCCGCCGGGTCGGGCATGCCCGGGGGCGGGATCTCAACGAAATCGTACCTCGGGCCCGTCTGCCCGTTCGGTTGGACCGGTTGCTGGATAGGACTGTTCACCGGCAGCAGCGCCTCGGCCGCCTCGCGACCCACCCGAGCCTGCAGACGCAGTCGTCGCAGGTCCATGGTCACCGAGTAGGTGAGGTCCCACCCCATCAGCTTGAGCAGGTAGAACGTGTAGACCGGCTCCCAGGGGGCCGGACGCGCGCCCAGAAGGTGATACTCCAGGGGAAGGCCGCGCCGGCGCAGCCCCTCGATCCACGCATTCACGCCCGCCGCATAGGCCCGCAGCTCGACCGCCGTCGGACTCGTGGTGTCGAGCGCCGCCCAATCCCGCTCGGCGCTCCAGGCCAGGCCGAGACGCCGCATCCCACGGTCGACCTCCAGCGCCTCGGCTCCCAGCAGCTCCGAAAGCCGGCCCGCCGATGTGCGCCAGCGAAGCTCGATCTGGAAGAGTCGATCCCGTGCGACCACATAGCCGAGCGCCCGAGCGGCGTCCACGGCGCTGGCCGCGAAGATGTGGGGTACCCCGCGCGCGTCGAACACGACCCGCACGGGCGCTTCGAGACCCGGCAGCTCCACGCGCTCCGAGCCGGTCGGCTCGGCCCTCACCGCGCTCGACCACACACCGTTCCACGGATCGAGAAACGGGCCGAGGGGTGGCAACGGCCCGATCCGGCGGGCCCCCGCGTACAGAGCTGCGGACAGGACGACCACCGCCATCGCCAGGCGCAACGCTCGATTACGCACCACGCGCCCTCAGCGGGCCCGCTGGTCCGGACAACCCGGCGCGACACTCAACCGGATTTCTTCCATCAATCCACCCCCACCCGCGTGCTCCGCCGCTCCAGCAGCAGCACATCGCGCCAACGCCCGCCCAGCCGTCCCAACCGCTCCCGACGCCCCACAATCCTGAACCCGAACTTCTCGTGCAGCGCGATGCTCTGCTGGTTCTCCGGGAAGATGCCCGCCTGCAACGTCCAGATCCCGTTCGCCTCCGAGTCCTCGATGAGGCGCGCCAATAGACCCGATCCCACGCCTCGGCCCCGAGCATCGGCGGCCACGTAGACGCTGACCTCAGCCACGCCGGCGTAGACACACCGATCCGAAACGGCCGTGAGGGCCGCCCAACCCGCGACCCGTCCGTCCACGAGCGCGACCAGACGGCCGTACTCGAGATGAGACGCGGACCACTCCGCCCAGGCTTTGGGCGGCTCGGTTTCAAAGGTCGCCTCGCCGGTCTCGATCCCCTCCGCGTGGATCCTCCGCACTTCCGGCCAGTGTTTCTCAACAAGAGCCGCCAAGCTGATCATGCCCGATTCTAGCCCGTTACCTCCCGGTTTCGTCAAGCGTGCGCGGCGGCGCGTCGGCCGGCCGGGCCGCCCGCCCCGCGGGACCGTCGATTCACTGGGATTCGTCCTGGCGCCTGCGGCTGGCTCGCCGCCCCGTTCGCCCTTTACAATACCGGAGTGCCGCGATCAACCTCGCCGACCGGGTCCGATGACCGCCGAAGGCGAGGTAATCGGCGAAACGCTGATCGTCCGCCCGCGACTGGGGGCCGCAGATGCTGCAGTTCGAGAGGATTCTCTTTCCGACCGATTTCTCAGAGTGTGCCCATCACGCACTCCCGCACGCACTTCACCTCGCCCGCAACTTCAACGCGGAAGTCCACCTCCTTCACGCCCTGGTCCTTCACGACACCGATCCCGGCAACGCCGCCCACCGTCTTCCTGACGTCGAGGGGCTGTATCAGGTCCTCGAGACGCAGGCCGAATCGCAGTTGAGCAGGGCCCTCGAAGGCCACGGCGATGGCTTGAAGTTTATCTGCGCTCAACTTCGCAGCATCTCCGCCGCCGGCGCCATCCTGGAGTACGCCGCCGAGCACAACATCGACCTGATCACGCTGGGCACACACGGCCGCCGCGGCCTGCGACGCCTGTTGCTGGGCAGCGTCGCCGAGGAGGTCGTCCGTCTCGCTCCCTGCCCTGTGCTGACCGTCCCCGAGCGGGCTGGCGGGACCACACCCGGCCAGGTCCGCCGCATCCTGGTCCCCGTCGATTTCTCCGAGCATGCCAGACTGGCTCTGAGCCACGCCAGCCAACTTGCCGCACTTTACGGCGCCCGTTTGGAGCTTCTGCACGTCATCGCCGAGGTCGTCTACCCCGATTTCTATCCGCCGCTGGTGCCGCCGCTCGGAGCCGTGAGCGACGAGCTGCGCGAGCGCTCCCAGACGCGGCTGAGAGATCTTCTCGCCCAGGTCCCGCACCCGGACGCCGACACGCATGTCGGCTCGGGGCCAGCCGCCCATGAGATCGTTCGCTTCGCAGAGGACCTCCCGGCCGATCTGATCGTCATCGCCAGCCACGGACTCACCGGCATCCGGCACATGCTGTTGGGGAGCGTGACGGAGCAGGTCGTGCGACGCGCTCCCTGCCCGGTATTCACCGTGAAGACGCTTAGGGGTGACGACAGCGAGACTGATACGGCCTGACAGCAGTCAAGCGCGGAGCACCGGCAACGAGCCATCGCCGGGAGGCGGCGAGAGGAAAAAGCAGACAGCGCCGACCGAAAAGGCGAGAGAGCAGCTACAGGTGGACTAGAAAAGAGAGAACCCGGGTAAGCCTGCCAGTCCTCGTGCGATTAGCCCCAACCATCTTTTTCCGGCAGGTTACCCGGGCTCTCAATTCGTCTCTGACCGCAGACGCTGTGGCACCGTGTCGTACGCCGTACAATCAGAGACGTCTGTCCGTAGGGGCACATGTCGTACCAGACGCCGCACGAGTCGCCTAAGGCTATGAAATGCCACAGCTTAGCCCAACCGTGCCCGCCCCCAGCTTGCGGCGCTCCGGGACAATCTGACACAGATGGGGACAGCGCCGCCGAGCGCCAGTGGACTCATGGTCCCAATAGCGTCAAGCGCATTCGCCCGGACACTTGCGGAGCGGTCGAGAAAAGGCAGTATAGCAGTGTGACACTTTGCCACACGACAGGCGCAGGCTCGCGGCGGTGGCGACTCCAGAAAGCGAAGAAACGAGAGGGGCGACGCTCGCAACTACATGGAGCGTAAAGGCTTAAGGGAGGTGGCTCCGGCAGAGGCGGTCGGTCGGCGGCGGATGCGGCACAAAACCTTCAGAGATCTCAGGGCAGCAGAGAATCACCGCAGCGATCCGGAGGCGTATTGGCCGCCAAGCTGGCAAAGCTGGATGGCCTGCCCGATCCGGTGTTTTTCCTCGACCGGCGCGGGCGGGTCGCCTACCTGAATCAAGCTTGCGAGCCGATGTTCGGGCTGTCTGCCGAGACGGTACGCGGTCGTGCGCTGTCGGAACTCCCGGCAACAGAGCTGGATGAAGGTCTGCTGGCCTTGCTGAGCCCGCCGAGGCGGGTGGCGGCGCCGACGTCGTTGGCGGCGGTGCGAATCGGTGCGGGCCTCTGGGACGTGCGGGTCACGCCGACGGCGGACGGGCTGACGGCGGTGTATTGCATGCGGGCCGCGGGTGACCGGGCGGAATGGCCGGAGTTGCTGGCGAACGCGGCCGACGCGATCTGGGCGGTGGACGCGGAGGAGCGGATCATCGCCTGGAACCGGGGAGCCGAGGAGATGTTCGGGTACACCTGGGATGAGATGGCCGGCGAGCCGGTCACACGACTGATCCCAGAGGACCTGATCGCCGGTCGCGAACCCGAGCGACTTCGCAAGGCGCTGCGTGAGCTGGGGTCGGTTCGAGATTATCAAACCCGGCGCCTGCGCAAGGACGGCAGTCAGGTGGAGGTGAGCCTGACGAGCACGCTGGCGAGAAACGGCTCGGCGAACAGCCTGGCCAGCTCGACGATCGTGCGCGACCTGTCGCAGCGGCGGCAGTTGGAGCGGCAGGTAATCGACTCGGAGAAGATGGTGACGCTGGGACAGCTTGCCGCCAGCGTCGCTCAGGAGATCGGGGCGCCGCTGACGACGATCGCGATCGTCATAGAGAATCTGCGCAAAGCGGCCCAGGACGACGCGCAAGCCAGCAAGCAGCTGGATACGGCGTCGCAGCAGCTCAACCGCATCGCACGGCTGACGCGCGGACTGGTCGAGCTGGCGAAACCGGGCGAGCTCCACCTGGACCGAGTGCAAGTGGGCGATGTGATCGAGCGCGGCCTCGAGTTGCTGGAGGCATCTTTGGAGCGTGCGGGGGTTCGGGTCGAAGTGGAGTCGGACGAGGCGCTCCCCTGCGTGCTCGCCGACGCCGGCCAGCTGCAGCAAGTCATTCTCAACCTGCTGATGAACGCCCAGCGAGCCCTCGAGGCGAGGGGCGGCGGGACGGTGCGCGTGACGCTGCAGCGGACGCCCGGCTTCCCCGCCGTTGGGCGACCGATGCGTGAGGCGATCAGGATCGAGGTGAGCGACGACGGACCGGGGATCGACCCGGCCGATCTGCACTACATTTTCGCGCCTTTCTTCTCGAGGTCGGGAGGATCGGGTCTAGGCTTGGCCCTCGCCAAGCAGATCATCCACGCCCACGGCGGCACGATCGAGGCCTCCTCTCAACCCGGACAGGGCGCGACGTTCATGATACTTCTACCACTGGAATGATATGAACGACGAGGCGAGCACGTTGGAGACGACGGCGAAAGTCCTCGTCATCGAAGACGACGAGGTCCTTCGCCAGCTCTTGATCGACGTCCTGACCGACCAGAGCTACGTGGTCGAAGCGACGGAGACGGGGGAAGAGGGACTCAGGGCGATGGAGCAGGACGTCTTCGACATTATTCTGCTCGACATCAACCTCCCGGGCATGGACGGCATGGACGTGCTCCGTCTGGCCCCGGCCCGGCAACCGGACGCGCAGGTCGTGATGATGACCGCGTTCGGAACGGTCGACACGGCCGTGGAGGCGATGAAGCAGGGCGCCTTCGACTACATCAACAAGCCGTTCAGCACCGACGAGCTGATCCTCACCATCCGTCGCGCTCTGGAGGAACAGGACCTGCGCCGCGAGGTCGCCCGCCTCCGCCAAAAGGCCCGCGGGATCGGCGGCGACATTCAGATCGTCGGGAAGAGCGCCGCGATCGAGCGGGTGGTCGACCTAGTGGCGCGGGTGGCGCCGAGCCGGGCGACGGTGCTGGTCACCGGCGAAACGGGAACGGGGAAAGAGCTCGTCGCGCGGGCCATCCACGCGGCGAGCAACCGCGCCAACAAGCCGTTCATGCCGATCAACTGCGCCGCGATTCCCGACAACCTCCTCGAATCGGAGCTCTTCGGCCACATGAAAGGCGCGTTCACGGGCGCGATTCAGAACAAGAAAGGGCTGTTCGAGGAGGCGACGGGCGGCACCGTTTTCCTGGACGAGATCAGCACGATGTCGATGTCGCTGCAGCCCAAGTTGCTGCGAGTCCTGCAGGAAAACCTCATCATGCGGGTCGGAGGCCGTCAGCCGATCCCGATCAACATCCGTCTGATCGCGGCGACCAACGTCGACCTCAAGAAACGAGTCGCCAACGGAGAGTACCGCGAGGATCTTTTCTACCGGCTGAACGTCTTCCCGATCGAGGTCCCACCGTTGCGCGACCGCAAGGAGGACCTGCCGCTGCTCGCCAATTTCTTCCTGCAGAAGTATTCGGAGCTTTACACGATCGATCCCCCGAAGCTGCCGGCTCGCACCCTCGACCGCATGATGTCCTACCACTGGCCGGGAAACGTCAGGGAACTGGAGAACTTCATCGAGCGAGCCGTCGTCCTGCACGTCAGCGGGGGTAGCGCCACCGTCGGGTTCGAGCTGCCCTCCGACGCAGAGGAGGAAGACGAAGGCATCGGCATCCTCGACGAGGCTCAGCGCAAGCGCTGGACATTTGAAGAACTCGAGCGCGAGTATATCTTCCGAATACTGGAGAGTGTGCGCTGGAAGAAGACCGAGGCCGCCGACATTCTCGGAATCGACCGGCGAACGCTCTATCGCAAGCTGAAGCGATACGAGAGTGAGGCCGCTCGCAGACCAGAATGAAGCCAGCCACGCACTCGCGAGAGGATCGACTCCGTGCCCTCGTCGAAGTCAGTCGCGCCATCAGCGCCTCGCTGGCTCACGAGGACATTTTGGCCCAGATCTGTGACTACGCCGCCCGGCTCCTCGATGCCGAGTCGGCGGTGGTGACCGAGCTCCTCCAGCCCGCCGATCCGGAAACCGAACCCAGCCTGAGGGTGGTGGCCACCAGCCCCGACGCGAAGCTCGGGCTGGGCGAGCACCTCTCCATCCAAGGAAGCCTAAACGGCCACGCCATCACCGCGCGGCGCACCATCAGGGTCAACGACGTCTTTGCCGACGAGCGCGCTGATCTCTCCGTCGCCACCAAGCTGGGCAGCCGCAAGGTGGTGATCGCTCCGCTCTACTATGGCGACGCCGCGCTCGGCACCATCTTCGCCTTCAACCCGCGGGAGGATCGCGACTTCGACGAGGACGACGCCGAGATCCTCGAGGCTCTCGCCGCTCAAGCCGTGATCGCACTGCACAACGCCCACATCTTCGAGCGGGAAATCAAGCGCCTCGAAGAACTTACGGCCCTGCGCTTGGCTCAGGACGAGAACGTTCATCGCCTGCGCGCGCTCGTGCGCATCGGCATGGCGCTGAACAGCAGCCTCAGCCTCGACCAGGTGCTCCAGACCCTTGTCGACTCGGCCCGCGAGATCCTCAGGGCTCGCTTCGCCGCCCTCGGCGTGCTCGATAGCACCGGCACCTCGCTCAGGAACTTTTTCCACTCGGGCATGGACGAGGATACCGTCAGGAAGATCGGTCGCTGGCCGACGGGGGGCGGCACGCTCGGCATCATGCTGCGGCGCGACCAATCGATTCGGTTGCGTGACCTCCAGACTCATCCGGAATTCGCGGGCTTTCCCGAGGGCCACCCCCGAATGCGCTCGCTGCTCGGGCTGCCGATCCGCGCGGCGGAGCGGGTCTTCGGCAACCTCTACGTGGCGGAGAAGATCGGCGCCGACGAGTTCAGCTCCGAGGATCAGGAGCTGGCCGAGCTCCTGGCGGCGCAGGCCGCCGTCGCGGTCGAGAACGCCCACCTCGCCGAACAGCGCAGCCAGTTCCTCGCCATCGTCAACCATGAGATCAAGAACGCCGCGACCGGCGTGCTCGGTTGGACGGACCGGCTGCGCAAGCTGAGCGACGCCGCCGACGGCCGTATTCGAGAGGGAGCCGGCTACGCCTTCGAAGGCGCGCAGCAGCTCCACCGACTCGTGGTCGATCTCCTCGACCTCAGCCGCATCGAAGCGCGGCAGCTCGAGCTCGATATGCGCGAGGCCGACCTGCGGGCCCTGATCCGCGAGGTCGCCGCGACCGCGCGCCCTTCGGCGGAGCGTCACGAGATCCAGCTCGACATTCGCGGGTTGGAGCACCGGACGGTGGTCAGGACGGATCCCACGCGCGTCCGCCAAATCCTGCTGAACCTGCTCTCCAACGCCATCAAGTTCACTAAGGCGGCCGGGCGCGTCACCCTCGAGCTCGCGCCCTGTGAGACGGGTTGGGCGATCAGCGTGCGCGACACCGGACCCGGGGTCGATCCCGACCTTGGAGATCAAGTGTTCCAGGCGTATCGGTTAGGGCAGAAGACACCCCAAAGTGGCGCCGGCCTCGGGCTCGCCATCTCCCGAGAGCTGGCCCGACTGCTGGGCGGCGAGCTGACCCTCGAGCCCACGGACGGGCCTGGTGCCTGCTTCCGTCTCTGCCTGCCAGCGGAGCCGGGACCGCTGTAGCGCCGAACCGCCCCGCCCTGACGTCCTGGGGCCCAGCGTCCGAGACCGGACTCGACAAGTCGGGGCAGTATGCCCCCCCGCCACCGGCGGGACGCCCAGACACTCGATGGGCTCAAGTCGTTACGTCACAGCGGATTACGCCAGCGAAACCCGGCGGCACGATTCGTTCGGTGGCTGGAGGCCTGGAGGGAGCCAACCTGGGGCCGACCTGTTAGCCGGATGGCGATTGGCACTGTCACAGTGATCCAGCGAGCGATCTTCGTCCTGACTGGCCCGGAGGCCGGGCAGCAGCTCCTGCGGGTGATTCCGGACCTGCGGGGAATCGGCCTGTCAGAGGCGACACTTCTGCACATGCTCTCCGCTCAACCTGGGCCCGCCGAGCCGATGCCCGAGCTGGCCACCTGGGTCCGCCACTTCGAGGCGGCTGTCCCCTCGGTCGAGCTGGCGCTCAAGCGTGGCGACCCCGTCAAGTGGATCTTCGAGCTGGCACGGGTGCGGCGTGTGGACCTCGTGGTCATCTGTAGCATGTCGGATGGCGAAGACTGGGATCTGGAGCGGGTCTCCTCTCCCCTACGATCGCTGGGGATCCCCGTGCTGTTGCTACCCGATGCGGAGCTTCACAGCTCGCTGGGCGAGCGGGTGCTGGTTGGGGTCAAGGCGCCGGAGTCCTTGGAGGCGGCGATATCGGGATTGGGCCGCTGGTTCCGAGCCGAGCGACTGCACGCGGTTCGCGTGGTCAAGAACGCGCGCCGCGTCGACCAGCGTCTGGCGGGCACGTTGCGGCTGGACGTCGTCGAGGAGGAGGGAGACGTCGCGACGACCTTGCTGCAAAGGGCGGAACAGTGCCATGCGACCCTGCTGACGGTGTTGGCCGACGAAGAGGCGAAGCCGAACGCCGGGCTGGCGGGGGTACCGGTGGTTCAACCGCTCATCGAGGCGACGCACCTGCCAATTCTGATCTGGCCGATTCGGTCCAAGGCGGGAGCGCGCGGATAACGCTCCGTCAAGCCGAACGGTGCCTCACCGCTCGAGCCTGCAGCGAGAGCCCCGGCGAACCGCGCCGGGGCTCTCGTTTTCTTTCCGGAACGAAGCCGTCCTCAGAACGGCCTAAAGCCGCGCGAGCCGAAGCGCTCGATCGACAGGTGCTCGGCGATCGGGTAGGCGTAGGCGGCGACGACGAGAACGATCGCGATCACCACCCAGATCCACAGCTTGTCGAGCACGCGGGCCTTGTCACCGGGGGCCTCGAGCGGTTCCGCGAACTCGATGGCCTCCGGGGTCGTCTTCTTACCGGCCAGACCCGTGCCCAGCATCACCGCAATGAAGCAGAGTGAGCTGGCGTAAAGAAACAGGCCGCCCACGGCCGAGATACCCGTTCCGGCGACCCACTGATCGGCGATCTCGCTCCCACCGTAGTCGAACTGATAGATCCGCCGAGGCATCCCGGCGAGTCCCGTCAGGTGGTTCGAGATCGAGAACATGAGCATCCCCATGAACCACAGATACGGCTGGATTCGCGCCAGCAGCGACAGCTCCAGCTCACGGCCTGTCAGTCTCGGCATCAGCCAGTAGGCGGCGCCCATGAACGTCAGTGCCGTCGCCGTTCCGACCGTCAGGTGGAAGTGCCCCTGGACCCAGGCCGTGTTGTGCACCATGGCGTTCATCCCGTAGGCGGCGTTGATCGCGCCACCGAAACCCCCGATGGCAAAGATCAGCATCGCCAGCGCCACGCTCGAAAAGGCGGGATCGCCCCAGGGCAGCTTCTCCAGCCAATCGAACCAACCTCGCGCTCCCTTCAGACGACCCGCGACCTCGAAGGAGGCAATCACGGTGAACGCCGTGAGGAAGCTCGGGAAGAGGATCCACTGCGTGTTAAAGGCGTGGAACAGCTTCCAACCCGCCCTGACGCCGGGGTCGAGGAACTGGTGGTGAAACCCGACGGGCGTGGACAGCAGGATGAACAACACGAAGACCAATCGAGCCAGCGGATCGCTGAAAAGCTTCCCACCCGCCACCCTCGGCGTCACGGTGTACCAGATCACGTAGGCCGGCATCAGCCAGAAGTAGACGAGGGGATGGCCGAACCACCAGAAGAGAATCCGCGCCAGCACCGGGTCGACCGTGTCGACGATCCCGAGCGACCACGGTATCAACAAGATCACGACCTCGGCCGCGACTCCGACGGTCGCGAGCAGCCAGACGATGATCGTGGCCATCATGCCGTGAACCGTCAGCGGCGTGCGGACTCCGGCGTTCTCGCGCTTCCAGATCAGATAGGTCCTGATCACGACCCAGCTCCAACCCCACGATCCGATGACCAGGAGCGCCGCGCCGATGTAGAAGGCGGGGTGGGCCTGGAGCGGCGGATAGAAGGTGTAGAGAACCGTGGCCTTGCCCGCGAGGATCGCCCAGGCCGCCAGCACGGTGCCGAGCAGGGCGACATAGAAGGAGGCCCAGGCGAACTTCTTCATCACGATCGGCCGGCCGAGCGACCGCTCGGCGAACAGATAGCCGAGGCCCATGATGAAGAAGGTCGTAAAGACGAGCGCCATCAGTACACCGTGGGCCGTCACCGACAGGTAGTACATCCTGGCTGTGCGGAAAGGCAGTTCGAGATCCGCCCGCGAGAGCGCCTGCATCAGCGCCATGGCCGCGGCCACGCCGAACGCCGCAATCGCTACCCAGAAGTTCGCCAGCGCCAGCTTGCGAGACGGGATCNNGCCGCGCCCACCGTGCCGGGCATGTCCTCGACGATCAGCCGCGCCGCCATCACGTGATGGCCAAGCCCGCAGTACTCGTTACAGACGATCAGATATTCGCCCGCCCGGCTGAAGCGCGTCGTGAATTGGCTGACATAGCCGGGCACCACCATCGTGTTGCCGTTGGTCCGGACGATTTGAAATCCGTGGATTACGTCCGGGCTGGTCATGCGAAAGGTGACCGGGCGACCACGCGGCACGCGTATCTCCTGAGGCAGGAAGGCGTACATGAACGCCTGCACGACGACGGTGGCGCTGCCGTCCTCGTGGATCGTCACGCCGGGCTGCCCGAACTCCGGGTCGGTTCGAACCGTTTCCGGGTCGATCGTCTCCACATGGCTGGGAGGCTGAATCGCCTGACCAAGAAAGGTGGCGCCGATCGAGGCGAGAAACACCACGATGATCCCCACGGCCGCCCAGATCCAGATCTTCTCGTACAGATCGACGTTCATCGCGGCCTCACGGAGTCAGCGCCCCGCGCGGGACGAACACGAAGAAGTAGATGACGAGCCAGCCGATCGCGAACAGCAGACCATAGACACCGACGATGGCCAGCGTGCCTCGGGGATGCCCACCCACCTGCGAGGATCCGTGGGACGACTCTCCCGGTCGTTCGTCGCTCACACACCCCTCCCGTATTAAAGTGGAAGATCGCGTCGGGCTTCAGTCGTCTATTGGAGCTAATCGGGGCGCAACTTAGACTAGACCGGCGCCTTGTCAATAACCATTAGCACTAGCAGCACCGGTAGGTACACGATCGAGGCTCGGAACAGGCGCGCTGCCCGCCGCTCGGTGCAACTCAGCGCCAGGCTGATCCCAAACCAGAAAAAACCCAGACCCAGAATGACCGCCGCCAGGAGGTAGAACCCGCCCACAAGACCGAGTAGCCACGGCAACGCGCTGATCATGGCCAGCGTGGCCGTGTAGACGCAGGCCTGCCGACCCGTCCGTCGACCGTCGGGGTCCGCCGAGCAGAGGGTCGCCAGGCCCCCCCGCTGATAGTCGTCCCGGTAGATCCAGGCCAGCGAGAGAAAGTGTGGCAACTGCCAGAGAAAGAGTATCCCGAACAGCGCCCAGGCGGCGGCACCGACCGGGGCATCCGCGGCGACCCAGCCGGCGAGGATCGGCAAGGCGCCGGGCACGGCGCCCACCCAGGTCGCCGCAGTCGTCCGCTTCTTGAGCGGCGTGTAGATAAACACATAGCTGGCCAGGCTGAGGGTGACCACCAGCGCGGCCCTCAGGTTGACCGTGAGCGCCAGGTGGACGATCCCGGCGACCGAGATGGTCGAGGCGAAGACCAGAGCAGACCGCGGCGGCAGTCGGCCGGACGGCAATGGCCGACGGCACGTCCTTCGCATCCGCGCGTCGACGTCCCGTTCCCAATGCTGGTTCAGGGCGTTGGTGCCCGCGGCCACCAGTCCCGTGCCGAGGAGCGTATGGAGCAAGAGCGTCAGGTCGAGCCCGCCGCGGGAGCCCAGGTAAAAGCCCGCCGCCGTCGTCACCAAAACCAGGCGGGTGATCCCCGGTTTGGTCAGCTCCCAGTAGGCGCGCAGGCGCTCGCGGTCCGGCATGGCAAGCCGAATCAGAGCCGACTCGCCAGCTCGGCGAGCAGCTCCCGGTCACCCGTCGCGGCGTACACGATCACCCCTTCCCGATTGATGAGATAGACCAGCGCCGGGTGCGCGACTTCACCCGTCGCAAGGTCCCGCGCGCGCGGCACCTGCCAGTCGTCGAGAGTCCGGTTGACCGCCTTCACTTCGCCGCTCAGCACATAGGCATCCTCGCCCAGACCCCATTTGCCCGCGATGTATCCCAAGCGAGACGGCGTGTCGCGCCAGGGGTCGAGCGTGATGACCAGAACCACGGGCGCCCGGTCGGCGAGCTGCCGTTGAGCCTCGAGTGTTTCGGCCACGACGAGCGGACAGATGCTGCTGCAGTGGGCGAAGGCAAAAGTGACCAGCATCGGGCGACCCGCGAAGCGGTCCGGCGACACCTCTTCACCGTGCTGGTCCAACAGCCGGAAGCCCGGCGCCGCGCGATCGAGCCGCGGATAGCCGTCCGCCCTCCGCGCCGGCTCGGCCTCGACCGCCGCGTCCGACGGCAGCGGCCGGGCGCTGAGACGCGCTCCCAGGGCCGCCGCGCCCGTGATCAACACCGTCGCGGCCAGCAACAGCGCCGCCCGCCCGAGCGGCCCACCGGAGAGGCGACGCAAACCGCGTCTCACCGCGCCGCCCCAGACGCTGAACATAACCCCGAACATCAGCGTCGGCTGCACGATCAGCGCGATCCAACCGGAAGCGTCCGGAAGACCGCTGGATCGCGTGCCGAAGCAGACGGCGCGGGTGCGGAGCAGCCACCCGGGCGCGGCGTCGGCCAGCGGCCAGAGCGCCAGCGCCCACCAGGCCGCCGTAATGGCCAGCACCAGGAAGAGCGCGGTGAGCGCCAGCCCCTCCCGGCCCTGAGCCTGCTCAGCCGATCTGCCAGACACCGGAGAGCAGCTTCCAGTTCACGAAGTAGTAGAGCACGAAGGCCGCGAGAAACACGAACACCAGTACCAGCGTGCCCAGGGGCCGCCGCGAGCTCTCGCTCTCGCTCTCGCCGCCGGCCGACGCCACCGGTGGGGGCGGCGCCGTCACGCCACGAGGCAATCCGTGAAATGCCATCACACCTGCCCTCCTTCCGCAGCGATCCGCTGGCCGAAGAAGACGGACCAGACGGTGACCAGGATGTAGATCGCACCGCCGAGCGCCGCGACCAGGCCGCCCACGCCCATGAATCCGCTGACCAGGTCCACCGCCGGGTGGAACTGCATGTCAAACGGCGCCTGTGCGAAGGTGATATCCCAGTGCCGCCTCGGTACCCCAAAGGTCCCGGTGAACGTCATCGCCACCGTGAAGATCAGCATGCCCGCGGCGAAGAGGTAAGGCTGAATCCGGGCCAGCGGCCAGAACGCCACCTTCTTCCGGAAGATCAGCGGGATCACGTAGTAGGTGACGCCCATGAACGCCAGCGCGGTGCCGCCGACCACGGTGGCGTGGAAGTGACCCGGGATACGCAGCGTGTTGTGGGCGATGATGTTGATCTGCTCGGTCCCGAAGGTGACGCCGGTGATCCCGCCGATGAATCCGAAGATCACGATCGAGAACACCAGCGAGCTGAACCCGGGATCACCCCAGGGCGCCCGGCGCAGCCACTCGAACACGCCTTTCGTGTAACCCCGCAGACGCTGACCGAGCTCGATGCCGGCCGGCACCGTGAAGCCGTGGATCATGCTGGCCAGCACCGCCAGGTACATGGCGTAGCTGGTGTTCCACACCTTCCAGTCCGGCCCCATCCCCGGATCGACGAGCAGGTGGTGGGCGGAGGCCATCGAGATGAACAGGACGTAGAGCACGAAAGCCGTGCGGCTGATCTTCTCGTTCAGGACGACGGCGCCGACGGTCAGCGCGCCCAGCAGGTACCAGACCGAGACCATCGCCGCCACGTTGATCTGCTGGGACGAGTGGCCCAGGCCCCACCAGACCAGCCGGTAGACCTGAGCGTCGACGTTCATGAGGTCGAGCGACCAGAGGAAAGTCGGCACGTAGATCGCCGCGCCGTGACCGAGCGTGATCACGGCGATGATGGCCGCGGTGAGCGCGCCGAAGGTGACCAGCGGCACCGAGCCCTCGTAGGTCCGCTCGCGCCGCGCCACGACCAGCGTCGCGAAGAAGATGCAGACGACCAGGAGCGCGCCGACGGCGAAGAAAATCACACCCAGGTAGAACCAGGGGCTGGCCTTCAGCGGCACGTACGATGTGAAAAGGACATCGGCCTTGCCCGTCCACATCGTCCACTCGACCAGCAGAGCCCCGACCACCATCAGCCAGAAAGAGGCCCAGGCGGTTCGCGGCGCCGGCACACGGCAATTCAGCAACGCGGCACCGGCGAAATAGAGAATCGCCATCTCGAAGAAGAGGATGAAGAAGATCAGCATGCTCATGCCGTGAATCGTGAGCATGCGATAGAACCAGACCGCGTCCAAGATGTGGATCGCCTGCCAGCGCGTCAGCAGGACGAGCACCGCTGAGATCCCTCCGACCAGCAGCGAGACGGTGGCCGCTACCGCGTTGGCCTTGATCAGGCCATCCGCCTGGGCGTGCACCTTCAAGCCCGTGACCGAGCAGCTGCGAAATCCCCCGTTCATCGCTCACCTCCGACCGAGGCGGCCAGATTCGACTCGCGGTCTTCGACGATCACGCGGCCGAGCATCAGGTGGTGTCCCACGCCGCAGAACTCGTTGCAGATGATTCGGAAGTCCCCCGCCTCCGTCGGCGTGATCCGCAGCCCGTAGTCGTAGCCGGGGACGACCTGGAAGTTCACGTTGATCGGGTAGAGGCTGAACCCGTGATTCACGTCGAGCGCCGACAGGTGGAGCGTGTACTCGGCGTCCTTCTGCAGCCTCAGGACGGGTGACCACGACCACATGCGGGCGATCAGATAGATGTCGCTGCCCGGCGGCGGCTCGACCACCGGAAAGCCATTGTCCTCACCCACCCGGTAGGTCGCGATGAACTCATTGGCCCGAGCTTCGAAGGCCTGCGGGTCCACCTTGTGACGAATCCCGGACGGGTTTTGCGAGCCCTTCAAATGCCAGAGCGGCATCATCGCGAACAGGACCATGCACCAGGCGAACGCGATTCCCACCCAGAGCTTCTCGGGGCGCTCCGCCCGCTTCCACCAGACGCCGCGTGGTGACTCGATTCCCGTGTTCATACACGC
>JABAOH010005166.1_pt1 | contig 27405 bp, 24 predicted proteins | sample 7062181 | NCBI WGS metagenome assembly JABAOH01 (sample SAMN14538630, study PRJNA623070) | marine sediment metagenome | biome: marine biome [ENVO:00000428]; feature: marine pelagic biome [ENVO:01000023]; material: deep marine sediment [ENVO:00002113]; isolation source: pool of 5 deep marine...
TCGAATCCAGCGCGCCACAGCCGCTGCTTGTACTCCATGTCCTGAAGTACCTCCACCGTCCCAACGAGCATCAGGCCCATCCACTGGTCGAAGTCAACGTAGTAGACGCAGGCTTTGGAATCCTGTAAGAACTGCCCAACCCTCCTCGACGAAGTATTGGTGCTGAACCAGACCGTCTTCAGCCCTTCGTGCTCCATGTTGATCATGGCCTTGATGTTGGGATAGCCATCGTCTCCGTTGCTCCCCAACATCGCGATCTCAGACCGCTCGACCAGCGCCAGTGCCTTTTCGATAGCTTCTTTCTTCTGCATCATCTCCACCCCATCCCAAACGCGTGAACTCAGCCAGGTTCCACCCGGCGGGTAAGTGAGCTCCAGGCAGTCGATCTCGAGCCAACCGATTTCGACAACGTCTTCTCCGTGACTACTGAAAATCCACCGCGGGGAGGGCATCAATGCACGACGAATCCGGCTCAGTTGTCGGGTCATCCAGAAAGTCCAGTCCAATCTGCAAACCGCACTCGTTGAACCATATGATGTCGTGCCCCATGGCGGGGAAGGCATAATAGAAGCTGTTGCTCAAGGTTTCGGCAGTGAGCTTTGCCCATTCAGGTGGAGTGATGGCGTCGAACTCCCCCGCCAACACCAGCGCGGGAATGTGGCTCGCAACCGGCTGGTTCTCGATCGCGTCGGCCTCTCCAGACTGCCACGACTCGCACAGCGCAAACTCGGTAGCGGCAAAGGAATCGACATAGTATTCCGTAACCTCCGGGGGAAGCCCTTCGGAGAGGACGAGGGTATCCTCGTAGGACTCAAAGGCCACTTCTTCCCGGCAGGCGATGGACTGCCAAGTGGCCCAGTTGCAGCTCTCAGGCACGATGATAAGAGGCAGGAGATCCTCAACAGCTGTGTAGATGCCTCTGGCCGCCCTGTCGATGACGCGGGGCATGAGAGGGATCAGATGCGGCCTGTACCAGTGCACGCTCACCGCTTCGATGAAGAATCCGCCGTCGAGCACCAGCGGCCCCCTATCATGATGGAAGGTAATGGGGTCCGCTTTGAGTTCCCTCGCCACACGGTAGAAGTCTGCTTCCAGGTTGGGGTATCCTTCGCTGCAATCGGGGTCGGCGGAACAGGCGGCAAAGAGCCTCTCGAACCCGCGGTGGGTGTTGAACGCATACTCGCTGTAGTAGGCGACCTGAGGCGGATAGACGGAATCTAGGATGACACTTCGGACAGCTTCGGGGAAATCGCGGACGAGAGCCAGCGCAATGCGTGTGCCATACGACGTACCGTAGTAATTGGCCTGCTCGTAGCTCAGCGCCATTCGCAGGTCGTTGGCGTCGGCTGCGTTCTCCGCGCTGTTGTACTTGGTCAAATCAATGCCCTGTTGAAGCAAACTATCCTGGCACTCGAGCAGGAACTCCACGTTGAGCGCGTCAGCTTCCTCGCGGCTCAGGCTGGCATCGCCGAGTATCTCCCACTGGTATTCCTCGTACCCGGGGCAAGCCAGCGACGGCTCGGCCCCCGGAGCGCCGCGCTGGTTGTATGTGATGAAGTCGCGCTCTTCGAGGAAGGCATCAACCACCTCCATGTCGCGCCGCAGCACGGCCAGGTAATCGTACCCGCCACCCCCCGCCAGATAGATCACCGGATCGAGTTTGGGATTGGGATTCAACGTCCTGAAGATCACCACCGGCAGACGAACTAGCGTGCTGGCCGGGTCGTCGCGGTCTTCCGGCACGACGAGGTAGCCGCATTCCAAGTCGTAGGCCGGATTGTTGCCGTACAGCAGATCCAGTTCCTCATGCACACATTCACCCGTCTCGAAAATGGGCAAGGAAGGTGGCTCAACGCTCGGACTTGGCTTTGGCGCTGCCCTCGGACTTGGCTGTGGCGTTGCCGTCGGGCTTGGCTGTGGTGTTGTCGTCGGCGTCGGCTCCGGGGTCATCGCACCTCCGCACGCCGCAAGCCACCATGTCAGGAAGACGGGGAGCAAACATGCGAGCAGCGGGCACAAGGCCTTCCCGTCCAGTTGAGCTCTTGTAGACATCTCGGCCCCCCTTCGTAGCGCCAAGCCTAGAAACGCCGTCTTCGGCGGCTGCTCCTACTTGACCACCTCGTAGCGGAGCCAAACGACGTCGCCTTCGAATCTCTCCAGGTGCTCCAGTTTGAGCGGCATTACGCCCTCTGGCGAGGTCAGATCCGGCGCGGTGAAGAAGGACCGCGGGCTCGTGCCTCCCACCAGGCTGGGATCGATCAACACACTGATCTCATCCACCAGGCCTGCGCGCAGCAGCAAACCATTGAGAATGCCACCACTATCGACACGAACCTTGTGAACCCCATAACGAGCGTTGAGTTCCTCCAACGCTGCTCGCAGATCGACGTGCTCCTCGCCGGTGACGATGTGGGCCACCTGCTCCCTTTCGAGATACTCCAGGTAGGACCGTGAGGTGCTACGAGAACACAAAGCCACCACACCTCTCCAATACGGTTGCTTCCGGAGGAACGGCCAGTTTCGAACCCGGCCTCGACTGTCCACAACAACGAGCAATCGGCGCGGGCCATCGGCCCCTGACTCCGGAGGTTCCGCCATCTCATCGCCTTCTTCAGGCTCCTCCTCTGTCGGCATGGCCAGTATGGTGTTGCTTCCCGAGAGCATGGCGTCCTCGTCGAAGCCCGTAGCTATCTGATAGTAGAGGCCGATGTCCGGCTCGAACCAGTCCATCCGGCCGTCGACACTCACAGTATTGTGGATAATGACTCGTGGCAGCATGTGGCTGGCCTCCTTCGTGGGTCGTGATCTGTCGCTTTGCCCACCTGCGGTCATGGGACTTACGGCAAGCCGGGCTCAATGAAATCTATGTCTCCGAGACAGCGCTGTCAAATGAGCTCAGCTTGGAAGCCGGGATTGCAGTCCCTGCCACCACTGGGTGGATAGTCAGCCCGATATACCAGGTCTCAGTAACGAAAATCCGGCCAGCCCCGCGAAGTCGAGCAGGATGTGAGCCGCGACCGGCCAGCGGATCGAGCCAGATCTCATCGCCACCCAGCCAAATGCGAGGCCCAGGAGAATAGCCATAAGCGCAAATCGCCACACTCCACCCTCGCTGGGGAATACTACCTGGGGCGAGATGTGCCAGAGGCCAAACCAGACAGAAGGATAGAGGTAGCCCCATAGCCAATTCCCCTGGAAAGCAATGATGTAGGTTCCCCGCCAGAGCACTTCCTCCATCGTACCGTTGACGATCGCGAACAGAGCGCAGACGACTAGGATAGCAAAAGTTGCCGCCTTCACCCGCGCTGGGAACATCGTGACAAAGAAAGATGCTACCACCGGCCCCAACAGCAGAATCAAACCCAGCCAGGTAGGTTCTCCAAACTGCGGATGGGGGGGCTTGAACATCTCACGCAGACCTTCGGGGCCGACAGTTAGTAGAGAAAGAAGGAAGCACCAGACGATCCAGTAGAAGAGAAAACCCCCAAGGTATCCCCGTTCAGGGCCAAGCCGTGCCGCCAACCGTTTGTAGGTGAAATATGTTGTGATCACCAGGATGGGAGGTGCCACTAGCAAGATGACTTGGGTGCGAGAGAGGACGATGGATTCCACGGGTCCGCCCTCCTTGCCGCTCTATGACCGATGCGTAGGACTGGAGGCGACTCCTCGGCTAGACCAAACATCAGCGCAATCGGCGTCCTGGAGCCAGGCCCGCTGTCCACTGTGCCACCCACATGTGGAGAAGCTCACCAAAGGCCAGGCACGAGACGATAGCGCACGACCTGCGCATACTCTGAGTAGCCCTCCAGCTCCTCCTGTAGAAATTCGTCCTCCAGGGAGGTGCGGACGACGAGGAAGAGCGCCGCTAGCGCCGCGGGAATGAGCGCCCACAGCGAGCCCAGCATCACAGGCATCGTGATGCCAGACAAGATCCACCCCGCGTATCCTGGGTGGCGCACAATGCGGTACGGGCCGCTTGAACAAACGACGTGTCCCCGCTCTTCCTGGATGCGCACGGGCCCGGAAAAGAACGCGTTTGACACCATGGCCCAGCTGGAGAAGCTGAACCCCACCACGACAAGAACCAACCCCGCCACCTGTACCGCTGGCGAGATCTCTGGCGACCATCCAAAGCGCATGTCCAGTCCGGCGAAGAGCAGCGCAACAAGCGACAGGAGGCCCCACAGGGTGGCAAGGATTCTGTCCCACCTCTTAGCAAACTCCCTGGCCTCCGCCCGTTCTGCGATCAGTTCCGGGTTGATGTGCATGAGGATAGCCGCGTTCACGCTCACGCCGACGACATAGATGCCGAGGTACACCCACGCCATCCACCAGTCCAGACGACCCGACGCGATGAACAGTATGGCCGCCGTCAGCAGCATTTGGATGGCAATCTGCAAGCCCCGCTTCACAATGCCGCGGGTGAGGTCAGGTTTCGCCGTTTCCCGTTCCACAGGCGCAGTGTTCTTCATCGTGCACCTCCCGACAGATGCCTCTGGGTGTTCAACTGGTATCCTGCTTCCCCGCACTCCCGGGAGCCGCCGGGGGAGGGCGGCGCATGGCATGCTCTCCGCCAATCCATGCGTCCTCTGATCCAACGCTCCGTTCGCCAGACGGAGACTCATGGAAGAGCCGCCCTCACCCCAGCCGTCCCCCGAGCTAAGGGAGGAAAAAAGGCCTTTGATGTACTCGAACTTCGATTCCCGCCTCTCGGCCACGTCGCTCCGGGACGGGCTACGCCTACATGTGGAACTCCTTCACGTCAGCATGGGCAAAGAGCTTCTTTATTAGCCGCTCGTGCTCCTCTGGTCGTCCGTATGCCTGCCACCTGGAGATCATGTTCTCTCCAGACTTAGTGCGGCCGGCGCTGCTCACCCGCAATCCATTGTCGGAGAACAACGCCTCGATCTCCCTGAACTTCTCTTCACCCACCGGGCACACGACCTCGTAGATCCTCTCATCTCGAATATCGTCGATGCGCCTCTCGATCTTGGGAAAGATCAACAGGACCACCAGGACCGCCACGGCCGCTGTACATGACAAGATATACTGTCCGCCGCCAATCCCCATACCCAGCGCGGCGGCAAGCCAGATGGTCGAGGCCGTGGTCAGTCCCGTGACGTGTCTGGAGCCCCGCAGAATCGCTCCCGCTCCCAGGAATCCCACGCCGCTGACGATTCCGGCGGCGATTCGTGAGGGCTCGATGTTCCCTCCCAGCTTGTCCGAGAGAATCGTGAAGATGGTTGCTCCCGCGCAGATGAGCATGATGGTACGGAAACCGGCTGCCTTGTCGCGGTACTCCCGCTCGGCGCCGATGAGCCCGCCGATCAAGATCGCCAGCAGCAGCTTCAAGATGTCCTGTGATACAACTGTCATCTCCGTCTTCCCACCTTGGCGCTCCAGCACGCCCGAAGCTATCCGCGCTCGCGCCAGAGCAGCGCAACTCCCACATTGACGGACTGCCTGCCCACTATGTCTTCAGGTTCTCGGATTGAAGTCTGCGCTCGCCGTATACCTCCAGCGTTTCGCTGAGCTGAGCGTCAGGAAGTTCCGATCGCTTTCTCCAGAAGATGTAGCCCAGGATGAGTACCGAAAGCAGAACGCCCAACCCAAAATCATCGACTACATACCGGGTGACGCCGGTGTCCGTCGTCATGTCCAGGAAGATTTGTTGAATGAACAGGTTATGGGCGCCGTGCCACAGCACTGCCGGCCAGATACTGCCCGATTTGAGCCTGAGCCAGGCGACGAAGAAACTCATACCCATGACGCCCATGGTGAGGGTGAAAAGGTCGAACCACACCGACGCCCCGCTGCTGTAGTCAGCGAAGATGACGGCGGGATAATGCCAGACTGCCCAGATGATTCCACTCGCCAGAGCAGTCCTGGTGAACGTGGTGATTTTGGCCACCTCCGGCACCAAGAACCCCCGCCATCCGATCTCCTCGCCCAAAGCCGCCCAGCAAGCCACAACGAACCCCACGGTCGCGAACACAAGCAGCCGCACGGGAGACTGCATGCGGAACCTGCCTAGTCCTGTCACCCACGCCGTGCCGTGGATCACCACAGCATACAGCAGTGGAATGACAGCGCCCAACAGCAGATATCTGGCCCTTCCGGGACGCCAGCCGAATTCCCGCAGGCTTTCCCGGAACAGCAACTGAGTGAGAATCGCCGCCATGGCGGGGGTCCACATCCACCACAGCGCGACGCTCCGAGCCGTTCCCGTGCGAATCATGACGTAGTAGGAGATGGAGCTGATGGCGAAGGTCAACAGCACAAAGGTGACGATTTTCTTCTGAGTTCTCATTGACCGCGTCATTCCCATAGCTCGGCCAATCGCCTTTCAGACACTATGTCCATACCCTCTTCTAGCATCCATCGGGCTAGGAGGGGAGATGAATGGCGAACTGGCAAGTATCATCCCCTGCCGTAAGTGACTTGAGGATGTCAACCCGCACAGGTTTGTCGAGAATGCCTTCCCATATCTGCCTATACCAACCAGCTCCACAGAGGCAAAACGTTGCAGGTATCTGGTCCAGACTACCGCGTGCTATGGCGCAGTGGCAGTAGTGCATCCTCCTCTCGGCTTCGTCCGTCGCCGCCTCGCACCCGTCAGGATTCCGTGGAACCTTGGTTACGTAGATAACATCGCCTTCCCTCACCGGCCCTTCGTACCACGCGGGATCCTCACGCATCGCCTCCAGGACTTCGTCTATGTCCCTGTTTCGTTGGTAGACGGCCTTCACCCTTTCAATGCGCCTTGGAGAGAAAATGTGAGCACACCGGGAGAGTATCTCGAACTTCTGCTCCTCATCAGCCACTTCGTCGAGCCTCCCCATTGCACCTTTGACCCAATTGGCTCTCTCACCTGCGCTTGACTCCAGCGTAATCTCGTCACTGCCTCTCGCGACTTCGTTCCTTGCGTCCTCGGCGAGAACCGTCTTTAGATTCTTGGCTAGCCTCTCTTGCCAGTTGACGAAGAAGACCTGTATCTCTGTCACATTCTCTTCGGGACTATGGGGATTGAATTCCAGATAGATCTCCCGGCTAGTGTTCTCGGCATTCACCCCATGCTCCACGAGACGACGACCCATCTCGCGATAGCTCTCTATCAAGTTGTCATGCGACCCATGATGGAGCATGGCAAAGACTTCTCCGCCTTCGAGCATTCTGCTCTCGACCTCGGCGGTCTCCACGGGACGGGTCACTGGAAAACAAGCCTCCGTGTCAAGACCTTCGAGACCGGTGTCCCAGTAGTAGACGGCGAATGCAGGACCAGCGATGTATTCCTCACATTGCCTTCTCAGTTCCTCCAGTCTGGCGGCCAACTCCTCTCTCTCCTGCATCTGGAAACGAAGAGAGGCGACGAGCATATCGTCCAGCCACTTGTGGGTCATCCCCGATTCCTCAAAAGACACTTCTCTCCCTCCCTATCGCCGTCTTGGTGCTTCCTTTCCAAGATTCCTAGAATACGGCGTATTGACCGTCCTTGATGATCTCCTCACTGGTGCCGTCCTCGTATTCCAGCAGCAGACTCGTGATCTCAATAGCTCCGCCTTTGGGGTAGACCCAATCCCGGTGCTCAATATGACTGGGGTCACTGAAATCCTCGGGGCCCACGGTTCCTCCAATGTGGCCACTCAGCCCAAAGGCCCAGTGCATGCCCATCACCTTCTCGTCCTCCAGGACGTTCCCGGTGACAACGGCCTTGTCGTTACAGCCCAGGCCCAACTCGGCAACGTTGCGGAGCGCATCGTCCATGGCCAGGTGATCCCGCGCCTCATCCGCCTCTGGGCTGTCGCCAATCACCTCGACGATGCGGTTCTCCTCCACCCTGGCCAACACTAACTCATCACCAAGCATCACAGGGATCGTGCCTTGCGTCCGGCTGGGCTCACCTTCCAGCTCGCCCTCGTAGGGGGCGATGTAGGCCTCACCGCTGGGCAGATTGATCACGCGCGCGCCCTCTTTGTCGGCGTGAAGCTGTCCGTCGTCCGCGTGAGCCTCGCGATACCGCAGGTCGAAGTACATCTCATGTCCTGTGGAGAAGACCACACTGGCGCCCTCAGCCTGGTCGAGCTTCGCTCTCAGAATCTGGGCCTTGCGAGCCACCTCGGCATAATCGGCTGCCAAGGCTGTTTGCTCCATGCCCCTGCTGACCATTGGCATACTGGCGGCCCGCATGTTCGGGAACCGCTCGGTATACTCTACCAGCGGCGCCGTAGCTGAGAACTCGGTGAGAGCGACGACAATGTTCGTGTCAGCCAAGATCTCCTCCAGACGAATCGGCTGACCGTCCATGTCCCCCTCCTCCGGCAAGGGCCCACTGTGAGCGCCCGTAGCCCGATAGGTGAGGAGAGGATGAACACTGATTCCTGGCTCGCCCTCTAGACCCTTGAAGGCCGAGTGCCACTCCGACGCCATTTCCCGCCGCTCGCTCCATCCTTCATAGTCGGCCAACTCTCCATGGGGCAGATCCGTCATCACCAGGACCTTTTCTCCTGGCTGGGGGTCGAACACGTCGATCAATAGCTTCTCCAAGTCGAAAGACGGTGGCTGCGGTGCCGGAGTTGGCGTCGGCGGCACCGAAGTCGGCGCTGGCGACGTGGCAGGCGTACCGCACGCTGCCAGCCCCACCACGATGGTCAGCAAAACCAACAACGTAGGGACCTTGAATCTCACTGCTTCTTCACTCCTCATCCGCTGGCGGTGTGAGTTTCTCGCACACCACATGTTCTCTGCTGCTCCTCAAGCCCGCGACGGAGTGTCCCCGCAGCACTGTTCACGGGCCAAGCGGCGGCCTCTCCTGCATCCTTCGGTAGACTTCTTGTAACCGCTCTTGTCCCAGTCTGGCTCACTCCTTTAATGTCAATGTAAGAGTGCATTTGTCTGCCCATCCGAATCCGTATCCAAAATAAGGGAACCCCCATTTCCTGTGTCTGCGAACATCAGTCGTAGACAAGTCGGCTTTCAATTGCCCCCCACACTCACCGGACATCTCTTGTGTCCATCCAAATCCATACCCAAAATAGGGGAAGCCCCATTTCTTCTCCAAGCCGACTTTCTTGGCCGTCAAGACAATCTCATTTCCTCCCGCATCTCCCCGCATACTCTTCGCCCACCCAAATCCATATCCAATGTAGGGAAAGGTCCATTTCCTGCCCCTCCCGACTTCGGTGGTCACCAAGTCAACCAGGATGCCGTTACAGGTCCCCTGTATTCTCTTGGCCCATGCACGTCCATATCCTAAGTAGGGGATCCTCCATTTCCTCTCTTTTCCAACTTCGATGGTCGACAGATCGATCCTCAGTTGACCACCGTTTTCTCTCACCAGGTCGACAAGTGCTTCATAGGGAATTGGCTCATGTGCGCCACCAGGAACAGACGGTGCTTCCTCCACCAAGGGAGTCTTGCAGCCAGGACACTTCCCGGTCCACCCCACAAACTCACACCCGCATTCAGGACAAAACATCCTTTCCTTCCTTCAACCACTGCTTACGTCGATTGCTCCTTACGGGTTGCGCCTCGTCTGCCCCGTTCGAGAAGCACCCTCGACACGCCCATAGCGGACGAGAGCTTCATCTTCATCAGTGTCGTGTCGTCTTACTGTCGTCGATCTTGAGGACACACTCTATGCTCGCCCCAGAAGCGCACCGTAGAAACGCTTCACGCTGAAAGACTGCCCGGAAAGCAGGTTCTGGGCGTGGAACATCCGCGCCACGGCGCGCACAACGAGGATGGCCGTAACCACCAACAGCGCTGCCGCCAGCAGCGGCTGCCACACCGGCACACCGCCGCCGGTCAAGCGCATCATCATCATCGTCGGAGAGGTCAGTGGAAATAGGCTTAATCCGGTAGCAAGCCTGCCATGAGGATCCTCAAGCAGGAACAGCCCCAACAGGTAGCCCACAAAGATCGGCATCATGACCACCCACGTGGCCTGGGTGGTCTCCTTCAGCTTGGGCACCAGGGCTCCCGCACCCGCCATCAGGCTGGCGTACACAGCGTAGCCGAGGAGGAAGAACACTAACCCCCATACCAGCAACGCGGGTGGGATTTGGAAGCCTGCTGCCAGGTTGAACGTCTGTCCACCCATGCGTAGCAAGACATACACGGTGCCTATCCAGGCTGTCATCTGGAGTAGAGCCGCGATCCCTAGCCCGGTGATCTTGCCCATCAGCATCTGACGGGGGCTGATAGACAGCATCAGGATCTCCATCACACGGTTTTCCTTCTCCTCGCTGATGTTCCTCAGCAGCAAGCTCGATCCTGTCGTGATGAACGCGTAAAAGAGAACCAGCATGATCATGGGCATGTAGCGTATCAACAGGTTTGACTCGCACGCCATACCGGGTGTTGAACAACCTTCATCTGCCTCGGAGCCAAGCTGCGACTCTGCAGCCAGATTCGTGACCTCCAGGCTCACCGGGTTCCAGACCCGGTCGGCCAGCTCGACATCGCCACCCAGTACGTTGATCAGCAGCGTCCGGCGCATCGCGCAGTCTCGAACATGGGCCGAGAACGGGCTGGGCTTCGGATGAACGTACAGCAACTCGCCCGTTTCCACGTAGTCTTGCGGGACAACATAGTAAGCGGCGATCTCGCCTGCCTCCAACGCTTGTTGAGCCTGCTCCTCCTCGTCGTAGGCGAGCAGATAGCCAGCTGGAATACCGTCGGGGATGGCACTGATCAAGCCAGCATGATCAACGTAGCCCTCCACCTCAAGCTGTGACGTGTCCAGTGTTTCGGACGGCACGTCGCTTGCAGCGTGGCCGCCTTTGAAGATGGCAAAGCCTGCGAAGACCAGCACAGCTAGGAGCGGGATACCGAAGGCCACTAACAAGTACGATCGGCGCGTTAGGGTTGAGACTAGTTCGTGACGCAGGACCAAGTATATCTTTCTCATGACCAACTGCTTCCCGTAGTCGCTGCTCTTTCTCTCCTCAAGATCTCCCCGATCCTCAGGCGCTGGCCGTAGCGCAGCATCCCCAGGCGGAAGGCGCGCGCAGCCAACCAGAGTGCTCCTGCAGCACACACAGTTTGAATGGCAGCGCTGGCAGCAACCTGCCACCACGGCACGACCGAAAACAGGTTGCGCAAGCCGACCGTCAAGAGCGATGTGAACGGTAGGAGACTCAGCACAACCGATGGAGTAGAGTCTGGCGTCTCTCCAATCACCACAAGCGCCCAAAGGGGGATCAGAAAGAGCATGAAGAACAGCATCGCCACCGATTGTCCCTCCTGGGCTTGTCCCACCGTCGAGCCGACGGCGAACATCAGGGCGGACGCCAGAACATAGGAGGGGATGGCTACCGCAACTACTGTCAGGATTGGTCTCCAAGCGAGACTCGGGTTCTGGAACCACTCGATGCCAAACACCTCGCCGCCAACGAAGACGGCAAGGATGCCGACGAGAATCCAGGTAGCAAACTGGGTGAGACCGATGGCGACGATGCCCAGCACCTTGCCGCAGATCAGTTGCGTGGACGAGACGGATGTGGCGAGCACCTCCATCGTGCGGTTCTCTTTCTCATCGACGACCGCCTGCATCAGGTACCCTGAACTCATCAGGAGTAAGAAGAGGAACGCTATACTCAGTAGCGCCGGCACGACTGCACCCAAGGTGGGCCCACCGCGGAATTCGCGGCTGCCATCGGGCGAGCGAACGGTTACGCTGCTCCCGGCAGCGGCCCGATGGGCAATCTCGGGGGGTTGGTCGGCCAGCAGATTCATCTGGACGAAGTCATGGAATTGCTGGGCGGCGTTCTCGCCAGGCTCCTTGAGATACACCAGTTCAACCCCACTGGTCTCATAATAGTCGGGGGCCACCACGTAGTACGCCTGGACCTCCCTTGCCTCCAGGGCCTCGCGCGCTTCTCCTTCCGTCCGGAAAGGGATGAACGCAATGGCCTCTTCGGAAGCGCTAACCGGCGCAGGGACGGGGTCTGCCAGCAGACCAGCGTGGTCTACGTAGCCAACCGGTGAGTTGTTGTTGTCCAGAGACACCATGAATGCGATGAACCCGACGTTGGCGCCAATCAGTAGCGGGACGCTCAGCAGTGCAAGGATGAAGCTCTTCTTGAAGACGTTTAGCACGTATTCATGCCGGGCGACATACCAGAGTTTCCGCATCATGCGTCTCCTTCTTCCACGACGCGGATAAAGATCTCGTCGAGTGTGGGGATAGCGATCTCGAACCTTTCCAGGATAGAGTCTTGCGCCATCAAGGCATGGAGCACATCTTGCGGTGTGGTACTCTCGGAGAGCATCAATTTGGTGGCGTTGTTGTGAGATAGAGTCTGTTCAACCCCGCCCACCGCTGGGAGCTCGCCAGCTACGCGTACCAGCACGCCGTGCCCGGAGTATCGACGCCTGATTTCGTCCAGGTTGCCATAGAGCACATCGCGACCGTTGTCGATCAACAGGATACGGTCGCACAACTCCTCGGCGTGGTGCATCTGGTGAGTGGACATGATGATTGTGGATCCCTGGGCCCTCAGTTCATCCATCAGTTCTTTGACCACCTGTGTGTTGATGGGATCAAGCGCGGTGAAGGGTTCGTCAATGATGATCAGTTCCGGCCGGTGCAGAATTGTGTTGATAATCTGCGCCTTTTGCTGCATCCCTTTGCTGAGTTCCTTGACCTTCTTTCCCTTGTGTGCGGCCAGGTCGAAGCGTTCCAGATACCCTCCTAGGCGACCTCGCGCTTCTGCTGGGGCAACACCTTTCAAGGTAGCCAGGTAGACCAAGCAACGCTCGAGAGGAATGTCCTGATAGAGGCCGCGCTCCTCCGGCATGTAGCCGATACGGTCCTTCTTGTCTTCGCTCATCGGCCCGCCCAAGACGGACACCGTGCCACGCTCCGGCTTGAAGACGTCGAGCATGACTCGGAGGGTAGTGGTCTTACCTGAGCCATTGGGGCCGAGCAGGCCGAAGATCTCGCCGCGTTCCACGGCGAAAGACACGTCCACCACAGCGTGTGTATCACCGAACGATTTGGCGATGTGTGAGACTTCAGCAGCACGCACAGCTCGATACTCCTCTCATTGATGATGCTTATCCCGGCCCCAGCTCGACTAGGCACGCGCCAGGAATTAGCTGAATTGCCGCAGTGGGCCCAACGTATCCCCCCGCCGTGGCCCAGCGAAGAGTTCCGGGCTGCGGCCGAACTTGTTGCACTAGGCTTCTGTTCCCTCGATCTCCGCATCTGGTGGCTCAAGGTCGCGCGTCAAGAGGATGGTCAAGATGATAGCCACCACAAACGAACCAGAGAGCGCCACCATACTAAGAACAATGGCCCCGATCGTCCTTCCCAACATTGCCCACATCCTCCCGGATCATGTTCTGCCTATCGGTCAGCCTGACTCTCGATCGCCTTGTTGCCGCGGTCAACGGTATGAGCGCGCCAGGCTGACGTCAGCATCAACGCCGGTGCCGAAAAAGTGACCGCCATGTCCACTACTGGTCTTGCTCCAGGGCTTTGCGAATTGCTTTCAGTTCGCCCAGGATCGCACTCAAGGCGTCTGCGGAGGCCAGGCTCGCCTCAGGCTCCACTTCGGCGGCTGTTGGAGCCATACCGCCCCGGAACCGTCGCAGCTCTTTCACCACCATGTCGTAGGCTTCCTGGACGTTGGTCAAGCCTACCAGCTTCTCCTCGGCTCCCGACTGGCCGCTCATCCCGGCGGTCTGGATGTGCAGCGAACCCAGGCCAAAGAACCAGCGATCGAAGATGTCCCGCCTGACCACCACATTGGTCACGGTGCGGTAAGGGACATGCTTCACGGAGTGGGTAATGATGCCCACATCCACGATCACCTCATCGTCTTGGATCTCATACCTCAGACTGGCATAGAAGGGCGCCGACAGGATCAGTGCCAACACCCAGACCACGACCTGCGCTAGGGCCATGAGACCGAAGATGATGGTAGCCTCCCTGTCGGGGATCACCAGCGCCAAGAAGAGAGTTCCGATAATGCTCAACCATGCTGCGATGGTGATGCCTACGCACAACTTAACCAGATATCGCGGACTTGGCTTGTAGCTCTTTGTACCCACTCTCAGTCGCCTCCCTCAGCATCTCACGTATGCTCAGTACCTGCCGAATCAGCCCGGTGAGCCCCGGATAGCGTCGGGCTGTGTCGCCTTCGGGGCCCGTAGCTATGGAGTGGTCACCCGACACGCGGTATGACCCTGCCGGTCCGGTCCATGTACGACCGGTACTCGTCTCCGAAGTGTTCGAGCATCATCCGCTCCTCAATTCGAACCCGATAGAAATAGCCCGGAAGGAAGGTCACGAGCATGCTGAAGCCGGCAATCCAGTGCCACAGCAGAAACACCTGGGCGACGCCCCACAGTATGTGCGCAGCGTACATGGGGTGACGGATGTGGCGAAACACTCCGTCGGTCACGAGCGAGTGTCCGTCCACGAGTTCGACCCTTGGTGACCAGTTGCGTGCCAGATCGGCGTGAGACCTCCACAGTAGCCACACTGCAACACCAAAGAGAACCACTTCGATCCAGCCAGCCCAGGTAGGAAGGCTGTAGTCGGCGAAGTCCAACCAGGGTGTCACCACATAGATGATGGGCAGCAGGAACATCCCCAGGGCAGGCAGAGCTGTCAGACAGCCATCAAGACCCGTCCTGTGGTCCTCAGCGATTCTCATCTGTCTGTATCGCCTCGTGTACACCGCCGGGATGACCGATGCCAGGATTACACCGAGCCAATAGGCTCCTTGGAAGAAAGTGCTGGACATAGACCGAACCTCCCGCCAATCCTCAGCCGATGGTGGTCTATCTCAGCGGCGCCACAGAGTGAGAGCCAGAGGAGAAGAGATGGTGCCCCTGCCACGCCTTTCGACCGGGCTGTGCCCACGGCCTTCGGGACAACCATCTTTCTATCGCACGGCGTGCCTCCTCAGTACCTTTTCTCACGACCGCCAATCTTCTCCCACCCTCACGCCGAGCCAGTTGCATGTCTTCCTCCCCAACAGTGGTGTCGTAGGAAACTACCTCATAGGGCCCACGTAGCGAGAACCGGAGGCCATCAGATGCTCTCGATGCACTTCATCTTCACTGTTGTGGATCGCGGCTGATTCCACGATCTCGTTCTCCTTGCGAGGTTCAGCCCAGCTCTCGCCTCTGCTGCGAAGTACCTTGATGCTGAAGGCATAACCTCTCCACTTCCACGCAAGTTCCATTGCTGCCTCCTTCGCCCTGTCATGCCGCCAACCCTGGGCGCCTAGCAGGAGGAGCACCTCTGCGCACAGCACTCAATAGCTGACAGCAACCGTTCTGGTGGCTCTCCCTTGCTGACGAACGCGTCGACCCCGGCTGCCAGTGACGCTCTCCGCGCATCCACCCGCCCACTGAGGGCTACGACTAGTACATCGGGGCATGCCTGCCTCAACTTGGCCAGCAACTCACTTGGAGCCATTCCGGGCAACTCCCAGTCCAGCAGAACGATGTCGGGGCAACTCTCCTCTGCGCGCGTTAACAGGTCCTGGGCACCGACCGCCTCGCCAATGATCTCCAGCCCGCTCTGTCGCTCCAGCAGTGCTCGAAGAGCGAACCGCACCTTGAGTCGGTTGTCGGCCAACATAATGCGCATTCGAGTTACCTCACGGTCGAACCATCGATATCCGTTCCAACTCCAGTATATAAGAGCAATCCCCCAGAGGCATCGGCCATCTGGGGGATTTGGCTATTGGCCAAGTGGCTAATATTTCGCGTGGTCAGGTAACCAGTTTGTGCTGAAGTGCCAGGGTTATCGCCTCCGCACGGTTGGAGACCCCAAGCTTGGACAGGATATTGCTGACATGAGCCTTGGCGGTGGAGCGACTCACGATCAAGCGCTCAGCAATCTCCGGGTTCGTCAATCCCTCTATCATCAAAGAGAGCACCTCGCGCTCGCGCTCAGTGAGATCGTGTCCCACAGGTGGCCCCTCACCCGCTCTGTCGATCAGTGCTTGGGCTGCCTCTGGAGCCAAGGTCGGCCGTCCGGCGTGGGCCGCTCGAATGGCGTCTGCCAGTTCGTTGGCCGAGACGTTCTTCAGCAGATAGCTGATGGCGCCGGCCTGCAAAGCCTCCTGCACCAACTCCCTCTGCTCAAAGCTGGTCAGAGCTATGACCTGCACCTCGGGGCAGCGCTCGCGGATGGCCCGGGTAGCCTCGGCTCCAGTCATCTCCGGCATTACGAGGTCCATGAGGATCACGTCGGGCTGGACCTGTTCACACACCCGCAAGGCTTCCCTGCCGTTCCTCGCTTCGCCCACGATTTCCAAGTCGGCCTTGGCCTTCAGGAACGCCGCTAGACCTCTGCGGACCATGTCGTGGTCGTCAACGACCATCACTCGAATGGCGCTAGGTATATCCATCAAGTCCTCCTCTCTTGACAGGACCAAGGGCGAATGACCAAGCACGAAGAGCAATTGCTGGTCGGATCTTCGTTCGTCATGATCGCTCCACATCGATATCGTACACAGGCCTGTCCTCCCGCAGCCAAGGCTGCTCTGGCGAAATCGCCTTGCCCCTAGCGTGCAGCTTGGCTGCTAGTGCCTCCTCACTTCGGTACGCCTGGCGTAGCGGACTCGCATCCTATAGATAACCACAGGGGCTGATGAGGAAGTGACAAGCCACCGTCTCTGACGAAGAACCAATGGCCGTGCCCAAGAAACGGGCTTGTTCAGCATCCGTCCGACCACTCAAGCCCTCTGCCATGTTCAGCCTCACGGAAGTCACTCCCCGCGCGATTTGCGATTTCAGATTGTAGTCTTCAGTTCTGGGCAACTGACTGGCAATCTCACAAACCAGGTCGACATGGTCAACTGCCAGTTGCCACACCTCAAGCTTCTCAAACTTGAAATGTATCCGCCCTTCGTCTATCGTCCTCCGTCCACAGTCAGTCGTCCATCGTCACTGGTCCGACCTCCAAACCACTACAACCTTCGTACCCGAGCCAGCCTCCGTTTCGATCTCCAGCTCGGCCCCTATGGCCTCGGCCCGCTCGCGGATGATCCCGAGGCCCAGCCGATCAGGCGGAACGGAACCAGGATCGAACCCACAGCCATTGTCGCTGACCTCCAACTCCACGACCTGACGTTCCTGCCCTCCCTCTCCGTCTGGCAGGGACCTGCAGTGCAGGGATACCTTGACCTCGGTGGCATCGGCGTGCTTGACCACATTGTTCAGCGCCTCTTGGGCGACGCGGTACAGCGCAACATGAACATCCCCAGGCAGGTCGCTCTCCCCCTCTATGGAAACCACCACGGGCACACCTGAGCGGCCGGTGATGGCTTCACCAAGCTGTCGCAGGAGTTCATCGAGGCTGGCCTCGGCCAAAGCCGCTGGGCGCAACTCCAACAATAAGGCCCGCATCTCCGCCAGCGCACCTCGGGTAAGCTGCCGCAGTTCCTGGAGGAGTTGCCTTCCCTCATCCTGGTCGCTCTCCCAGAGTATGGGCACGACTTCGCCGATGAGGCTTGCGGAGAAGAGGGTCTGGGTGACCGCATCGTGGAGGTCGCGAGCGAGACGACTACGTTCCTCCATGGCGGCCGCCTGCTGGGCCTGCTCGTAGAGGCGCGCCTCCTCAATGGCGACCGCTGTGAGGTTAGCCAGAGATTGGAGCACGCCCAAGTCGGTATCATCCAAGGCCCTCACTTGCTCGCTCTGGACATCCAACACACCGATGACCCCGCTCTTCGTCTTCAGAGGCACAGCCAGTTCAGATCGAGTCTCGGTCGAGTCGGGCAGCAGAACATACCGTGGCTCCTGGCTCACGTCTGGTGCCAGGAGAGGTTGACCTGTGGACGCTACCCAGCCCGAGATTCCCGTACCCACCTTGATCCGCGGGGGTTCGAAGTCAGGATCGTCCCAGCGAGGGCCCGCCCCAGCCCTCACCACCAGTTCATCTCCCTCGACGAGGCCAATGGCCACCAAGTAGTATCCAAAGTTCTCCTTGACCAGGCGGACCGTCTCATTCAGCAGTTCGTCGACAGCCAAGAGTGAGGTGATGTGAGCTCCGACCTCGCTCAGGACACGGAACTGCTCCGCTCTTCGCTGCTCCGAATCGAAGAGGCGCGCGTTCTCGATGGCGACAGCCGCCTGGTTGGCGAAAGCCACCAGCAACTCCAGATCGGTCTCGTCGAACTCTCCCTTACCACCCTGTTTGTCCATGACCACCACGGTGCCCATCACCCGGTCCTTGATGGCCAACGGGGCTATGGCGACGCTCTGGATTTGCCGTTTCGATTCCTTCACCAGCTTCGAGAGCGCTCGATAGTCCGCCCGGCTGTCCTCTCCGACCTGGTTCGATATCACTGGTTGGTTATGGAGAGCTACCCAGCCAGAAAGGCTACCCTCCAAAGGGGCACGATCTCCCAGCGCAGAGACGGCCAACCCGGTAGCGGCCACCGCCTCATCCTCCTTTCTCTCCCAGTCGACGGTATTAATGATACCTCCCTCGGCTTGCAGGAGACTGGTAGCCTGCTCGATGATGAGATTGAGGAGCCTATTCAATTCCAGGGTGCTGGCCACCGCCCTGGTGGTCTCCTGAAGGGCCATGACTTGGGCCAGCCTGCTCTTCGTGTCCTCATACAGCCGTGCGTTCTCGATGGCGATGGCCGCCTGATTGGCCAAGGATTGCAGTACCACGAGGTCGCTCTCATCGAAGGCGTTCAGTTCGTCGCTTTCGACGTTCAACACGCCAATCACCGCTTCCTTGGTCTTGATCGGCACGCACAGTTCCGACCTGGTCGTGGCAGTTTCGGAGAGATACGTGTATCGTGGTTCCTCGCTGACGTCAGGAACCAGCAGAGGCTCCCCGGTGCCGGCCACCCAGCCGGTGATGCCTTCTCCACCCACCCTGAACACTGGAGGTTGGAACTCAGGATCATCGAAGGCTGGGCCGGCACCCGCCTTGACAATCAGCTCATCCCCCTCGATGAGACTGATGCCCACGAGGTAGTATCCAAAGCTCTCCTTGATCAACCGTGCGATCTCACTAAGCACGTCGTCAAGGTGCAGAATCGAGGTGATGTGGCGGCCCACCTCGCTGATGACGCGAAACTGCTCCGCTCGCCGCTGCTCGGCATCGAAGAGGCGCGCTTCGTCGATGGCGACCGCAGCCTGATTGGCCAGTGCCTGTAGCACCACCAGGTCGCTCTCATCGAAGGCGTTCAACCGGTCACTTTCGACGTTCAACACACCGATGACAGCGTCCTTCGTTTTGAGAGGGACGCATAGTTCCGAGCGGGTCTCGGAAATGCCGGACACGAACAGATATCGCGGCTCCTTGCTCACGTCAGGTACCAGGAGAGGTTCTCCCGTGGCGGCCACCCAGCCTGTGATCGCCTGTCCGCCTACCTTGACAACCGGGGAGTGGAACTGGGGATCATCGAAAGGAGGACCAGCCCCTGCCCTTTCGATCAGTTCGTCGCCCTCGATCATACTGATGCCAACCAGGTGGTATCCGAAACTCTCTTTGATCAGACGAACGATCTCCTGGAGTAGAGCATCGACGGCCAGGACCGAGGTTATGTGCTGCCCCACCTCGCTGATGACCTTGAATTGCTCGGCCCGTCGCTGCTCGGCATCGAAGAGGCGGGCATTCTCGATGGCGATGGCTGCCTGGTTGGCCAGAGATTGAAGCACCGCCTGGTCGCTCTCGTCGAAGGCGTTCAGTCGGTCGCTTTCGACGTTCAGCACACCTATCACGGCGTCCTTTGTCTTCAGAGGAACGCACAACTCCGAGCGGGTCTCGGAAGAGTCTGGAAAGAAAAGGTATCGCGGCTCTTCGCTCACGTCGGGCGCCAGGAGAGGCTCTCCCGTGGCGGCCACCCATGCAGTGATACCCTTGCCTCCCACCTTGACGCCTGGGGGCAGAAACTGTGGCTCTTCCCAATGGGTCTTGACCCCGGCCTTGAAGACGACATCATCGCCTTCAATCAGGCCAATGGTGATCAGATAGTAGCCAAAGGTCTCTTTCAGCAGGCGAACGATCTCCGTCAGGAGCTGTTCGGGATCCAGGATCGACGCGATGTGGCGACCCACTTCGCTGATGACACGGAACTGCTCCGCCCTGAGCTGCTCCGCATCGAAGAGCCGCGCGTTCTCTATGGCTACACCAATCTCATCTCCAATGTGGGTAAGGAGTTCAACTTCTCGCTGAGAGAAGTCTCGCTCCCCACGGGTCACTACAAACAGAGAACCCCAGACCTTCTCCCTGGAAGCAAGAGGAACGATGGCCACCGCTCGGAAACCGGTCTCGGTCACGACCGAGCGCGTCAGTCGCGGATCCGCAGAGAGGTCTCTCACCACCAGAGGTTCACCTGTCTCGACCACACGACCCGAGAAGCCCTCTCCTACCTTCAGATTGTCAATCCCGGCGACAAACTCGTCGCTGACTCCCTGATGAACCGCAATGGTGAGCATTCCTTCCCCATCTTGTGACTTCGCGTCCTGCAGCAGGTAGATGCCGCCAGCCTCGATCCCCATCACCTCGAGGGTCTTGTCCAGAGCATCGCTCAGAACCTCCCCCAGATCCAGGCTGCTACTCACGGCCGAGGCGATGGCGTTGAGGGCAGCTAACTCCCTGGTCCGGTCAGCCACTTTCTGCTCAAGGTCTTCGTACGACTCCTTGAGTGCCTTGGCCATCGTGTTGAATTGTCGGCCCAGTGCCTCCACTTCATCGCCCGTCTCCGGAGGTGCAGCGTAATCGAACTCACCCTCGGCAATGCGCTGAGCCGCCCTGGTCAGATCCTGGATGGGTCCCAAGACACGTCCTGTGGAGAAGAACACCAGCGCACCAGCACTGAGCGCTGCCACAACAAGCAAACCCAGAAGCAGATTGCTATAGCCTCGAAAGGGTCCAGCGATGTCCTGCCAATCCTCCTGAGTGACAAGCCCCCAGCTCGTACCGGGGATCGGGGCGAAGCCAGAGATTACGGTCTTCCCAGTCTCGTCCTCTGCAAGAACGGCTCCGATTGCTCCCTGAGAGGCCTGCATCACTGGCGGCAAACCTGCATAACTCTTGCCCAGTTGCGTACTGTCGCCGTGGTAGATGACCGTCCCGTTGCCGTCTACCAGGTAGGCGTAGCCGCTCTGGCCCGTTGTGAACTCTAGAGACTTGGCATACACGCTGCCCAACCCGGAGTACCTAATAGTGGCGATCCCGGCCATCACACCCAAGAATTCCCCCTTGTCATCTACAATGGGGACCGCGACTATGATAGCGTCCTCGCCTGACACATCGTCCTCGAAGACGTCGGAGAAGACCGGTTGCAGCGTGTCCTTGACCTCGTCAAACTGCGACCGCACGGGGAAATCCGTCAGGCGCCTCCTGGGATGGAGAGGGCGCAACCAGACAGCTACACCTTGGTCATTGTAGACCACCACCCCCCCATCGAAAACCTGGAGTTGGCTCGGCGCCTCTCGCAGGGCCTCGACCAGACGTAGCGTTTCCATGGACTGAATGTCCCTGTCGGCCGCGACAACTTGCAGCATCTGGGCATACTGACTCAGCCCCTCCGAGAGTCGCGCAGCTGATACCCTGGCCAACTCAGTGTCTCTGCGTTGGACAACGTCTCGCGCCGCCCGCTCGTATGCATAGAGGGCGATCACAGCCACCGCCGCCAGTCCGAGGACTGACGGGACTAGCAGAGATAGCAGGGTCTTTGCCCTAAGGCTCTTGGTGAAGAACATTGGAGATATCTCATTGACTGGACCCGTCCTTCAGGACTGTCTCGGTCCTACAGCGGGCCTCAGGCCGCCCCGCTTGTGCTGGTGTTCTCCCTGGTCAAGCGTATGGGCATCGTTCGACTCACTGAAGTGGTGGACCTACAGTCGGTCTGGCGCCAGGAACTTGGAGCACTGACACCCTTATCTTACCACAAGCTTGGCCTCTACTCCAGCAGTCGAAGCCGGGGCAAGGAAATACGACGTGAACAGCCATCAGGGCCAAGTGAAGACTACCCAGGTGCAGGAAGAAGCCATCAGGTGGACGTCGACCGCAGGGAATGTACTAGCCTGGCGACGTCCAGCGCCGCGTGAGGCCTGGCTGCCTCCCGCGCCCTGTCGGCCATGAGAGCCAAGGTCCCGTTTCCCGGCTGGAGAAGCTCTCTCAGCGATGCCACCACCTTGTGCGGCGTCGGGGTCAGCAGTCCCGCTCCCCGCTCCACCACCCACTCCGCGTTCCCTTCCTCCTGGCCTCTCAACGATCCACTGATCAGCATAGGCAGCCCGCAAGCCAGCGCCTCACTGATGGTGCTGGGCCCCGCCTTGGTGATCAGCAGATCGGCGGCGTGCATCAGGGCGGGCATGTTGTCGGCAAAGCCCGTGACGCAGGTGGGTACCTCCCAGCGCACCCTTTGCAGTCTGGCCCTCAGCTCCTCGTTCCTGCCGGTGACGATGAGCAGTTGAAGGTCCAAGGAGGCCTCAGCTACCGCTCGCGCAACGGGGAAGACTTTCCCCATCCCCTCTCCTCCGCCCGCCAGGAGGACGGTGAACCGGCGCTCCGCCAAGCCCAGGCCCCTGCGCACATCCTCCTGCGAGTAGGAACGATCCACTAACTCGAGGTCAACGGGTATGCCCACGACTTTGACCTTCTCAGGGGCAAATCCCTCATTAAGAGCCTTCTGCCGAATCTGGTAGGTGGGCACCAGGCACATGTCCACTTCAGGACAGAGCCACCAGTGGTGGATGCTAACCAGATCAGTAACCACAGTGACCAGAGGCACATGCCGGCCCAGGTCGTGCACCAGCCCCGCGGGTATGTGATTGGCCCATGGATGCGTGGAGATGATCAAGTCCGGGTTGCTTTCTAGCAGGATCCGCCTGACCCTGCCCCTACCCAGCGGGGAGACCATTCTCAGGATAAGCGGAGATCGCCTCCGTCCGTTAGAGAAATGCCACAGGAGGCCCCACGACCGCGGAAGGCGATTCACGACGGGGCCGTACATTCCGCCGGCAAGGCTCAAAGGCCAGGCAAAGCCATCCGACATGATGTCGGCAAGCTCGAAGTGGTACTGGCCGGGGAAAAGATGCTCCACCGCGTCCACTATGGCGTCAGCCACGCTGTGGTGACCGCCGCCGGAATCGCACGTCAAGATGAGGATGCGTGCACCCATCTTACTCTATCGAGGATGCTCCACTTCCAGGCTGGCCTGAGGTCCACTCCGCAATCCATACCCCTCCCTGGAAAAGAGTGCGTAGCCCCAGACGATGGGCACAAGGCGCATAGCCCGCATGAGGACCACGAAGGCCAGAGCCTGGCTGCTAGCCACACCGAAGACGCCCAAGGTAGTGATGGATAGTATCTCCAGCATACCCACGTTCCATGGCGGGTTGGGGATGGAAGCCGCCAGAGCAATGACCACCACGGGGAATACGTAGGGGCCGAAGGGGAGCTCGATCAGGGCTGCCAGCCCGAGGAAGTGGAAGCTAACCACCAGGAACAACCACATGGGCACGGTGAGGAAGAGGGCCAGCAGGGAGCGACGCCAATGTTCCATGGCTCGCACGCCTAGGATGAAGCGCTCCAATATCCCCACCAGCCGCTGCGCGAGCCGTGGCGAAAGCCTCTTGGTGACCAAGGTGACCAAACTGGTGGCCCACTGACTGCGAGACAACAGGACCACGAGCAGCACCGCCCCGATGAGCAAGATTGCCAACCCCGCCTGCCCCACGGTCTGCACCAGGGGCGGCAAAGGGATGATCCATAGCAGCGCGAGGAGCAGGAGACAGAGCACCAACACGTCCCACATCTTCTCCACAAAGATGGTCCCCAGTGTGGCGCTCTTGCTCCAACTCCCCTTCTGTCCCAGGACGATGGAACGGAGCAGTTCGCCGCTGCTGGCGCCAATGATCTGGTTGCCGAAATACCCAATCAGAGTAGAAGAGAAGAGCGTGCGAAAGCTAATAGGTTTGTCTGGGGGAAAGAGATACTTCCAGCGCAAAGCCTTGACCAGGAAGAATACCATCTGCGCCGCCAGTGCGGGGAGCAGATACCAGTAGTCGGCCGCTGCAAGAGTCTCGAACATCTCTCTAAGATCGACCCTTATCAGCACCAGCCCCAGCAAGATCAGCCCGATAATGGTGACGATGACGAAGCGCACTTTGTTGTTCAAGCCGGGAGCCTCCTAGCCAACATATCCCAACCCCCGCAGCCGCTCTCTGATCTCCTCCTCATCCTCAGCCGAGTATTCACCCTCTGTCGTCGGGCGCTGGGATAGCTCGTCGCTGTATTGAACCCCAACCGACGATAGGAATGCGGGACTGAAGGCTTCCTTGAGCACACGACCATCCATGTCCGATGGAATGGGTAAGCCAAGGGCGTAGAGGATGGTGGGTGTCAAATCGACGATGTTCGCCTCCTGCAGCTTCGCGCCCTCTCTGAGGCCTTCCCCCGCCAGCACCACAATGCCGTCAGGACGGTGATGACCCGACATGCCAACGATGGGTTCGACGACGTGGGAGGCGCCAAAATCCGCGTGTCCAAAGGCCATGTATTCCCAGTTCCTGGATTGCAGCACGAGATCGGGCGCCTTCTCCAGGAGCGGGCCGGAGTATATCTCCTCCCTGCGATACACCTTTTCAACCACCCTCTCGCCGGTACGCGGGTCGCGGATCTCCTTTGCGCCGGCCGCTATCTCTTCTCTCAGTCCTTCGTACTCGCTGCCAGCATGTACGATGCCCTGAGGTCTCTTCCCCACGTCGTTGATGTAGATCTGTCCGAAGCTTCCCACGGCGAAGGCCTTGGTGCGCGACCAATCCACGTCGGCGAAGGAGAGGAAGAGCCGTTTCATGAGGCCGCCGCCCCTCTGGAATCGGAAGCGACGCCGGAGGAAACCCAGCCGCAGCGCTTTGGCCAGCCGAAAGACACCCAGTGGGGTAAAGCCCAGCTTGAACAGACCGTACTTGAGCCTGGCCAGGGGTCTCCTCTTCAGGTTGAGCAACCCCATCTCGCGCAACCAGTTGTTGACCAGGAAGAAGCTGTGAACGGGCCCGAAGCCGTGGTCGGACATGACCACCACCATATCCTCCGGCCCGACCTTCTGGAGGAGCTGGCCGACCGCCGCATCCAGCCTGCGGTGAAAGTCCACCACTAGGTCCTTGTACCGCCCGGCCGCCTCTCGATCGTGCTCAGGATGGCTATCGTCGAGCAGACGCCAGGTCTCGTGTTGCAGCATGTCGCTGCTCCAGAAGAGGAGGAAGAAGAAGTCCCAATCCTTGTTATCCAGCAGGTACAGTGCCCCCTCCAGCCTTCGCTCCACGTCGGTGACCATGTCGGCAATGAACCTGTCCGTGAACTTGGTGGAGCGGTATCTCTCGTCGGGCAGCAAGGGAACGCCTCCCACAGCCCTGTCCAGTTCCTCCCGCAGGGAAAGAGGGTACGTGTAGTCTTCACTGGCCCTGGGGGTGAGGAAGTCGCTGATCATGTAGCCGTTCACCTCTTCGGGAGGATAGGTGACGGGCATGCCCACGATCCCCACCTTGCGTCCTGCCTCGCTCAGCAGGTTCCAGATAGCCTGCGACGCCCTCTGCTGGGGGCTGACGATGGATACCTGGTAGCTGTTCCGGCGAGGATGCACGAAGTCCACCAACCCGTGCTTGCCCGGGTTCTTGCCCGTGGCGAAGGACACCCAGGCCGAGGAACTGATGGGAGGAAGAGTGGTGCTCAAGACACCAGAGGCTCCCTCCTTGACAAGTCGCTGGAGAGTGGGCATCGTGCCGTCCTCTATCCAGGGGCCTATGAGGTCGAAGGTAGCCCCGTCCAGACCTATGACCATGACTTTGCGTTTCGTGGGGCCAGAGACGTCTGACATGCGGCTGTACTCCTCTGATAAGCGACTCCTATTTATATCATAGCAGGGCTTCGGTCGCTACCTTGCCAGCAGGACTCTGAAGAGAGAGTGTCAGATACGCGTGCGAGGTCATTTCAGCTTCTCCCCTCGCCGCATCGCCCCGGAGACTTATGCACATACGCACAAGCGGTGGTCAGGGCCTACCCGGGACTCAATTCCCGCGCTAACATCAGAAAGTCCCTTGGGAACTTCACGCTCACAGCCAGGAGTCTCCGTTTCCTAGCGAGCCTATAGGAAGCCGTCGAATGACCACGTCACGTAGGACAGGTTGGCAACCTGTCCTACGGGATCCGGGATTGACACGAGCGCCTAGCCAAGGCTATAATCCTAATCGCACCCAACCGAGAGCAACAGATGAAGGTAGACAAGGACAAATGCACTGGCTGCGCATACTGTCTGCTCAGTTGCCCCGTTGGAGCCATCACCTCCGACGGCTGGACCACGATCGATGAGGAAAGATGCACGCTCTGTGGCCTGTGTCCGTCCGTCTGCCCCAATGATGCTATCGCGGGCGACTTCCTTGTCGAAGAACCCCGTCACGACCGCCAGCCCGCCTACGACGCGGTAATAATCGGCTCGGGCATCGGTGGGTTGATGACCGCCGCAGCCCTTGCCAAAGAAAGTCGCCGCGTAGGCGTCTTGGAGAAGCTGTCTTTCGTCGGCGGACGCTACACGGAGATAGACCACCAAGGCTATGCCGTCACCACCGGGGCCTGGACCTCTTTGGGGCCCAAAAGCAACATCGGCGAGTTCCTTGAGGAGCTTGGCATAGAAGTTGACTACGTAGGTCTGCGAGACAAGGGCTACCATCAGCAGTTCACCGTCCGCTTCAAGGACGGCAGGGACTTCCCCTCGTTGCAGGCCATGCTCCCGAGACAAGATTGGCGAGCGTACGTCAGAGCCCTGGTCCGGGGCAGAAGGTTGGACCTTCAAGAGGCCAGCACGCGGGACTACATCGAAGAGCACGTGGACAACGACGACCTCATAGCTGCCGTGAACGCCATCGCGGCCACCGCCTCTGGGGTGGACATCGATCGCTTCCCGGCCAGCGAATACATCGTCGTCGCCAGGGATAGTGCGAGGGCCGGCCTGGACTTCTCTGTCACCGTGGGTGGAGTGCGTACCCTCATCCAGGCTCTGGAGCGAGTGATCAGAGCGCACGGTGGCCAGATATTCACCCAGGCGCAAGTAGCCCGCATCCTTCTGGATCGCGGAGTCGCGTCTGGGGTAGAGTTGACCAACGGCGACCAGATCGAGGCAGACACAGTGATTCACAATGGCGGTATCGGCAGGTTCGTCAAGCTTGTGGGCCCGGAAAACCTTCCCTCCGAGTATGTCTCCCGGGTAGAGGAACTCGTACCGGTGGATTGTGCGGCGCTCATCCTGGGCACCGCGGAACCGCTGTATACTGATGCCCCGATTCTCATGACACCCGGCACCGACCGGGTGGCCGGCATCTTCGACCCCACCCTCCTCGATCCCAGCGTCGCTCCGCCGGGCAAACACATGTATGACGTCTTCCTCCCCCTCTATTCTGAAGACAGGA
>JABAOH010139174.1_pt1 | contig 27400 bp, 34 predicted proteins | sample 7062181 | NCBI WGS metagenome assembly JABAOH01 (sample SAMN14538630, study PRJNA623070) | marine sediment metagenome | biome: marine biome [ENVO:00000428]; feature: marine pelagic biome [ENVO:01000023]; material: deep marine sediment [ENVO:00002113]; isolation source: pool of 5 deep marine...
CAAGCTACCGCAGGAGGTCGTGTACAAGATGCCGCAAGGCCTCAGCTTCCTGGCGGGGACCCTCGTGGATCCTTTGGCCACTGTGGTGAGAGGGATTCGTCTCTCCTCTCTGAAGGTGGGCGACTTCGTCCTGGTTCAGGGTGCGGGCCCCATCGGCCTTCTCACCGTTGAAGCCGCCAGGGCTGCCGGAGCCTCGGAGGTCTGGGTAACGGAGGTCAACGAGTCCCGTCTCTTGGCGGCGAGACGGATGGGGGCGGCTCAGGCGATGAACCCCACGGAGGAAAGTGTGGAGATCCTCTTGGAGAGGAGGGGCGCTGACGGTCCAGATGTGATCTTCGATTGCTCCGGCTCGCCGGAGACCTTAGCGGCGGATCCGACACTGGCCAGGAAGGCGGGCGAGATCGTCGTCCTCGGCATCTGTGAGGAGCCGGTCGAGGCAGACTTCTTCACCCTGGTACTTAACGAGCTGACCATAAAGGGCAGCTACTGTGGCTTTGAAGAGTACCCCATCGCCCTGCGCATGCTGGCCGAGGGCCGAATCGACACAGAGGCCATCATCACAACTCTCATACCCCTGGAGGAGATAGTTGCCCGAGGATTCGAACCCCTCAGCCACGGATCCCCCGACATAAAGGTAGTAGTGGAGGTCTCCCGTTGAGGTTTGGAAGTGAGGAGTTCCTTCAGGAGGTCCAATTCAGGACCAACCGCGACGAGGAATATCGGAGGCTCGCCGAGAAGGAGCGAGATTCCTACACCCTTGTCCTCCTGGCGGAACCGACGGTGGGAGTCATGGAGGATATCTCCGTTGGCTTCCAGGTGGACAGCGGTCAAATTACGGACATTTGGCGGGGCGAAAGGAAGACCTCCTTAGTCCTCAGTGGCCCCTATGGTGTGTGGGTGGACATTTTGAGGGGAGCCTTAGGTCCCACGAAGGCCTTCCTCATGAGGAAGCTCCGGGTGCGGGGCAGCATGATGCGGCTTCTCAAGACCAGTGACTCCACCATGAGATGGCTAGAAGTTCTAAGGACGATTCCGACTGAGTTTGAGGGAGAGTATGAGCGCTACAACCTCTCGGGAGAATGACCGGGGCCTACCTTTCAGGCAGAGGATCGTCATGGTGGGTCTTCTCCTGCTGACGGCCCTTTTCACTCTGTACTTCTGGATCGATTTCTTCCTATGGGGCGGTGTTAGGATTCTCGAGACGGAGGTCTACCTGGCCTTCGAGATGGCCTTTCCCGTTGCTGACGCGTGGATGGCGGCCTCTTGCTTCATTGCAGCCGTCGCACTGCTGAAGAGAAGCCCCCTGGCCTTGCTCTTCGGCATATCTGGGGGTAGCGCCCTCACCTTCCTCGGCTTGATGGATGTCACCTTCAACATTCAGCAGGGCATCTACCTTCTGGGAACCGGTGAGGTCCTCGTAGAGGCCATCATAAACCTGTACAGCTTGGTGTTCGGACCCTTCCTCATCATATATCTGTGGAGCCGTAGAGGGAGCCTCTGACTGCGCAAACCTTAACTCGAAAAGTGTCTTTCAGCCTGAGAGTGGCTGGCGAGAAGTCCCTTTCGGTCTACATAGAACTGATCAAGCCCCGAATAATCCTACTTCTCCTGCTGGTAGCGGTGGCGTCCTATGTCGCGTCCTCAGGCTCGGACGTCTCTCTCAGCGTCCTTTCAGCACTCCTCGTGACTGGGGCTCTGAGTTCTGCGGGATCTTCCGCCTTGAATCACTACCTCGATCGCGACGTAGACGGGCTAATGGCCAGAACGAAGCACCGCCCCCTCCCGACGGGTCGTCTGAGACCGCCGGAGAAGGCCCTCGCGTTCGGCATTGGCCTAGTGGCTGGTGGAGTGGCCCTCAGCTTGCTCCTTATCAATGCCCTGACTGCCCTTTTCATCCTCCTGGGGGCCCTCATTTACGTGGTCGTGTACACCCTACTCCTCAAGCGCCGAAGCGCCTGGAACATAGTGATCGGCGGCTTGGCGGGCTCATGCCCGGCATTGGCAGGCTCTGCAGCCGCCGTCAACGCCATCTCTCCTCCGGCGGTCTTCATAGCCCTCCTCGTGTTCCTTTGGACCCCAGGTCACTTCTGGGCATTGAGCCTGAGGAACAGGAAAGATTACGAGCGCGCAAGGATACCCATGCTTCCCGCCGTGGTGAGAGAGGATACAGCAGCTAAGACGATAGTGGCGTCGACTCTCATCCTTCCGATATACGTCGTCCTCTTCTATGTGCTGGATGTGGTGACCCTATCGACCCTCTTGCCAGCCCTCGTGGCAGGCCTTGTCCTACTCTACCTCTCGGCGAGGATCCTCCGTGACTCCAGGGCCGCGTGGCCGTCCTTCAAGTTTTCCGGCGTATTTCTTATGGTCACGCTGCTGGCAGTTGCGTTCGATGTCTCTCTACTCTAAGGCAAGCCCAGGGCATCACGGGTTGGAGTAGTAGTAATCTGGCTCCTCCCTGGCCGCCATCATGTCCCGCACATCCCTCAGCAGGTCTCGCTGCTCCTTCGCGTAGTAGACCATGGAGTGCTCTTGCAGGAGCTGATGAACGAGGGTCCTGACCTGACGGAAGGGATGGACGCCCCTGAGCTCTCCATAGCTCCGGGCTTTCGCAACGGTCACCTCCCGGCTTCCACCGGCGAAGAGGCCGCCTCCGACCTGTCCCTCCCGCACGGCAGCTCCACCGACCCCGCCAGCAAAGGCCTCCTCACCACCCGTCCCTAGCCCAGAAGCGGTGACTGGCACAATGGTCCCGTAGCCGAAAATCCGGCCTAGTATGCCCTGTTTTGTCTCCAGATCAGTGACGTTCTCGAACCTCACTGTCCTCTCGCTCCGGGTGAGGATTCCCCCCTTGAGGATGACCCGAAGGTCGGTGATGACATACTTGTGACTCCTACGGTAGAAATCCACCAGACCCATGCCTATCACGGCCATGATTGCGGAGTAGACAGGCAGGAAGAAGGGGTTTGCTCCCGCCTCAGGGCTCTGCACTGTCAGGAGGACAGCCCCCGCGATGATGGAGATATAAATGAATAGAATCGTCCAGCGAATCATCACCACGGAGACGGCGATGCCAAAGGAGACCAGGGCCAAGGACCACAGCATCATCCTGACGGCGACGATGCCGAGATTGTAGCCAAGGAAGTCCTCAAAGGAGATCCATCCTGTGACGGCGTTGAAAAGATACCCTAACCCTAGTCCGACGCCGAACAGAAAGATGAAGGGTGCGTGATGGTTGAGGAAGGAGAGGGGGTGGGGCTGTAGCTCAGCCCTGATCTCCTCATTCCGGAGGAGGTCGTACTTCGGCTTCCAAGGTCCAGGAACAAGTCTCAGAATGGACTTGAGCCTGTGTACCAGATTCGAGCGCACCCCTTTCCCTTGCACGGCGGATGCCGCCCTTCGGATATATAAATTTCGTTTGACAAGTTCCCCTGTCCGACGGCCCGTGGGGCGAGTACCCCGTACCCCGCATATTCCGGAGCTACCACTCCTACAGAAGTTGACGCAATTGCGAAATCTACCCTCCAGCTCGGGTAGTCACCCCTCAGGCCAGCATTTCGAAGGATGACTTCACACCTTGGTCCCAATTCCCCAAGCCTGCTGCCTGACTCTTCTGAATCCCAGTGATTCCGTGAGGCGGAGGGAGACCTCGTTGTCCTCGAACACCTGGCAGGCCGGGATCTTCCTCCTGTCGAAAACCACCCTGCACATCTCACTGGTTACGGTCTTCGCATATCCCCGGCCCCTGTAAGGCTCCTTGACATGAAGGAATCCGAGCATGACAACCTTGTCTGTCTCGTGATGGGACATGTCCCAGGCCACCAAGTCGCCGTCGACGTATATTCCCGCACTCAGACCGTTCTCAATCCGAGACCTGACGTAGTCGCGAGCTTCGCCAGCGGGCCACCAGAGTTTGGCGACCATTTGAGCGTGGTCCACCGTAACGGGACTTGTTTTGCAGACTTCGGTAGGACGGAAGTCATCCTTTTCCATCCTAAACAGCCACACGGGATCCTCCATATCTAGGCGCATCGCCCCTTCGACGGCCGGGATCAGATCCAGGTCCAACGATGCTATGTGGTATTCCCCGAGAGGCAGAGCATCGAGCAGCTCCGCCAAACCCGAGGTGTTACGGGCAGCGAGGGCAAGCCTCTTCCTCTCTTCATGGTGGACGACCACAGCCTGGGGATTGGACGGATCATCCACCAATATGTGCGCCCTCTCGGGATCGAAGTATGCCCGATAGATAACGTGGGAGTTTCCTACGGGGTCCTCGTACAGCCAACTCCTCAGCCGCTGAAGCGTACCTTCTGAGAGTTCCACGGTTACCCATAAGAGGCGAGGTATAAAGGAGTTAGATTCCCAGCTTTTCCCTGTAAGCTGCGACGTCCAAGAGCCCGTGTCCGCTGACGTTGAAGGCGATGACCTCTTCCTCACCAGTCTCCTTGCATCGAAGGGCTTCGTCTATGGCACCGGTCACGCTGTAGGCCGACTCGGGAGCCGGAAGGAAGCCCTCTGTGGTTATGAACGTGTGAGCTCTCTCGAAGACGTACCTCTCGTCCGCAGGGTACGCTACGGTATCGATGTATCCGAGGTGTCTGAGCAAGCTAACGATGGGAGCCGCACCGTGGTACCTCAGGCCGTCGGCCCTGATGGGCTCCATCTCTTTCCTGTGGCCCAGGGTGTACATCTTGAGCATGGGGGTCAGCTCTGCGTGATCAGCGTAGTCGTACATGTACTTCCCCTGAAGGTTTGGAGCAACCTCACTCTGAGTGGCGATGAACCTGATCTTCCGGCCCTTGAAGGCGTCTGCCACGAAAGGCAGCACGAAGCCACCGAAGTTGCTCCCTCCTCCAAGACAGGATATCATCACGTCAGGATAATCGTCCACCAGCTCCATCTGGGCCTTGGTCTCTAGACCGATGATAGTCTGGTGGGTCAGCACGTGGTTCAGGACGGAGCCGAGACAGTAGACTGTCCCGGGACTCTTCCGGGCCTCCTCCAACCCCTCTGAGACGGCGATGCCCAGGGATCCCGGGTGGTCAGACTGCTTCTGGAGAAGCTCCTTTCCCACCTTCGTGTACCTGCTCGGTGAGGCCCTGACGTCGGCGTTGTAGGCCTTCATGAAGCCGCGCCTTTCGTGCTTCCATTCATGTACGGCGCGCACCCAGTAGATGACGAGCTCGAGGCCGACCAGGCTCGCGGCGTATGCGAGGGCCGTTCCCCATTGCCCCGCACCCGTCTCTGTGGAAAGCCTCTCATATCCCTCCTCTCGAGCGTAGTAGGCCTGAGCGAGGGCAGTGTTCACCTTGTGGCTACCGGTGGGGGAGTAGAACTCCGCCTTGTAGTACATCCGAGCGGGAGTTCCCAGCTTCTCCTCCAACCGTCGGGCCCTTATAAGGGGTCGGGGCCTTCCAGCTTGCTCGTAGAGTTCAAGGATGCTCTCTGGTATCTTGATCCATCGATCCTGGGACTCCTCCTGCTTCAGACAATGCTCCAGCAGAACCTCCTTCAACATCCGCAGCCTAGGCTCTCCCTCATCGGGGTCCCGCGGGGGAGGAATGGCTTCCGGCAGATCTGGCAGGATGTTGTACCAGGAGGAGGGCATATCCTCCGGAGGGAGTTGTATGAGCACCTTTCGCCTTGACGTTCCATCCCCTCGGGCACCTGAGAAGGGGAGGACCGCTTAAAGGCTTTCTACATACCTCTGATATCCTCAAGAACCCCTTCAGCAGCCCTCGCTGGGTCCGGAGCGCCTGTTATCCTCCTGCCCACTATGATGTAGTCCGCTCCGTGCTTGAGGGCCTCCCGGGGGTCACCTCCCTGGGGCCCGACTCCCGGGGAAAGTATCGCGAGGCTTCCGACGACCTCTCGAAGCCGGGCTATCGACTTCGGTCTTGTGGCCCCTGCGACTATTCCAGTGGCGCCCTTCTCCACCGCCATCGCCGCCATCTCCTCCGCAATGGGTAGGAAGAACATGTCCGCCCCGGGGTGACTCATAAGGGCGACCACGAATACGTCACCCTCAGCGGCCGCAATACAGGCCTCCAAGGAGTCTGCACCGGGGAACCCGTGGACGATAACGCCGGAGGCCGAGTGATCGAAGGCAGACCTCACGATGAGCTCGTTGATGGGTGGGATGTCCGCCACCTTGAAGTCACACAAGACGTCGCCATAGTCGGCCAGTCTGTCCACGATTCCCAGGCCCGCGGAGAGAACCAGAGGATAGTTTACCTTGAGAGCATCACACAGCCCGGAAGTGCTCTCCGCTACGGAGAGAGCTCTCTCCGCCTCCATAACGTCGAGGGCGATGATGAGCCTCCTCTCCTTCTTCATCAGCATCTCAAGAACCATGTCATGGAAAAACCTTCCTAGGTTTTATCAGTTCAGTGAGAACTGGCTCACTACGTTTATGTACCCCTTGGAACATTTTTCGAACTCCTGGCCCTCCCAGGGTCACTGTGGGGAGTCGGATGGTCTCGGAGTACCAGATGAAGGCCAAGGTTTGTCTTGTCGGCGAGGCCGCTGTCGGAAAGACGAGTCTGATACGTAGATTCGTGCTGAACTCCTTTGATGACAAGTACGTCACAACATTGGGGGCTAACGTCTCCAAAAGCGAGCTTGATGTGGAGGTACCCGAGAAGGACCTTGTCATCCACTTGGACATGGTGATTTGGGACATCATGGGAGAGAAGGGTGTCAGAGATCTGCTCAGGGAGGCCTTCTTCCACGGGGCGAGGGGAATCCTGGCGGCCTGCGACGTCACCCGCTACTCCACTCTCAGAGAACTGGATGACTGGGTTCAATCGGTCTTCGACGTAGTGGGGGATATAGCAGTTGTCTATGCAATTAACAAGGTGGACCTGAAGGAGGAGGCCATGCTATTCTTCGGGGATCGGGAGGCAGAGATCTCCGCGGAAGCCTTTGACGCACCCCATTTCTACACCAGCGCCAAGACGGGTGAGAACGTCCAGCTGGCTTTCCAGGCGCTGGCCGACGAGATTGTTCGCCGAAACTTCGTCCCTGAGATAGTCAGACTGGAGCCATAAAGCTCTATATCAGTCGCAGGATGATGATGGCGTAGCCCAGCAGCAGGAAGAGAAGCGAGATCAGCCAGAACCACCGAAAAAGCCTGGCCCTTCTCTCACCGTCAGACAACCACGATTGCAGACGTTCGATCAAGCTTCCGCCGCCTTGAACCTCTTCAGCCGGAAGATGTTCTCCCTTTCCATCTCCTCGAGCCGCTGTCGTATGAAGTTCTCGGTCTCTGTCAGCTCCGGGATGACCCTGTGTTCTAGGGCGTTAACACGCCTCTTCACCTTCTCGATCTCTTCGATGAGGCGCCTCATGGTGGTCTCGATCTCTGCGGCTACAATGACGTCCTCTACGAGGTTCTCGTAGGCCTCCGCCGCCTCATCGATTCTAGCCGAGGTGCCTACGATGCCGTACCCCCTCTGATGAATGCCCTTGCGGACGCTCCGGGCGTCAATCCTGGGGACTACGATGCCCATGACGTTCCTGGTGCTCAGCTCCAGCTCTGGGATTTCGAGGAGGGCGAAGGCGGCGGACCTGATCCCCACTTTGCCCTCCACGGCGGCGGCGATGGCCAGCTTCTCTTGAGCCACTTGGTACCTCTCTACGATATTGGACCGGACCTCCCTCGCTCGGTCCAAGACCTTGAAGAACTCAACGATGAGGGCGTCCCGCTTGAGCTTGAGCAGTCGATGCCCCCGTTCAGCCATCCGGCGCGTCTTGCGCACTTGGAGGAGCTGAGATCTCGTGGGCTTGTACTCCTCGAGGACCATCTAGGCGGCCTTCCTATGGGCGGGATGATAATTCTCCATGGTCTTTCGGTCTATCTTGGTGAGCCAGGCCTCTTGGAGGGTAGCCAGGAGTTCCCATCCCTTCTCCAAGGTTGTCTCGATGTCCCGGTCCTCCTCACTGCCTTGCCTGATGAACTCGTTCTCGAACCTGTCAGCGAATTCCAGAAAGCTACGGTCCCTTTCCGAGAGGGCCTCCTTGCCAACGATGGCCATCAACCCACGGACGTCCTTCCCCTCCGCGTAGGCTGCGTACAACTGATCCGATGCCTGTTTGTGATCCTCCCGCGTCCTCCCGGTTCCGATTCCAGCGTCCATGAGGCGGGACAAGGAAGGCAGGGGGTCGATGGGCGGATATATGCCTTTGCGATGGAGCTCCCTGGCAACGCCTATCTGGCCTTCCGTGATGTAGCCCGTCAAGTCCGCAATGGGGTGGGTCCAGTCGTCGTCCGGAATGGCCATGATGGGGATCTGGGTGATGCTCCCCTTCTTGCCCTTGATTCTCCCAGCCCTCTCGTAGTTACTGGCGAGATCTGTGTACATGTACCCTGGATAGCCCCTCCGGCCCGGCACCTCCTCCCTTGCAGCCCCAATCTGCCTAAGGGCCTCGGCGTAGTTGGTCATGTCCGTCAGGATGACCAAGACGTGCATGTCCAGGTCGAAGGCCAGGAACTCCGCCGCCGTCAGGGCCATGCGTGGCGTGATCAACCTCTCCACCGCGGGATCGTCGGCAAGGTTCAGGAAGAGGACAGCCCTCTTCAGGGCCCCCGTCCTCTCGAAGTCGTTCATGAAGAGGCGAGCCTCCTCATGGGTGATGCCCATGGCGGCGAAGACGACTGCAAAGGGCTCGACGGCCCCGGGGACCTTGGCCTGCCTCGCTATCTGTAGGGCGACCTCGTTGTGGGGGAGCCCAGACCCCGAGAAGAGGGGCAGTTTCTGCCCCCTGACAAGGGTGTTCATACCGTCGATGGTGGAGATCCCCGTCTGTATGAACTCACTGGGGTGGGCCCTGGCGTAGGGGTTCATGGCGGAGCCAGTCACCTCCCTGCGATCTTCCGGCAGTATCTTGGGCCCGCCGTCGACAGGGTCCCCGCTCCCCGAGAGGACCCTACCGAGCATATCCTGGGAAACGGATAGCCGTATGGTCTCTCCGAGGAACTTCACGCTGGACGATCGATCAATGCCCGCCGTGCCCTCGAATATCTGAACGACGACGATGTCCTTCGACGTATCTAGGACCTGTCCCCGACGCCTTTCCCCGTCGGGGAGAAAGACCTCAACGAGTTCCGCGTACCCGACCCACTCTGTCTTCTCAACGAATATGAGAGGGCCCGCGATCTCCGTAATCGTTCTGTACTCTCGGACCATCAGCTGGCCTCCAGCTTCCGGAACTCCTCCTCCATCTGGTTGATAGCTGCGTCCAGCTCCTTCTCAAAGTCCTCCTCGTACTTCACGCGGGACAGGAGGGCGCGGGAGGGCAAGTCGGCGATTTCCCTCAGGGGCGCCTCCAGGGCGAGGGCTCTCTTCCCCAGATCGTCAAACCGCTTGATGGCGTCCATAAGTCGAAGCTGGTTCTCCAGGGTGCAATAGGTGTCCACCGGATGGAAGGCGTTCTGCTGGAGGAAGTACTCCCGGATCATCCGAGCCACTTCCAATGTAAGCTGTTGGTCCTCCGGGAGGGCGTCTGCCCCCACCAACCTGACAATCTCCTCCAGCTCCGCCTCTTCCTGCAGCACCTTCTGGGCCCAAGCCCTCAAGGGAGGCCACTCGTTGTCGACATTCCCGCGGAACCAGTCCTCCAGGATGGGTGAGTACAGGCTGTAAGAGGTGAGCCAGTTGATGGCGGGAAAGTGCCTCCTCTCGCGGAGCTTGGTGTCCAAGGCCCAGAACACCTTGACAATGCGGAGGGTGCCCTGGGTTACGGGCTCAGAGAAGTCACCGCCCGAGGGGGAGACAGCGCCCAACACGGAGACGCTACCTTCCTGGTTGTTGAGCGTGGTGATTCGGCCCGCCCTCTCGTAGAACTCCGACAGCCTGGCGGATAGGTAGGCGGGGAAGCCCTCCTCTCCAGGCATCTCCTCCAGACGAGAGGAGATTTCCCGCATGGCCTCAGCCCATCGGCTGGTGCTATCGGCCATGAGGGCCACGTGGTACCCCATGTCGCGGTAGTACTCGGCGATGGTGATTCCCGTGTACACAGACGCCTCCCTAGCGGCAACGGGCATGTTGCTGGTGTTCGCTATGAGCACTGTTCTCTCCATCAGGGGTGCACCGGTCGTCGGATCCTCCAGCTCGGGGAAGGTCGTCAGGGCCTCCGTCATCTCGTTGCCCCGCTCTCCGCACCCGATGTAAATGACGATTCTGGCATCGCACCATTTCGATAGCTGGTGGACAGAGACAGTCTTTCCGGTCCCAAAGCCCCCAGGGATGGCTGCCGTCCCGCCCTTGGCCAGCGGGAAGAAGAAGTCGAAGACTCTTTGCCCTGTGATGAGAGGAATAGTCGGCATCAGCCGCTCTTTCACTGGTCGCGGAACCCTGACGGGCCAGGTCTGCATCACCATGGAGTTCCGACCATCCTCCATGGTGAGGATTACATCCTCAACTCCGACCTTCCCTTCGCGGATCTCACCAACCGTGCCTGCCAATTTGGGAGGGGCCAGAACCCTGTGCTCTACGTGTTTTGCCTCTTGAATCAAGCCAATGATATCACCGCCCACTAGCTCGTCTCCAGGCTTCACTGTCGCCTCGAACTCCCATGTAGCATTCCTGTCCAGGGCGTTGGCTCTCACCCCTCTGAGGATGTAGTCGCCCATCCTGTCCTTGAGAATGGGCAGCGGCCTCTGGACGCCGTCGTAGATGCTTCCCAGGAGGCCGGGTCCGAGTTCCACCAGGAGGGGTTGACGCGTATCGAAGACCTTCTCTCCCGGGCTTATCCCGCTGGTATCCTCGTAGACCTGGATGATGGTCTTCTCGCCGGCAAGGCCTATCACCTCTCCCATGAGCTGTTCCTCGCCCACGAGGATGACGTCGTACATGCGAGGGCGGATCCCGGTGGCCGTTATCACCGGCCCGGCGACCCTGTAGATCTCACCCGTCCTGTCGGATTCTGATTGCACCGTGGCTTCCATGTCATCACTTCACGAGGTTCTGAATAGGTCAATTCCAATGGCTCGTTTCACCTTGCTCCGGAGGTCCTCCTCTTCTTCCCCGCCGACCGCAATCACCACGGGCCTCGGCAGGGAACTGAGCCTTCTCCGCATCCCCAGGGAGAGGTTGGGCATCTCATCGCTCTTCAGGATGAGGATACCCACGTTCTCATCCTCCACAGCCCGCTCCACAAGCTTCTCCATCTCCTCCGGCGGGCCCCCGTAGGTCTTCCGAATCCCGACGAGCTGGAACCCTATGACGAAGTCATCGCTGCCCACGACGGCTATCTCCATTCAAACCACCAGCAATTCCTTGATGAGCTTCATGTCTAGGCCTCCGACCTTCCCCCTGGCTATAATCCTCAGGTTCTCTACCTCCTTCGTCTTGGCGACTATATAGTCCAACACGGGGAGGACCGAGAGAGGGTGGAGGTTAGCCCCCTTGGCGGCCTGACTCAGGAGCCACTTCTCAATGGCTCGGATGCCTGAGGACACGTGCGGCTCGTCCCCCAAGTAGGGGGTCAGGACCACGTGGAAGGGGGCCTTCCTGAGTCTCTCAAGGGTCAAAGGGAACTCCAGGCCTACCATGTCCCTCATCTCCTCCCTGCTGAAGTACAAGCCACCCCGGATGAAGATTTGTCGCTCCAGGTCCTCTTCCAGGCCCCTCACTCGCAGGAGGGTCTTGACGTTTAGGACGTCGATCTCCATCCTGACGAAGTTGTGGAAGAGCCTCTGAGGCTCTGGGGATGGCGGTACGGCGTCCAAAAGAGATTCGTAATACACCATATCCAAGAGGTCCTCGTAGACGGCAAGGCTTCTCACGTCCTCGAGCGTCGCCGGAAGACCCAGTAGTACCTGCCCGTAGATGGTCCCCTCCAAGGCCTCAACGATCTCATCGACCCTCTCCGTAGCCACTAGGCGGTCCAAGAAATCCCTGGAAAGGCTACCGGCGGGAATCAGGTCGTCCACTATGTCCTCCTCCGTGGCCCCGTAGAACCTTCCTCGAATGATGGTCTTGATGTTCCAGACGTCCCACCGGTCCAGAAAGCGGGCGATCATGTTTTGCAAAGGCCCCTCAGAGAACTCGATTATTTGAGTGAACACCTTGGCCAGGTTGTTCCGAGTGGCCATCTCAATGAGGTCGACACCAGCGTATCTGGCTCCCAGGGTCAGTATCTCGTCACCGTACTGTCCCTCACCAAGGAAGCGCGCAATCCCCGGGATGGACATCTGCAGCAGCTTGTCATAGGTGTCTTTCGGCAGGAGCAGGGCCTTTTTGGCCTTGACTCGGGCTGTCACGTAGGGGTAGTTCCCTAACGCTATTGGCAGCCTGTTCCTCGCCTTCTTGACGACAGCCCGATACCTTTCGATGAGAGACACCTCAGTCCTCCCTCCACAGCACCGCCGCTACCTCCTTCACGACATCCTCCCAAAGGTCCTCCAGAAAGCTCTCGTAGGTGAGGTTCGTGCGGCGGCTGCCGTCCTTGCTCTCGATGATCAGGCCCCCAATGCCTGACAGCTCATCGCGGACTTCTGCGTTCACAAGCCCTTTGATGGCGGATGCATCGGCCTTATTGCAGAGTACGATGCCATCCTCCAACTCCTTCCTGTGAGCCCTTACGAGCGCTTCCAGGATATCCTTTCTCGATGCGGATTCCCTAAGTCTCCGCTTCGCCCTGCTGAGAATCTCATCAAGAACCTCTTTCTGGGCACGTAAGCCTATTCTCTTGGATTCCAGCTCCGCCCTGGCGATCTCCCTGAGCCTCTCCCTGGAGGCCTGATCCTCCGCCTGCACCTCTCTCTCCTTCAGGAGTTCTTGAGATCGGGTCCTTACGTCGGAGAGCGCTCGCTCTCTCTCCAGGTCGGCGGAGTCCAAGATCTCCTTGGCCTCCCGCTCACCCCGCTCGAGGATTTCCTCGATGACCTTGTCAAGAGACATCGCTCGTATTGGTGCCTAACCGCCCAGGGCCGGTATCTTGGTCACCATCTGCAAAGCCACGACAAGGCCGAATATGATGATGGTCTCCGGAATGACCATCAGCACCAGTCCGCGGACAAACAGCTCCGGCTTCTCAGCCATGGCTCCTACCGCGGCCCCACCGATCACCTTCTCTGCCCACGCCGTGGCGAAGGCAGAGCCGATGATGGTCAGGGTCGCGCCCAAGGCCAACATCTCTGCTTCAAATACCACTTGCTTTCACCTCCGTTCATACGGTTCCTATCTTCGGAGCCCCGAAGGGCTTGAAAGGCACTCCATTGCCGTGGAAGAACTTCATGAAGAATTCCACGTAGTTAAGCCTGAGGGCCTGGATGCCTGAACTCAGACCCCCGAGGAGAAGGACAATCAGTTGGGATCCCAACAACAAGAAGAACCCGAAGGCTACGATAAGGATTCCCTGATCGAATATGAGGCCGTGGAAGATGGCGTTGTTCAGGGACTCTGCGATGGCCGCCTTAGCCACGGCGATTCCCGCCAGCCGGGTATATGAGATCATGTTCGCGAGCAAGCTGGCCACCTCTAGGATGGCGACGGGGTTGCCGATGGTGAGGAACTCCATGCCAGCCATGAGGAAGCCACCTCCGAGGAGCAGTCCCAGGGCAACCCACGGTATGTTGAAGCCGAAGAGTTCGATCCCCTGAACGGGAACTGGCGCGAAGAAGTGGCTCCATATGAATCCAGCGATACGGTTCCACTGAACGCGAGCCATGATCGTTAGGAAGAGGCCGAGAAGAACCGCGAACCACGCCGCCTTGGCGATGGCGTGGCGCTTGTCATGGCGGATCTCATTGAAGAACCCGATGATAAAGCCCAGGCCGAGGTGGAGGAAGGCGGCCACGATGGACAGGATCAGGAGATCAACGATGTCAGTCAGCTTGTGGATCGTGGCCTTGAGGGGTATCTCCACGTGCAGCAGCCCAGCCCAGCTGACCTGTTCGGGAGCCCCCGGTTCGTGTTCCTCAGCATGGAAGGGGATTCCGAAGGCGTCAGCGTACAGGAAGGCACCAAAGAGAGCCGTTGCCACTCCGGCGACTAGGATGATTGCCAGAAATCGCCGCATCTCAAGGTTGGCCTTAACTTTCAATACCCCAACTAGGCCAATCAGGGCCAGAACCACTCCGTAGCCTAGATCTCCGACCATGAGGCCGAAAAAGAGGGGGAAGACAACAAAGAGGGCGATGGTGGGGTCGATCTCCTTGTAGGAGGGCGTGGAGAACAGGTTTGTAAGCATCTCAAAGGGGCGAACAGGCTTGGGGTTATCCAGCAGCACTGGCGGCTCCTCTTCTGCTTCCTCCATGGTGCCTGCGTAGAGGCCCTCCAGGGATCCCAATCGAGCCTCTACCTCGTCCCACCTCTCTTGGGGAATCCATCCCTCCGCTACGAAGGAGTGGTCGCTCGTGGCGAAACGGAGTGGCGCCTCTGCTTTCTCGACCTCTCGCGAAAGAAAGGCCTCTGCAGATACGACGAATTCAGCAAACCTCTCCCTCAACCGGCCCAGCCTCTCCTGCACCTGTCGGAGCCTCGTCTCCCACCTTCGTCTCTCATCCAAGAGATTCGCCATCATCTCCTTAGGGTCGCCCTCTCGAGCAGGTACCTCCAACGGAATGAAACCCTGACGCGAGAGGAGCGAACTCACCTTCTCCCCTATCGCCCTGTCCACGAAGAGAGCAACGGCATCACCCGCTCTGATGGCATCCCACCTGTCGGTGGTCTCCTCCATTCCTGTTAGCTCACGAGGCAGCCGCCCTACGAAAACATCCAGGCTATCGTAGCCGCTGTAGTAGGAAAGCTCGAGCCCCAAGGCCGCGAAGGGCTTTAGGATCTCGATTCTAGCATTCAAGTCTGCGAGCAGCTCCTCGGTCCGCCTTCGCGTCTCCTCCTCCTCGCGGATATTGATCTCCAAGGTGGCAAGACGTTGCTCAGCATCAGAACCCACCTCCCCTATCTTGAGGCCCTTGACCTTCTCCAGCTCCAGAACGCTGGCGATGGACCTCAGCTTCAGGAGAGATTCCGACACCTGTGACGCCCTCTCGAGAGGCCTGCCCAGGTGAAAGGTCTCGTCCTCCTCCCGAAAGTCAACGATGTGGAGGACCTGGAGCTTGTGCAGCGTGTCGATGGTATTAGGGAGAAGGTCCAGGGGCCCGACGATCAGGACACGGACCATCTCCTTAGGCTTCAGCATGAATGGCCTCCTCAAACCTCCTGAGGAGAAGTTCCACCGCTCTCTCTACCCTGTCCGCCGCCACGGCTTTAATCGCCGCAGCATCTTGCCTTCCCTTCTCCAGGATTGTCTTTCGCTCTTCCTCGGTGGATCTCCTAGCCTTCTCGAGGATCTCTTCGTACCGTTTCTCGACCTCTTCTCGAAGCTGTTCTTCCAACGTGAGGGCCTCGCCTTTCGCTTTCCTGAGAATCTTTTCCTTCTCCGTCTGCGCTTTTGCTTTCGTCTCGCTGACCTGTCTCTCTGCTTCCCTCACTTTGTTGAGGGCCTCCAGCTTTGCGACCATTGGCGGCTGTCCTAATTTAGGGGTCGACTTAAACCTTACGTGGGAGCGTGGCAACGACGGTCCAGGGATAAGGCCATAAGGAGGAGAGACGATTTTGCTGGCGATGGAAGAGGACTCTCTCGTTGGGCTGGAGTTCGACCAGGACAGGCAAGCCCTGGCCAAAAGGTACCAGCGGGAGGCTGTCCTCCTCGGCCTCCTCGGCCTAACCCTCTTCGCATTAGTGCTCCTGGCATCCCTCATCACTGGAATGTCTCAGCGTCTCGAGACCTGGGCGCGCTCCTTGAGTGGCAATCACTGGCTCGTCGTCGCCCTGTACGTGACGGTGGCATACCTTTCCATCAGCATCCTTGGAATGCCACTTCGAATGAGGGGGAGGCGACGCGACCTGAAGTACCGGTTGACCAAACAGAGTTGGTCCTCATGGGCCGTCGACCGGGTGAAGTCGATGAGCCTAGGTCTGCTCCTGGCCATCGCCGTTGTGGAGGCTCTCTACTGGTCCATACGTAACTTCGGGGGTCTTTGGTGGCTGATTTTCTGGTTCCTGGCGGTTGGAGCCACCCTCGTAGGAGGCTACATAGCGCCGGTACTCCTCCTGCCCCTCTTCTACAGAGTAGAGAAGGTAGCGGATGAGGATCTCAATGAAAGGCTGTTGAAGCTAGCAGGACGGGCCGGCGTGAGAGCTGTGGGGGTCTACGAGTTCAAATCTAGCCCGAAGACGGAACGCGGCGTGGCCGCGTTGGCAGGCCTGGGTCGAACTCGGAGGATACTCCTCAGCGACCACATTGCAAGGAACTACACTGAGGAGGAGGTCGAGGGCATCCTGGCCCACGAACTCGCTCACCATGTACAGCGTGACTCAGCCCTGCAGTTCCTCCTTTCCTCCTCCATCTCCCTCCTGGCCCTCTTTCTCGCAGACCTCTTCGTGAGGGCGACGATCACACCCTTCGGCATCTCAACCCTGTCTCAAGTCGCTAACCTACCCCTCTTCGCCCTCTTCGGGGTCCTGTTCTCCACGGCGATCGGACCCCTTAGCAGGTACGCATCTCGCACGAGAGAGGCTCGGGCCGACATGATTGGAGCCTCCTTGTGCGGGAATCCTCGAAGTTTGGCCACTGCGCTGGTAAAACTCCACAACCAGAATCTCTCTGACGCCTCGCCCTCACCAATAGTCGAGGCCCTCTTCTATACCCACCCTTCGGGGCGCAAGCGCGTAGCAGCCCTTCTCTCGAAACCCCAAGACATCGGGACTCCTCCCCGGAGACCCTAGATAGCATGTGCCTGTGCCTGTGGCCTGGGGCACCAAGAGCTTAATAGGGAGCCTCAGCTAGACCGCCTGAATGACCCTGACCCGGGCTCAAAGAGCGCTGACAGTGCTGGTAGTTGCCGCTGCTCTAATTGGTTCAGTTGCTTATGGCCTTGCATCTCAGCTCCCGACCCCTGCCCCCGTCGCCAGGCTTAGCATTGTCGCTTCTTTCTATCCACTTCAGGAATTTGCTAGCCGACTGGTGGGGCCCGACGTGCAGGTGAGCGTTCTCGTTCCTCCCGGTGTGGAGCCCCACGACTGGGAGCCGACTCCCGGCGATGTGAATCGAGTAGCCGGGGCAGACCTCGTGGTCTATATCCACCCACAATTCGAAACCTACGTTCTCCAGATTCTGAACGTCTTACCATCTCCTCCGCCCTTCGTCGTGACATCAGATGGCCTTGACCTCCTGAGTCTCCATGTAGGGGGTGAGACCACCGTTGACCCCCACATCTGGCTGGATCCGATTCTCGTGAAGCACCAGGTCACTCGGATTCGCGACGCCTTAATCCAGATTGACGCAGACTATGAACAAGAGTACAGGGAGCGTGCAGATGCCCTTCTTGTGGACCTGGATGCCCTGGATGCGGAGATTTCCGAGGCCTTGCGCCTGTGCGAGGTGAGGACCTTCATCACTTCACACTCCGCCTTCGCCTACTTCGCCCGCCGGTACAGTCTGACGATGGAATCGATCACCGTCGATCCTGAGGTTGAAGCGGGGCCCTCCCGCATCCTTGAGCTCATAAGCTACGCCAGAGCCAACAACATCACCATAATCTATACCGAGCCTCTCGTCACGCCAGGGGCTGCGGAGGTGATCGCGGAGGAGATTGACGGGACAACCTTGCCCCTTGACCCGGCGGAGGGGGTATCACGGGAGGGCACCTCGCCTGGACGAAGCTATTTTTCCATCATGAGCGATAACCTAGTCAATCTCATCATCGGCCTGAGGTGCGTAGCATGAACGTCGTTGAAATCGCGGACGTGGGGGTCCAGCTAGATGGCACTCAAATATTGGAGGACATTACCCTCGAAATCCCGAAAGGCGACTTCGTGGCCCTCATAGGACAGAATGGCGCAGGCAAGACTACGCTGATCAAGGTGATCATCGGCCTCCTCAAGCCGCGCAGTGGGGCAGTAAAGCTCTTCGGAGCGCCCGTATCGCGCTTCACGGAGTGGCACCGCCTCAGCTACATCCCACAGCACGCGGCCAACTTCGACTCCAGGTTTCCGGCCTCCGTGTGGGAGGTGGCTTCTTTGGGCAGGGTGGTCCGACGCGGTTCCTTCCGGTTTCTGTCATCGGAGGACAAAACTGCTATCGACGATGCGCTAGGGAAGGTGGGAATGATGGGAAAAAGTCGCAGGCGAATTGGGGATCTCTCTGGGGGTGAGAAACAAAGGGTCCTTATTGCGAGGGCCCTGGCCCCGAACCCAGACTTCTTGATCTTGGATGAGCCGACAGCGGGCGTAGACCCGGGAACGCAGGAACAGTTCTACGGATTCCTGAGGAACCTAAACGACGAGCGGGATCTTACCATTCTCCTGGCGACCCACGACTTGGGCGCAGTTATGAAGATCGCGAAAACTGTGGCCTGCATCAACCGCAGGTTGGTGTGCCACCAACCGGCGGCAGCGGGGCTCACGGCAGACCAGATGGTTCAGACCTACGGCTCGCCCTTTGCTGCTGCGACACATATCCACTAGGAGGAGGAACCACGCCGCTTTTCGATGCCTTGCTCTTCGGTTTCATGCAGCGGGCCTTGGTGGCCGGAATCCTGGTGGCCATTGCCGCCGCCATCATGGGCACCTTCATCATCCTCCGAGGGATGTCGCTGTTGGGCGACTCCCTGGCCCACGCCTCCTTTGGTGGAATAGCCCTGGCTATTTTCCTGAGCGTGTCGCCCTTCTACCTCGCCCTTCTCACGGCCGTCGTCGGGGGTGTAACTATTCATGTCTTGGAGCATCGGGGCATTGTAAGGGGCGACGCGGCCCTAGGCATCGTATTTACGGCGGGCCTAGGCCTTGGCATCATCGTAGTGAGCGCGGCAGGAGGCTTCAACGTCAACCTACTCCGCTTTCTCTTCGGGAGCATCCTGACTGTGACTTGGGAGGACGTCCTACTGTTTGGCATCCTCGTTGCTGTACTCCTAGGTGTGGTCATCGGCCTCTACAAGGAATACCTCTACCTTACCTTCGACGAGGAGACAGCGGAGGCCAGCGGCCTGCCCACCCATGGCCTGAACATCCTGTTCTCTGTCCTCACGGCCGTGGCGGTGGTTGCCTCCATCAAGATTGTCGGCGTCCTGTTGGTGTCCGCTCTCCTCGTGGTGCCCGCGGCTGCAAGCCAACACGTCGCTCGGAGCTTCCGTCAGGCCTTGAGCCTCGCCGTGGCTTTTGCGTTGGTGTCGATGGTGGGTGGCATTCTCTTGGCCTTCCTCTTCAACTGGCCCCCAGGCGGGGCGATTGTGGTAATTAGCCTGACGCTGTTTACCGTCGTTGCGCTGGCGAGAAGGTCTTGGCAGTGGATCATGGCGGGCGCACCAGGCTGAGGCCTGGCGCCGTTCCAAGACGTATATAGGGATGAGGCCTTAGGATGAACGTGGCCGATGAGGATGTGAGCACCTATCTCTTGAGGGCCCAGCGATCCTTGGAGGAGGGTAGGTTTCAGTTGGCGAAGGAGGCCATCGAGAGGGGATACGCTGCCGCCCCGGAAGACGAGAAGGTCCGGGACTTCTACCAGCAGATTCTGCTGGCCGACGGAGTCAGGAAATCCCGCAAGGCGCGAGACACGAGACGGGACGAGATTAGGGCCCTCGCGAAGCGTGAGAGGGGCTCATATAGAGACAGCGCGGCGGTGAAGGCGGCATTCGAGAAAGCCATAGGGAGCTTCGACAAGGTACTGTCCGCCGGGCCCAAGAACGCCAAGGCAATGATGTTGAAGGCCGGCGTTCTGGACAGAATGAACAGGCACGGCAAGAGGGATGAAGTGCTTCAGTTGTTTAAGACTGCCCTCGAGATCCATCCCGGCAACGAAGAACTCATCTACGCCAGGGAGAGGATTATACGTCCATGCAGGCACTGCGGGGACACCGCCATGTGCCCCGAATGTGTCGGCGCCGGGGAGGTTTCAGCCCTTTTCGTCAGAAGTACCTGTCCCGTCTGCAAAGGGTCTGGGATTTGTGGCCGATGCGGCCTCTTCTGAAGCTCCACTCTCTCCCCTCGATTCGAGGGAGGGGCTCTCAGCCTTCTACGTGGTGTTGAGCTACAGACACCCTCGGGAGCCTTGTGTCTCTTTCCTACTACGTGACCCTCAGGGTTCCCTCGTTCGTGAAGATAGCCCCTGAGAAAGCGGTGGACTGGAACGTGAAGTTGCCAACGCGATTGGCTATGAAACCCGGCGGGTGACGGGTCTGCCCGGCGAAAACCCTTTCGCTAATCCCATACCCTGGCAGGCTGAACCAGTAGTCATAGTCCAAAGAAGTGAGGTTCAAGCTGACTAGCGTGCCCAGCCTCACACTGATTACATTCGGTTCTATGCCTGAGGCCGAGAGCGTGAGGTCGAAATACTCCCGGGCAGGCTCAGTGATTCCCTGCTGCCTCGGCGGCCGGTACACCAAGGCCAAGAACACAGTTGCAAGGGCGACGATCATGAGGAGGACGAAGACTGTTCTCAGCCCGGACCTCATCGAGTCGTCATGAACCTGAGGGGTTTAAAAGTGCAGGGTCAAGCGATGTACCCGTTGCTTTCTTTATAACAACGCAGCATTGAGACTCCTTTGTCTTTGACTGGCCAGTAATCTGCCACCACACAATGTATAAATATACTTGGAACCTAGGCGGACCGGGCGCTGGCTATTTGATAGGGATGAGGAAGCGATGGACTGCGAGAATCGCCTCAACACTCTGACGACCGTGGCCCTTGCGTTTACTATTTTCCTATCGACCCTCGTCTTAATGACACCCATCTCTAGCGCACAAGAGCCTCCAGCGATGAAGCTCTCCGTAACTGTCACCGGCAATGCTTCTGCAGACGGGACGGGTTTCTTCTTCGCTCCAGACGAGATCCCAATCGCAGCGACTCCCATTTTGGTGAACCTAACCTTCGTCAACCAGGATTTCATTACGCTCTCGAAGCACAACTTCACGACCGAGATAGGGGGCGTGTTTTACCAGACGCCTCTGCTGGACCCTGGGGCTGCCGGTTCTGTTGAGTTCTGGGTGAACGAGACGGGAACCTTCCCGTACTGGTGCTCCGTCCCGGGCCATCGAGCGCTAGGGATGGAGGGCAACTTCGTCGTCGGTGTCCCCGCACCCGGGGAGGAGGATGTGGACATCCCCATGAAGCTTACCCTGCGCATTGAGGGGGGTGGAAACCCAGACGGGTCGCTCTTTCTGGAGCCGGACCAGGTCTCCATCGCTTCAGCCCCCATCCGCGTCCGGGTGGTCTTCATCCACAACGACACTGTGAGTCCGAACGTACCTCACAACTTCAGGACGGAAATCGACGATGTGGGGTATCAAACTCCGGACATCCTCTTTGGGGAAGAGGCAGCTGTGGAGTTTTGGATCAACGAGACGGGAAGGTACCCTTACTGGTGCGCTGTCCTAGGACACAGAGACATCGGGATGGAGGGTGAGTTCATAGTCGGTGAGCTCGCGGCAGAGGAGGAGGCAGTACGAGGCATCGCCTTGCGGGCCTATTGGATTGGCTTAATCGGAATCTTCAGCATGATTGGTGTAATCGTCGTCGCCTATGCCGTCATCAAGTCGGAGAGCCGGCACCATACTGATCACCGGGAGCATAAGAGGGGGGGACTACCATGACAGAAATAATTCGCACTGAGCCCACCAGCGAGGCAGTGACCGCTGTTGTCTTCGTCTACATCCTCACTTTCTTCGTGTTGTTCTTCGCGGCGCTCTCCATCCTGGGCCTCATATTCGGATGGAGCCCCACTTGGATTTCTCTGTGGATAGGTGCCCTCTTCCTAGCCCTAGCGGCCATTGTGGACATCTATCGGAAGAACTTCGTCTCAGATGAGATGGTAGTCAAAACGAGGTTACCCAAGATCGTGCCCAGGAGGCAGTTGAGGGAGTAGCATGAGGAAGCGGGAAATCCCCGAGGAAGGCGTGACGAGAAGAGCGATTCTCAAGGGCGGTGTCGCCGCGGGAGCGGCAGGTTTCCTAGGAGCCACGGCTTTCGGGACCATCAAGTCTCTAGTCTCGCCCCCGCAGAAGGCAGCGGGCACCGTGAACAACGGTTTCATCTATGCAAAGGCGGAAAACCCCAAGCTACCCATCTGGTACGAAAATCTGGTCGGAAAAGAAGCACGAATCGAAGACTTCAGTCCTGGGAGGGGCGCTGGAGTCAGGTGGAAGGCCATCGTCGATGAAGAGGGGCGGGTGTCCTTCCCTGGATTTCCGGCCATTCTGATCGAGATGGAGGAGGACGTGCTGGAGTTCCCTGCTGAGTACTCGAGAGCGGATTTCGTCATAGGGGGGCTTTACGCGCTCTTCAACTGTTGTCCGCATGCGTGCTGTCCTCCGGGATGGCAGCTGGTGCCCCGCTCGCAATACACCGTGGACCCAGGCTTCGAAACGGTATATTGCGAGTGCCACTTCTCGCAGTATGATCCCAGAAAGATTGTATCATACACTCATCCTCCTCCTCCCGAGGCCAGCGGCGTGGAGTATCCAGGCATCTACAAGATTCCAGGCCTGGGACCAGCCGACCGCGGCATGCCCTTGATTCCCCTCGAGCTTGAGGGAAGCAAGATCATTGGAAGAGCGAGAGATCCTGACTGGTACCGTTACCTCACCTGGAGGGACACGGTCATCCCGGATTGACTGGAGGCCATAATGGCGCGAAAGCCCTTTGGAGGTCTGCGGAAGGCTGTATTCGACTGGTTCGCTGAGAGGTTCCCCGTTACCCCGTGGGCAGAGAGCACGAGAAAGGCGTTTCTCTCGATTCACCGCCAGATGCCTCGCAGCCATGCTGAAAAGTACGAGCTCAAGACAATTTGGTACTGGTACCCCCTGTATTGCCTCGGCGGGTTGGCCTTTATAGCTTTCATCCTTCTTACGATCACTGGCATCATCCTCGGCTTCTACTACGTCCCGGATGGGAGCATCACATTCCGGGCCGATGGCAGTACCACCTCCCCTGCGTTTCGGAGTCTTCAGTTCATAATGAACGAAGTTCCTATAGGCTACGTCTGGAGGGGGGTCCATCACTGGGCGGCTCACATCTTCATCGCCGCAGTCTTTCTCCACATGGCCAGAGTATACTTCACAGGAGCTTACAAGAAGCCCAGAGAGCTCAACTGGATCTTCGGAGTACTCCTCCTGATAATCTCGGTCTTCGGCTTCGGCTACACAGGCTATCTTCTCCCTTGGAACCAGCTATCCTTCCTCGCATGCACCATTGGAAATCAGATGACAAGTGCCGTTCCCATTGTTGGACCTCTCACTGCTGAGCTGTTGTTCGCGGGTCCCGATGGTTGCATAACGGGTGCAGCCGTACTGAGGATGTACTGGTTTCACATCTTTATAGCGCCCCTTATCGGAATCGGTCTGATGCTCTTGCACATGACTATCGTCTGGATTCAGGGAATTGCGGAGCCCCACTGAGGATGCAAGATGCAACGTGTAGAGCTCGAGAAAGTGGTGAGGGAGGAACAGATCGGCTTCCCCACACAGTACGGTCCAGTGCGTTCGGACAAGAAGCCGGGCCACGCCCTCATCCCCCACGAGGCATACCGGGACTTGGTGGTCATCCTTCTGATGACCGGGGTTACGTTCCTTCTCACAGGGATAGCGGTGCCAGCCCTCGGACAGTCGGCAAACCCCTTCCAGCCAGCAATTGAGCCGCCTGACTGGTACCTGCTATGGTCGTGGGGCCTCCTCCAGGTCGTGGAAATCTTCCCGCCGGTAACCATATTCGGCATCCCGTTCTCAACGCTTGCCTACGGGAGCTTGATATCAGCTGTTCCCTTCATCCTATTGCTGCTCCTTCCGTTTGTGGACAAGGGCTTCGAGAGCAGGCCCGCCAAGGCCAACCTGCGGGCGGCCGTAGGTGTGACTGGAATCGTATGGGTTCTAGCAGCCTCCGTCTACTCCATAAGGGGGATCGTCCTCGCCCAGGTAGTCACCCCCGACGGTACACCCCTCGTCAGCGATGCCACACTTAAGTGGTTCTTCATCGTGGAACCCGTCCTGGCCGGAGTGGTTACGTACGTGGCTCTACGGCGACTCGCCTTCAAGCCCATGAGGCGGGTCAACACATTCTTAAACGCCGCCGCCTTCGTCCTCCTAGTCGGGGTTACCTCGTACCTCTTCATTGGAGTCAACATCCTTGAGGGGAGGAACTTGCTCTCCCTCCTGACAAGGGAAAACCTCTTCCTGGGCTTCTACATCGGTATCGCTCTGTCCACGGGCGTGGTCGGCCTCTACATAGTGTTCTTCCTCGACGAGTCCAGGGGTCGAAGGACACTCCTGCTGTGGATCGCCGCCGTCCTTGCCATGCTGACACCAGTGACCTGGTACCTGATGAGCTTCGAACGGGGGGTCTTCGACTACATCCAAGTCTTCATCATGACCAACTCCCACGCTTTCATCGCCCTGCCTATCTTCTCCCTGGTGGTTACCTACTTCGGCCAGAGGACCCCTTACAGCGACTACGAGTACAAGCTGAACGAGTGCTATCAGTGTGGCCGCTGTCACATCGTCTGCCCCATAACGAAGGTCGAGCCCGACGCCCTCGGCGGGCTGAACCTTGTCTACAATGTCTACAAGCGTCAGCATGACGGCGTGCCCATGTGGTCCTGCCTCACCTGCGACGCGTGCAGCGCTGTGTGTCCCCTAGATATAAATTACTCGGCGTACGTCTTGACGGAGAGGGCGAAGGTCATGCAGGCGAAGCGCAGGATTCCACTGGAAATACCTGCGGCGATGTCTCGGCCCACTGGGGCGGACGGCGGCACGGAGGGTAGTCGGTGACGTTTCGACCAGAGGAGATGGGCTTCCCCATGAAGGACCTCACCGCGGGGGAGCGCACCGTACCCCACCCCATCATGTTCGCCACCCTTGATAAGGAGGGGGAGTACGAGGAGATTCCCGAGGTGGAGATCAAGGAGAAGAGCGAGTACGCCTACTACCCCGGTTGTGTGGACTACTACGACTACGAGATGCAATTCAGTCGTAACAACTTTGGGGAGACGGATCATGGCATCATCTTCGACTCCTCGGTGAAGCTTCTCGAGGCCCTAGGCAAGAGCCCCATCGTCCTGGACAGGTCCTTCATGAAGTGCTGTGGCCATGACCAGCTTTGGCAGGGCAAGGTCGACGTCTGGAACAAGCTCAGGACCTACAACGAGACCCTGATGAGGAGGATCTTCGAGGAGGCGGGGGTCACGACCCTCATCGTGAGCTGTGCAGAGGGCTATCGTACCTTCAAGCTCGACTACGACCTTGGGGATGTGGAGGTGAAGCACATCACCCAGCTCCTCTACGAGGAAGGGATTGAGTTCAAGGCCCGGAAGAACGCCCGGGTGACTTATCAGGACCCCTGCAGGATGTGCCGCCAGATGCCCATGGACCCCGTCTACGACGAGCCCCGGGAGCTCATAAGGATGGCGGGTGCAGAGTATGTGGAGATGGAGAGCTTTCGGGCCGACGCAACCTGCTGCGGCGTCGCGGGCATGATGTACTGCAACGAGAAGACCAAGGGTATCACCAACGACAGGATGATAGAGGCGAAGGATCAAGACGTGGATTACCTCCTAACCGCGTGCCCCAAGTGCCTCACCCATTTCGGCTGTCAGCAGCACGAGAACCTGTATCGTGAAGATGGGGAGAGGTTTGAGTTCAGGGTCATCGACATAACCCAGTTCCTTGCAGAGTGCTTGGAGGACGGCTCGGCCGAGGCCTTGGCCCAAGAGAGGGATGAGGTAGAGCAGCCCTTCCAGACACCCAAGGCCCCCCAGAAGGGAACCTCCTCATGACCAGGGAAGAGGCCGTTGCCGATCAGAGGCTGGCTCGTCATCGCTCCCGCCAGACGGCGAAGAAGAGCTTCGACGAGATGCGGCGCAACTTCGTCATCAAGTTCCCTAGGGGCAAGGGAGTCGTGGCCTATGTGTACGAGGACATCTGCATGGGTTGCATCCATTGCGCAGACAACTGCCCCGAGAACGTCCGACCTGACCACGAGGACGCCATCGTCTTCATAGACAAGACATCGTATCTGCCGGACCTTTCCTTCGAGACCCGCAAGTCTTTCATCGTGGATGAGAACTGCATTGGCTGCGCCAAGTGCGCCGTCATTTGCCCCGTGGAGGCCATAGTGATGGTTCCCAGGCCGGGTTGGGAGGTGGTGGAGGATAAGCCGGTCCTTGTCGAGGAATCCCAGGAGGCCTGAGGAGATGGAGGGCTCAGAGGCTCAGGTCCGGGAGGAGGGGGAGCGCAAGCCCCGCTGGCCCCGGAGGATGTCGCGGAAGGCGGAGATGCAGCTCATAAAGCAGCTCCCCAAGGCCCAGAAGCTTATCCTCATATCGAAGGTCTCAGCGGTGGTTCTCTTCGCAATTGGCCTGGAAGGGTTGTTCCTGGGAAACTGGTGGATGGCCGGCATCTTTCTCCTCCTAGGGATCCTGTTCACCATCTGGCCCATCAGGATGAGCATGCCGAACGTCTGCCCCAGGTGTGGCCAGCTCGTGAGGATGGATCAGACAGTCTGTAAAAACTGTGGCGTCGCGCTGATGTAGAGGGCTAGCGACTCTGTGGGAGCCACAAAACACCCGATGGATTGATCACGCTCGGCATGTCCATCCGGGCCTTGATCCTTCGAACCAAGGCCAGACGGTTCTCGACCCCGCTCTCAGGGGAGAGGAGTTGGAGGACGGGGTTATTCCGAAGCCTGCATCGGTGTCTGCGGGTGACCTGTGTGAGCTCGAGAAGTCGGTCAAAGCGCTCCCCACGGCTTACAGGCCCTTCACTGAAGGGCAGCAGACTGACAGTGCCGTCCTCAAATAGGGAACCAACGAGGCCGAAGTGGCTTCCTTGAGCCTCCCTCCACGTGAGCAGCTCCTCCATCAACGGCTTTAGGTCAACGATGGAGGCTCGGACCTCGACGAGAGGGGCGGGAGGGACGCGCCTCGCCTCGTCCTGCAGAGGGTGTACGAGCCCCTCCAACTCCTCCTTCTGCATTACTTCCTTGAAGAGGGAGTCGAGGGCCTTCTCTTGGACAGGCAGGCTTGCCTCCGTGCCGTGGAGCGTTACTTCAACGGCAGGGCCCCCCTGCTTGCCAAAGGCGACCTTGGCGGCCGTTCCGTCTCCGAAGACGACTTTCAGGGGCTGCATTCTCGTCCTGGAGACCCCCTTTAGGATTTCGAGCATCTCCTCGGCGCTCTCCAGGGTGTACCTGAAGGTTCTGCAGTCCTCAGCCGAACACAGAAGGCTAAAGGTCATGGAAGCGGGAATGGAGACGTGACGGCCCATCACAAGCATGAGGGAGTTGAGATCGTATCCTGCAGCGGCGTTGGGGACCAGGTCAAAGCCGCTCTGGCCATATCGAGCATCCGGGGCCAAGAAGTCGACGTTCCTGAGGTACCTCCCTGGACCTCCAGCGTAAGAGGCCA
>JABAOH010168573.1_pt2 | contig 27384 bp, 27 predicted proteins | sample 7062181 | NCBI WGS metagenome assembly JABAOH01 (sample SAMN14538630, study PRJNA623070) | marine sediment metagenome | biome: marine biome [ENVO:00000428]; feature: marine pelagic biome [ENVO:01000023]; material: deep marine sediment [ENVO:00002113]; isolation source: pool of 5 deep marine...
GGAACTCGGTGGGGATGCTGGCGGTGATCGACTACGCCGGCCGGGAGCGGTCCGGGCGGGCCAGCGGAGTGGTGATGTTGGGCTTCCTCGCGGGCCTGGGGCTGGCCCCGACGCTCTTCGGGTGGCTCGTCGACCGCACGGAGTCGTACACGCCGATGTGGCTCATCTCCATCGGGATCCTCGGCGCCGCATGCGCCCTCTCGTTGTGGTGGCTGCGCAGCCCGTTGCGGTCGGGCCGCGTCTGAGGCGCCCGGGTGCCGGGGGCGGCACCGGCCCCCGGCTACGCTCGTCGGACGTGGGCGGAGAACTCAAGACGCTCATCGGTGAGGACCTGATCGCACAGCGCGTTCAGGAACTGGCGGCGCTCATCAGCGACGACTACGCCGAACGCGGCGAGGTGGTCCTCATCGGGGTCTTGAAGGGATCTTTCATCTTTCTCGCCGACCTGGCGCGTCGCCTCACCGTCCCACACCGCATCGAGTTCATCGCGGTCACCTCCTATGGAGAAGACGAGAAGACCGATCCCGGAGCGGTGCGATTGCTCATGGACGTCCGTCACGACATCGGCGGGCAACACGTGCTCGTCGTCGAGGACATAGTCGACACCGGGCACACGATCTCCTACCTCCTCAAGCTGCTGGGAGCGAGGGGCCCGGCGTCGCTCGAGGCTTGCACGCTGCTGCGCAAGCCGGACCGCAGCCAGGTCGAAATCGACATCGCCTACCTGGGCTTCGACATCCCCGACGTGTGGGTGGTCGGCTACGGCCTCGACTTCGCCGAGCGCCACCGCACGTTGCCGTCGATCTGTGCGGTGACCGGGGCCTGACGCGGTCAGGCAAGGTCGAGCAACCGTCGCAGGCGCCGGTTGACGATTCGGACCATCTCGGTGGCAGCGATGCCGAGCTCCCTCACGGGGTCGTTGCCGAGGCGGCGCCGGCACTGTTCGTCGACCTCGGTCGCGGCGGTGGCCACGGTCACGAACGGGTAGCCGAACGTGGCGGAGTACTTCGCGGCGAGGTCCTGGGCTGGCGCGACGGACCCCCGATCTCTTTCGTCCTCCGCCGAGAGAGCCTCCTGCCAGTCCTCGGCGGAGAGATCCCACCAAACCTCCTCGGCCTTGGCCAGCAGCGCCGTGGTGTCCCTGTACGGCCGGCCGGAGAGCATGCGGGCCACCCAGGCGGCGGCTGCGCAGCAGCTCTGCAGCGCCGGGGTCGCGGCACCGGCCTCCATTTCGTTGAAGTGGCGCAGGTTCATCTCGCTGGCCGGGCCCGGCGCAAAGCGCCTCGATCTCCCCTATTCACCGATGTCCTCGTTCCACAGCTCGGGCCGCGAGTCGATGAAGCCCTCCATCAGAGCGCGGCACTCCGCGTCGTCGACGACATCGACCTCGACGCCGCGCCTCCTGAGATGCTCTTCGGGTCCGCTGAAGGTGCGGTTCTCACCGACGACGATGCGGGGGATGCCGTAGAGGAGGGCGGCTCCGCTGCACATGTCGCAGGGAGACAGGGTCGTGTAGAGGGTGGCCCGGGCGTAGACGGACGCGGGAAGGCGTCCGGCGTTCTCGAGCGCATCCATCTCGGCGTGGAGGACGACACTGCCTTGCTGGACGCGCCGGTTGTGCCCCCTTCCGCGAATCTCTCCGTCGACGACGAGTACCGATCCGATGGGGATGCCGCCCTCGGCGAGACCCGCCCGGGCCTCTTCGAGCGCGGCGCGCAGGAAGGGCTCTTCTCCGGTCAAGCTAGATGGGGGATCGGTAGGCCCCGGGGTCCTGGTCTGACTCGTCCTGGGCGCGCCGCACGAGGTCCATGAACTTGGAGGCACCCAGGATCTGTCGGTCGAGCAAGCCACCGAGATGCTCCACCGTGTAGGCCGTGGCGTCCTCTAGATGCACGTCGATGTCGGCCGCTTCGTTCACGTAGAGGAGGCGGGTCCAGTACGAGTTGACGACGACCGTGAGGAAGGATTGCACCACGCTGTTGCGCTCCAGGGCGGCGAGCGGCCTCATGTAGAGCAGCAGCGCAAAGAGGATGACGGCCATCACGGCCACGCCGGCCACCACCCCGGCGTGGGCCCAGTCGTATCCACCTTCGGGCACATCGGTGGCGATGCGAATGGCGGCGATCATCGCCCCCAGCGCGATGAGGAAGACCACCAGGAACATCCACTTCATGGTGGCGAACGCAAAGCGCTGCCCGCGCGCGGCGCGCAGGAACTCGCTCTGGTTCGACTGGATGATCGCCCGGGCGAAGGGCTCGATGCCGGCGGCGCGGATGGCGGGATCCATCCGCAGCGGCTCGGGGACCGTGAGGCCCTCCTCTTTGTTCACTTTCGCCATCGTGCCTCCAGACCGCGCAATCTAGTGCGAGTTCACGATCCGGGGCTCAGTCCCAGGTCCTCAGGTCGACGATGGGCCCCTCATCACCCTCGATGGCCGTCACCACCGCGACCGCGGCGCTGAAGCGCAACCCGGAGTGAACTCGGCCGGCGACCTCCTCGGCCAATGCGTCGGGGTCGACTCCCGGCGCCGCCACCACCTCGCAGCGCAGTTCGTCCCGGTGCTCGACGCGGTCGACGACGAGCCTGAAGTCCTCCACACCGTCGATGCGCTTCATGACCTGCTCCACGCTGCGCGGATGCAGGAACATCCCTCGCACCTTGACGGCGTCACCGACCCGGCCCATCCACCCTCGAAGACGCGGTGTGGATCGTCCGCAATCACAAGGCTCCGTGAGGAACGCGGAGAGGTCCCCGGTTCCCAAGCGGACCACGGGGTAGTCGCTGTAGAGCACGGTAGCGACCACTTGGCCGATCGTGCCGTCCCACAGCGGGTCGCCCGTGGACAGATCGCAGATCTCGACGAGCGCGTCGTCCGGCACGTGCAACCCCTCGGCACGCCGGCACTCGAAGCCGAGGTTCCCGGCTTCGGCGGTTCCATAGCCTTGACGCACTACCCCGACCCGTTCTTCGAGCCAGGACCGCAGCGATGGAGGGAGAGGCTCCGCCGTCACGAAGGCCCGGCGCACGCCCAACTCTACGCCCTCATTCTCCGCCTTCTCGTACAGGGATTTGAGGTAGCTGGGCAGTCCGACGTAGGCATCGACGCCCACGGCCGCGCAGAGCTCGATCTGCAGGTCGAGGTTGCCGACGCCGGCGGGCACGACCGTTGCTCCAAGGGCGCGGGCGGCCTCTTCGAACATCGCCCCTGCCGGCGACAGGTGATAGCTGAATGCGTTCAGCACGACGTCTTCGGCGCTGAATCCGGCGGCCTCCAACGCCGGGGCGAACCGCCAGTGGTCGGGATGATCGAGTTCCGCCTCGTAGAGCGGTCCGGGAGACTGGAAGATGCGGCGCACCGACGCATCCGGAGCCAGCACCCCGCCGAAAGGTGGTTGTCGTGCCTGGAGCTCGATCAGTTCGTCCTTACCGACGACGGGGAGGCGGTCCAATCCGGCCCGGCCTGTGACCTCGGCGGGCTCGATTCCGGCGGCGGCGAACCTCGCGGCGAGCGCGGGGACTCGCGTTGCCGCCGCGGGCACGACCGTGGCGATGCTTGCCTCGAAGCTGTTTCCGTACTCCTCAGGGGTCATCACGGCCTCCGCCACGCCTTCAGAGCCAGCGCTTGCGACGCTTGTAGTGCTTCACGTCCCGGTAGCTCTTGCGCTCGCCCGCTTCCGTGATGCCCAAGTAGAACTCCTGGACATCGGCGTTGTCGGCCAGTTCGGCGGCCGGGCCTTCGAGGACGATCCGTCCTTGCTCCATGATGAAGCCGTGATCGGACAGAGCCAACGCCATGCGGGCGTTCTGCTCTACGAGCAATACGGTCGTTCCGAGGTCCTCGTTCAGTCGCTTGATGATCTCGAAGATCTCCGCCACTAGGAGGGGCGCTAGGCCCAGCGAGGGCTCGTCGAGCATCAAGAAGTGGGGCCGCGCCATCAAGGCCCGCCCGATGGCGAGCATCTGCTGCTCGCCCCCCGACAGGTAGCCCGCCGCCTGTTGGCGGCGATCGGCGAGCGCGGGGAAGTAGCCGTAGACGAGATCGAGGTGCTCCTGCTTTCCTTCTTGGTTCGTGAACGCCCCGGCCAGGAGGTTCTCGTTGACGCTGAGGTGCTCGAAGACCCGCCGGCCCTCCATGACCAGCGCAAGCCCCATGCGCACGATCGCAGCAGGGTCGCGGTGGGTGATCGTCTCGCCGCGATAGCTGATGTGGCCGTCGGTGATCTCACCGTCTTCCGAGGGCAGCAGGCCCGTTATCGCCTTGAGGGTCGTCGTCTTCCCAGCTCCGTTGGAACCGAGCAGCGCGACTATCTGTCCCTCACCCACGGTGAGGGACAGGCCGCGCAGGACGAGGATCACCTCGTCATAGATGACTTCGACGTTGTTGACGTCGAGAACGGCGGGGGCGGGCGCGGTGCCCGCCCCCGGATCGCTCACTACGGCGTCATCACGTCCTCTAGCTGCTTCCACTGTCCGTTCTCCACGATGATGACCGGCGACCCAGGCATACCTGCATGGGTGTCACTACTGAAGTCGATGTCACCCGACACTCCGCCGGTGCTGAACGGACCCATGTCCTCCAGCGCCTGCTTGATGTTGGGCCCGGTGATCGCGTCACCGTCCTTCACGACTCTTTCGACCGCCTCGGCCATTACGGCCATGGTGTACCAACCCTGGACGTAGCGCAGGTTCTTGCCGTCGAGCGTGTCACCCTTGCCCTCCAGGTAGTCGCGGATGTCGTCGAGGCCGTCGGCGCCGGCGCTGGGCCCGGTGAAGGGCTGCACCGACATGACTCCCTCGGCCGCGCTGCCGGCGAGTTCGACGAGGATCTCGTCGCCGCACCAGTTGAGGCAGATCACCCCGACATCGAGGTCTTGGGCCGCGATGTCCTTGACCAGCGTGGACGCCGGGGCCGGGACGTTTTGGACCACTATGTAGTCCGCACCCTGTGCCTCGGCCTGCGACAGCTCGCCGACGTAGTCGGTCACTCCGCCGGGCATCGCATACGCCTTGTACCCCAGGTCCAGTCCCTCGTCGGCGATGTAGTCGGCTCCGTCGTCCACCGGCGACAGACCGAATGGGCTGTCGTGATGGAAGACGGCCACCTCGGCACGGCCGTCGTGGTTCTCGGCGATCCACTTGAGGGCGATTCGCATCTGCTGCGAGTAGCTCGTCCCCACGAGGAAGTTGTACGGGAACTCTGACGGGTCGTCCAGAGCCTCCGAGTAGGAGGCCGACATGAACGGGATCTCGTCTTCGGTTATCCGCGTTCGCAGAGCCTCAGTGTCGCCCGTGCCCCAGCCTTCGAAGGCCACGGCACCCGCATCGACGTACTGCTGATACAGCTGCTCGGCGGTGTCCACCGCATAGGCGTAGTCCTGCCAGCGCAGGTCGATCTCATGGCCCTCGATGCCGCCCCGAGAGTTGCGCCAATCGACATAGGCGCGCATTCCCTCCGAGTACGGCGTACCTACATCGGAGGTCGGGCCGGACAGGTCGAAGATCGCACCGATGACGACCTTCTCCTTCGACTCGTCGATCGCCCCACCGTCGTCGTCGCCGCATGCGGCGGCGACCAAGCCCATGGCCAGCACCACCGCCAGCAGCGTCCGGAATCTTCGTACCATTCGTTTCCTCCGTCCGTTGCTTTCCTTTTCTCTGTCTCGGTCTTTCCTTTCTCTTGCGCGGCGCGGCCCGTCCCTAATAGCGGAACGGCCACAGCCGGATGTAGTCCTTGGTGCGTTTCCACATTCGCGCCAACCCTTCGGGCTCGAATATCAGAAACAGCACGATCACCAGGCCGAACACGCCCAGCTGGATTGCCGGCAGCTTGACGACTATCTGCGGAATCAAGTCGCGCACTGCCTCCCCGATGGTGTCGATGAAGGCGGGGAGCGCCAGGATGAAGGCGGCCCCGTAGACGGATCCGGCGACACTCCCCAGGCCCCCGACGATGATCATCGCCAGGTACAGGATGGACACGTCGAGTTCGAATCGTTCCCAGGTGACGATTCCCCGGTACGAGGCGATCAGGGCTCCGGCCAGGCCGACGAAGCCCGAGGAGACCGCAAACGCCAGCACCTTGTAGCGGCCGACGTTTACCCCGATGACGCCGGCGGCGATGTCCTGGTCGCGCACCGCCACGAAGGCGCGTCCCAGTTGGGTGCGCATCAGGTTGGTGGCGGCGAGCACCGTGAGCACGGTGAAGCCCAGGATCACCCAGTACCACTTGAAATCGCTGTCGAGGGAGAACCCGAAGAGCTCGGGCCGGGGGACCACCAGCGAGTCCACGCCACCGGTGACGAACTCGAGGTTGCGCACGGCCCACAGGATGATGAACTGCGACGCGAGCGTGGCGATCGCCAGGTAGAGCCCCTTGAGTCGCAATGCGGGCAAGCCGAAGAAGGCGCCGATCGCGCTCGTCGTGATGATGGCGATCACCACGGCGACGCCGGTCGGGAATCCGGCGCGCACCACGAGGAGCCCGGACGTGTAGGCCCCGACCGCCAGAAAACCGCCCTGCCCGAGGCTGATCTGCCCGGTGAAGCCGGTGAGGATGTTGAGCCCAACGGCACCGATGGCGGCGACGCCGATCTGGTTCACGACCGTAGGCCACTTGCCGCTCACGACGAAGGGGAGTGCGATCAGGGCCAGGGCCAGGAGGATCAGCCGGGCGTACTCCGCCCGGGTGTGCCGCACCGCCATCTCGCTGCGGTAGCCGGTGTGGTAGATGCCGGTCGCCGTGGCCATCGCTACACCCTCTCGATTCGTTCTTCGCCGAAAAGGCCGTAGGGCTTGAACATGAGGATCGCCACGAGGACCAGCCACGGGACCACCTGTGAGGGAGCGGGCATCACGTCGGCGGGGATATACGCGGTGGCGTAGCTGTTGGTCAGGCCGATGATGACCCCGCCCAGCACCGCTCCGGGGATCGAGTCGAGCCCGCCGACGATGACCACCGGGAAGACGACGAGCCCGAACACCGCCAGTTCTCCCGAGACCCCCGCGATGTGACCGAGGAGAAAGCCGGCGAACACGGCGCTGATGGCGGCCAGCACCCAGGAGAGGGCGAAGACGCCGGGGACGCTGATGCCCATGGTCATCGCGGCTTGCTGGTCGTCGGCGACTGCCCGCATGGCGACGCCGAAGCGCGACCGCCGGAAGAAGATCGTGAACACTGCGAGTGCGATGGCGGCGATCACGATCGCCCACACCCGGTTGGTCGGTATCGAGGCGCCGAGTATGTCCGTCGTGGACCCCTCGACGATGAACGTGTCCGGCATGGCGCGGGGGCTGACGCCCCAGACGATCTGAACGATCGCCTCGAGGATGGCGGCTAGCCCGACCGTGACCATGATCACCGAGATGGCGCTCTCGCCGACGAGGGGGCGAAGGATGGTCCGCTCGACCGCGAGCCCGAGGGCGATCGCCACGACGACAGCCAACAGCAGGGCGAGGGACCAATGGAGACCAAACGTGAACATCCCGGAGGCCACCACGTATCCACCCAGCAGCAGCAGGGCGCCCTGGGCGAAATTGATGACTTCCGTCGCCTTGTAGATGATGACGAAGCCGAGAGCGGCGAGGGCCAGAATCGCCCCGTTGGCGAGGCCGGTCATGGTGAGCTGGACGAAGGTGTCGAATTCGAAGGCCACGGCGCCGATCATCGGCGGCTCCAGGCGTAGCGGCGCCGGGCGCCGGAAGGGGTGAATCGGTCCATCGACACGATGCGGAGATCCACCTCGCGGTCGGCGGTCGTCCCGTCCTGATAGGTGATCGTCGTGACCACCCGCACCGAGTCCCTGCTCGTGTCGTACAGGGCCGCGATCAGTTCGTCGTACCGATCTTGGATCACCCCACGGCGCACCTTGCGGGTTCGGGTGATCTCCTCGTCGTCGGGATCGAGTTGCTTGTGGAGCAGCAAGAAACGCTTGACCCTGGCCGCTTCGGGGAGATCCCGGTTGGCGCGATGGACGTCCTCCGCCACGAGGTCGTAGGTTTCGTCCTTCTGAGCGAGGTCGGTGTAGGTGGTGTAGCCGAGGTGCTCCTGCTCGGCCCAGGTACCGGTCGTCTCACCGTCGATGGTGACGATCGCGGCGACGAAGGGCTCATTACCGCCGAAGACCACCGCCTCTTCGACGAACTGACTGAACTTGAGCTTGTTCTCGATGAAGGCCGGCGAGAAGGCGGTGCCGTCGGGGAGGTGCATCACGTCCTTGGCGCGATCGATGACGACCAGGTGGTCGTTTTCCTCCAGGAATCCGGCGTCCCCGGTGTGGAGCCATCCCTCGGAGTCGAGGGCTTCGGTGGTCGCCTCCGGGTTCAAGTAGTAGCCCAGGAACACGGCGGGCGACCGCAACAGGATCTCCCCGTCCTGGGTGAGCTGCATCTCGGTCCCGGGATTGGGCTCGCCCACCGTGTGGAAGGCGACGTCGCCGTCTCGGTGCAACACAGCGATCCCGCAGATCTCGGTCTGGCCGTAGATCTGCTTGAGGTTCACCCCGATCGAATGGAAGAACTGGAAGACGTCGGGCCCGAGCGGGGCGCCACCGGTATAGGCACGGCTGAGACGCGCCAGGCCCAGCTGATCACGCACTGGGCGCAACGCCACCCAGTCGGCGATGCGCCGCTTCAGCCGAAGCAGGGTGGGGAGAGGCTTGCCCTTCACCAGGTACTCGGCCGCCTCCTCGCCCACGTCGAATCCCCAGGAGAAGATCCGGCGCTTGAGCCAACCGGCCTCGGTTATCCGCACCTGGACCGTCGACAGCATGCTCTCCCAGATGCGCGGCGGGCTGAACATCACGTTGGGCCCGATCTCGCGCATATCGCTCTGCACCGTTGCGGCCTCTTCCGGAAACGAGATGGTGAAGCCCGCCTGCAGCCCGCAGGCAATGGCGATCATCTGCTCGCCTATCCAGGCGAGCGGCAGGAAGCTGACGAACCGGTCCTCGATGCCGATCGGGTCGACCGCCATGAGGCTGCGGCCCATTGCGAGGAGGTTGGCATGGGTCAGCACCGAGAGCTTGGGCAGCCCGGTCGTGCCCGACGTGGTCGAGAGGATGGCGGTGTCGCTGCTTCGGCCCTTGGCCACCAGCTCATCGAGCCACCCGGGATGCGTCGATTCGTAGTCCTCGCCGCGCTCCTCCACTTCGGTGAACTCGATCAAAGACGGGTGTTCGTAGAGCTCCAGCCCGCGCGGGTCGTAGTAGACGATCCAGCGCAGGGTGTCTGTGGCCTCATCCAGGTCGATGAGCTTGTCGACCTGTTCCTGATCTTCGGCGACGACGACCTCGATCTGCGCATGGTTGAGGATGTGAATGACCTCGTCGCCTATCGAAGTGGGATAGATGCCGACCGTCGCCGCCCCCAGCGCCTGGGCGGCGATCTCCGTGATGAGCCACTCCGGCCGGTTGTCGCCCAGGACGGCCACGACGTCACCGGAGCGCACGCCGAGCGTCGCCAAGCCGTGCGCGAAGCGCCGGACCCGCTCCCAGTACTCCTGCCACGTGATCGGCTGCCAGATCCCGTACCGCTTCTCCTGGAGGGCGATGCGCTTGTTGCCGTGCCGCTCCGCCATCTCCTCCAGCAGCTTCGGGAGGGTCACGTCGCCGGCGACCGGGTCGAAAGGCGACTCGGCCTCCTCCGTCGCGGGAAGTACCGGGGTGGTGGTCATGGCCGCTGCTCGTCTCCGAGGTAGGCCTCGATCACCTTGGGGTTCTCCCGGATCTCTTGGGGTTCTCCCGAGGCGACCAGCTCGCCGAAATCGAGCACACTCACCCGGTCGGAGATGTCCATCACCACGCCCATGTCGTGTTCGATCAGGACGCACGTGACGCCGGCGAGCTGGTTCACGTCGAGTACGAACCGGGCCATGTCCTCCTTCTCCTCGGTGTTCATGCCGGCCATCGGCTCGTCGAGAAGCAGGATCGATGGCTGCATGCACAGCGCTCGGCCCAGTTCGACGCGCTTCTGGAGGCCGTATGCGAGCGAGCCGACCGGTTTCGCCCGATCGGCCTGGATCTCGAGGAAGTCGATGACCTCCTCGGCGAGCTCGCGGTGCTCGATCTCGTTCCTCCTGGCGGGGCCGAAGAAGACCATCGACGGCAGGAGGCGCTGCCTCATGTGGATGTGCCGCCCCAACAAGAGGTTCTCGAGCACCGTCATGTGCTTGAAGAGCTCGATGTTCTGGAAGGTCCGGGCGACGCCCAGTTGAGCGGTGGCGCTGGGACTAGATCGCGTCAGGTCGTGGGACTCGCCGGTGTGGAGGCGAATCGAGCCGGCTTGAGGTCGGTAGAGGCCGCTGATGCAGTTGAGAAGGCTCGTCTTGCCGGCGCCGTTGGGCCCGATGATGGCGTGAACCTCGCCCTGCAGCACCTCAAGACCGACCCTTCGGATGGCTTGGACGCCGCCGAAGCGCAGCTCGACGCCCTCCACCTCGAGCTGCACCTGACCTGGCGAAAGACGCGATCCGTTGAGATCGAACCTGTAGGCCCTCCCCATCGGGGGAGTATCTATTGCACTTGCTCGGGCTCCGTAGGGCCGAATGTCCCTTAGGGGCCAAATGGACCAATCAGATGGCCCGATCGACCCGATTCAGCGGCCCTCTAGCCATCGGCCGCGGGCGACGACAACGGTTGGTTCCAGCCCCCGATCAGGTGGAAGTGAAGGTGGAACACCGTTTGCCCCGCCGCGGCTCCCACGTTCGTCACCAGCTTCCACCCGTTGTCCAGTCCCTCCTCGGAGGCGACGCGTCCCGCCACTCCGAAGAGCTCGGCGAGCAGGTCACCGTGCTCGGCCGTCACCTCGGCGGCGGAGTCGGCGACGTGGCTCTTGGGTATCAGCAGGACGTGCGTCGGGGCCACGGGATCGATGTCGCGAAACGCCAGGATGTTCTCCGTCTCGGCCACCTTGTCCGCAGGGATCGAGGAGTCGACGATCTTGCAGAAGATGCAGTCCGGCAAAGCACGCTTCTCGCTTCGGGGTGGGTGACAATACCGAACCCTGCGTGGGATCAGCGACGCAAGTGACGCCGCCCGAGTCCACCGGAATCAGGACATCTCAATCCCGATGCCGTCTCGATCGGCGGCATGCAGCGCCGCGGTGGCCGCGGCCACGTCCTGGCTGGCGATGCCCACCGATTTGAAGAAGGTGATCTCATCGGGACCGGAGCGGCCACGGTGCCTGCCGGCGAGGAGATCGCCCATCGTCCCGTCGGGATCTCGACCCGCCTGGAGCAGGTCGCCCGCCTCGGCGGCCGCAGCAGCGACGTCGTCCACGATCGTCATCGCTTCTACGACGACCTCGGGCGGGATCTCGCACATCTCGGGGGTGAACGCCCCCACGGCGTTTATGTGGGTCCCGGGGCGGACGGCACCGGCGGAGAACAGCGGCGCACTGGCGGGAGTAGCCGTGGTCACCACGTCGGCGGCCTCGACGGCGGAGTCGGCCTCGGCGACGGCGCTGCCGCCTACGCGATCAGCGAGGTCCTGAGCGTGGCCAATCTGACGGCTCCAAATGAGGATGTCGTCAATCGGGCGCACCTCCCTGACGGCCATGACCTGGTCGTAGGCCACGGCGCCGGCTCCGAGCATCGCCATCGTGCGGGAGTCGGGTCGCGCCAGGAGACGCGTCGCCAGGCCGGCACCTGCGGCGGTGCGGATCGCCGTCAGCGTGGGTCCGTCCACGAGGCCGCGACAGGCCCCCTCCTCGTCGAAGACGGCGACGATCCCGAAGGGCTTGCCGGGAACGACCGACACCACCTTCACGCCCGTCTGGCCTCCCACCCGGCCCGACATGAACAGCGACGGGCCGAGGAGGGTCCGCACCGGCACCTCGATGTCGTCGCCGAACGCCTTCTCCATAGTGGTGATGGCGGCGCTCATGGTGAGCGCCTCTCTCGTGGCGTCGGCATCGAGGTACCGCATCGCCTGCAAGCTACCGATCGGCGACAATGCAGATCGTGACCGCTGAGGAGATGCTCGCCGAGGCCCGACAAGAGATCGAGCGGGCGACACCGGAGGAGACCGCGGCCGCGCAGGCGGAAGGGGCCATCGTCATCGACCTGCGCTGCCATTCAGAGCGGGTCGGCGGTGTGATTCCGGGGAGCATCCGGATCGCCCGCTCAGTGCTCGAGTGGCGCTGCGACCCCGCCTCGGAGTGGAAGGACGCCCGAGTCGCCCGCCCCGCGGAGCGGGTCCTCCTGGTGTGCCAGGACGGCTATTCCTCGAGCCTGGCGGCACAATCGCTGCGTCGCCTCGGTTTTGCCCGCGTCGGCGACCTGATCGGCGGCATGCAGGCCTGGGAGGCCGCCGGACTGCCCGTCGAGCCGCCTGGATCAGAGTGATGTCGGGACGGTGACCCCGGCGGTGAGCGACCTCCCCGCACGCCTGGAGACGGCTCGGCGCGCCGTGCGCGCCGCGGCCGCCGTGTGCCTCGAGGCGAGCGACGCCGCCGTCATGCGCAAGCCCGGGTCGGAGCCGGTGACGCTGGCCGACTTCGCTTCGCAAGCGGTGCTGCTCCGCGAGATCGGCGCCGATTTCCCCGACGATCGAATTCTCGCCGAGGAGAGCGGAGGCCAGTTGGCGTCGCTGGGCGGGGTCGAGGGCCTCGCCGGCGTGGCGGTGCTGGCGGGAGCTTCCGGTGCACAGCAGCTGCTGGGGTGGCTCGATCACACGGGTGATCCCGACTCCGATTCATATTGGGCAATTGATCCCATCGACGGCACCAAGGGGTTCATCCGGGGAGATCAGTTCGCGGTGGCGGTGGGATTCGTGACGGAGGAAGGGTCGGCTGCCGGGGTGCTGGGATGCCCTCGGCTCACCCACGACGGCGAGCGGGGCGTCCTCGTGTGGGGCGGGCCCGGAATCGGCGCTTTCGTCGAGCCGATCGGGGGAGGCGCGGAGAAGCCGATCCGCGTTTCGTCGGTCTCCGACCCGGAAGCAACTCGTGTCCTCGGAAGCCACGAGCCGGCGCACGGCGATCCGCGCCTCGTGCGGCGGGTCATCGACGACTTGGGGCTCGGCGGCGGGTGGGTGCGGATGGACAGTCAGGCGAAGTACGCCGCGCTGGCCCTGGGCACCGCCGAGGTATACCTGAGACCTCGCAGCCGACAGCACTATCGGGAACGTGTCTGGGACCACGCGGCCGGCGCGGCAGTCGTCCAGGGGGCCGGTGGCATCGTGTCCGACTCCGCCGGTGTGGCGCTCGACTTCGGCAAGGGAACGCGGCTCGAAGACAACCGGGGCGTGCTGGCCAGCAACGGGGCATTGCATGACGCCGTGGTGGAGGCGATCCGAGGCCTCGCTGACTAGGTTCCAGTCAACCTGAACCGGCTTCTGGTGCATCGAGGGGGAAATGGCACACAGGAGATCGCTGTATTCGGACCGCGGCGAGGCCGGGAACATCATTGCCATGCTCCTCGGCGGAGCCGCCGCGGGCGGCCTTCTTCTCGGTGCTCTGCTCGGCCTCTTCGGTGGCCTAGACCTGGTCGGCGAGCCGGCCCGAGTCGCCTCCGCTGCCACCGCCTCCTACTACGACTGCCCCGACGGTGACCCGCTGGGCACGGTGACCCGCGGCGACCGCGTCTTCATCACCGCCCGCGACGAGTCCGGAGCCTGGGTCCAGGTGCGGTCTCCGCGGGCCGTCAGCGCACGGGCCTGGATGCGGTCCATACATGTGCTGCCCGACTCCGCAATAGATGACTTCCCGGTGCTGTCGTGCGCCGTCCCGGTGACGGCGGTAGTAGCTCTGCCCACGACGACGGTCGCGGAGACGACCACCACGACGGAGGCACCCGAAGAGACCACCACGACATCCACTTCATCGACAACTACTACGTCGACAACCACGACGACCACGACTGTGGCTTTGCCCAGCGTTGGGGGGGTCTCCGCCAACCCGGCCCCGATCTGGGAGACGTACTTCGTCAACTTCGGTCAACTCACCTGCAACCTCAATCCCGGGCAGCCGTCGCAGTCCACGGTGTCGGCCTCGGTCTCGGCCGCGGCCGGCGTGCAGTCGGTGACCATGTCGTGGCAGGTCGACGGCGTGTCGGGCTCCACGGCCATGAGCCAGTCGGGTGGTCAATGGCAGGCAACCCTGGGGCCTTTCGACGCCGAGAACCCCAATGTCGTGCCGCAAAACGGCTCCCTGCCCATATCCGTGACCGTGACCGTCATTGATGGCCTGGGACGAAGTACCTCGGGGCAGACCACGGTGACCCTGAACGACTGCACGTTCGGATGAACCGCAACCTCATCCTCGGCTTCCTCGGCGGCGTGGTGTTCGTCCTCAGCGTGATCGCCGGCGCCCTTGCCGCCGACGCCTTCCGCGACAACGGTGGCGGCGAGCCACAGATCCCAACCGCCTCGGGTGACCGGGTGCCTCTGCTCCCTGCGGAAGACGTGACCGGGTTCGATGGGGAGCCCGTCTCCGCTGCGGAAGCCGGGTACACGCCTACCGAGGTGGCCGGGGAGTTCTCACTGCTCGACGAGGCACCGTCTGCCGCCGAGTCTGTCGCCGGCGGGTCGGCGGCGGACCCCAGCGGAGGCGACACCGGCGGCGGGGGTTCACCGGATGGAGAGGACGGTTTTGCGGCGACTCCCGGCGCGGGTGAGCCTGCGCCGGGAGAGGACAGAGGCACGCCGTGGGAGGTGGAGGACCTGGGGTTCTCCATCGTCGACCTTCTCTTCGGCGATTCCGGCTTCCCCCTTCTCCGCTTCCTGGACTTCTGCGCGGACAACCCGGACCACCCCGGCTGTCCGCCGGGAACGGGCGGCACCGTGCTGGCGCCGTTCGGCGACCACCTCGCAGTAGGCGAGTTCCGTCTGGGAGACACGGAGTACGAGCCCCGCAGCGCCTGGTGGACGTGTGCCCCGCCGGCCCGTCTCCGCTCCAACGAATACTTCATCCTGGTCCGCGCTTCCCATCCGGCGCGCATCGAGATCGACTACTACCCCAGCGACGATCGGGCCGCCACCCAGTCCACCGTCGTCGATCTCACCGACCCCGCCGGCCCGGTCTTCACCGACTTCGTCGCTCAGGTGGCCGAGACCGGACATGGGCCGGGCACCGGAGTGCATCACTGCTTCGTGCTGGAGGCGGAGCGCCGCGCCCTGGCCTACACGATCGAGGCTCGGGCAACCAGCTTCACGGGTGAGACCGCCGCAGAGACATACACCTTCTGGACCAGAGAGCAGCGCAGCAGGCCACCGGTCCAGCTAGCCCCTCTCAGCGACTACGAGGCGACGCTCGTCGTGCCGGTCAAGTCGGAGCCGCGCCAGAACTCGATCATCCGCCTCATTCCCAGCGGCGAAGGCCTGGAGTGCTCCGACATCGAGGACTCGGCGTTGGGAGTCCCCGGTAGCACGCGTAGACCGGTCGTTCCCCGAGAGCCGGGGGCGCCGTGGAGCGGTTGGCACAGCGGGGAACCCATCGGCGACGACATCATCAACGCTCCCGCCTGGCGCTACGACCCGGCGTACGACACGTATCAGTATTGGGCCTTGAGCCTCAAGGAAGGCGAGGGCTACCAGGCCTGCGTCTGGTGGGTGCAGTCGCCGACCCGCTCGTTCGACCCGGTGACCGCGGGCATCGTCGAGAGAGAGACGCGCTACATCAGCACCCCGGAACGGCTCCGCACCCGGATCATGGTCAGGGGGGTCGAAGCACCGTCGTCACGAGAAGTCCGTGCCGGCGCATTCACAATCTTTGGGCGATCACACTGCCCCGAAACCGAGTTACCCCTGCGCTCGATCGAGCCGGGGACGCGCGTCGGGTACAACGCTCCTATCTGCAACTACTTCGGGTATCGGCAGCCGGAGCTGACCGAACTGACGGCTCGCTTCGCCGACGGAACCACTCAGGACTTCGTGGTGGCGACGCCGAATGTCGGTGAGCCCCGGACTGAGCGTGTGCGCCTCCATCTGTCTCAAACCCGAGCCTCAGGCCTATGCGGGGGCTCATTCGGCGACTGTGATCCACCGACGTCGACCGTGCCGGTGGCGGTCGTGTCCCTCGATGTCGTCTTCGAGGAGGGTGGCCGTCTCAGGAGCCCGGGATGGAGGTTCGGCGAGCCTTTCCGCTTCGACGCACCGGTGCGAGAGCCCGAGGAGCTCCCGGAGCGGATCCGGATCGACACCTTCTCCTCCACCATCGAAGCGAATGGACGCAACGCCATCGCCATCACCGCCAACTTCGACCGTCCGGTCACCCTGCGGGCATCGGTCGACGGCGACATCGCCGAGCAGTGCTTCACCGGCGAGGCCCCCACAGTCACGAAGCCTGATCCCCTCGCATCGCAATCCCTCGTCATGGGCGGGTTGTGCGCCAACACGTGGTACGCCTTCCAGTTGGACGCAACCGACGAGGCCGGCACCACGACGACGTTCGCCTTCCATGCCGAGCCCGGTGAGATCAACTGGCCGGGGATCGCGCGCACCGACGGCTACGAGGTCTCCTATCAGATCACGTACGGAGACAACTTCGGGTTCGAGGCGCGAGGCCGGCCGTTCAATGTCACGGTCGGCGATCGTGAGACGAGCCTGGTCAGCCCATCGCAATGTCTTGATGGCGAGGTTCCGCCATTCCAGGTCCAGACCTGGGGTGACACGATCGAAGTCGAGATCTTCATCAGCGTGGCCCAGGCCAGAAGACGCGATGGCTTCTGCACCGTCCGATCCGGACAACCGAGGTGGCAAGGCAGCGTGGCGACATCGTTCACTATCGAGGAGTTTCGAATGGGTCCGATCGAGATCCTCGTGCCTCTGGAGCCGATTGACGGCGGAGCAACCTCCGTATTCCTGGTGCGTGTGAGAGTCCAGGGCTCGGTCACCGGCTGAATCCTGTCCGGCGGGCCGGGACTCGAGTCAGACGGCGAACTCGGCGAGCCCGGCCACGTATCGCTCCGGTACCCGTGCCTTGAGGTGGGTCCCTTCCGCCTCGTGCGACTCGGAGACGATCTCGGCGACATCGTGAAGGTGAGCGACGAGGTCGCCCCGATCAAAGGGGATCAGCAGCTCCAGGTCCGATGATGCGGGTGTGACCGCCTCTTCGATTCGGCTCAGGAGCTCGTCGAGACCCTCGCCGGTCTCCGCGGAGGCGACGACGGCGTCGGGATGCATGTTGGCGAGCCGTCTGGTCGCCTCGGGGGTGGCGATGTCGCTCTTGTTGATCACCAGCAGCTCGGGCACTTCGTGGGCCTCTATCGATTGCAGGGTGTCGCGCACCGCGGCGATCTGGCGCTCCGGCTGATCCACCGAAGCGTCCACGACGTGGACGAGGAGATTGGTGTCGACGGTCTCCTCCAGAGTCGAGCGAAAGGCCTCGACGAGCTGGTGGGGGAGATCGCGTACGAACCCGACGGTGTCCGAGAGCAGCGCCTCGCGCCCGGCGGGCAACGTCACGCGGCGCACGGTCGCGTCCAGCGTGGAGAAGAGGCGGTCCTCGACCAGGACGTCGGACCCGGTGAGGGCGTTGAGCAGACTCGACTTGCCGGCGTTGGTGTAGCCGACCAGGGCCGCGGTGGGTGCCTCGGCGCGCTTGCGAGCCTTGCGCTGCGTCTCTCGGACTGTGACCAGATCCTCCATTTCGCGCTCCAGCTGCGAGATGCGGCTGAGGACACGACGCCGGTCGGTCTCGAGCTTGGTCTCGCCCGGGCCCCGGGTGCCGATGCCGCCTCCCAGGCGGCTCAACTCCGTGCCCCGGCCGCGCAGACGGGGGAGTCGGTAGCGCAGCAGGGCCAATTCCACCTGAGCCCGGCCGGCGCGGCTCGTGGCATGAAGGGCGAAGATGTCGAGTATCAGCGCCACCCGGTCGACGACGTCCACCTCGAAGATCTGCTGCAGGTTGCGCTGCTGCACCGGGCTCAATTCGCCGTCGACGACGAGGAGGTCGATGTCCAGGGCCTTGCCCAATCCGGCCAGTTCCGCCGCCTTGCCTTTCCCCAAATAGGTGGCCGGGTCGGGGTGTGGCCGGCGCTGCACAACGGCGTCGACGACGTCCGAACCGGCCGTGTCGATCAACAACTCCATCTCGGCCAGGGAATCATCGACGTCGGCGGTGGGCACGCGATCGCCAACGACGGCGACGAGCAACGCTTTCTGCCGCCCGACGTCGACGTCGGTGACGGTGGCCGTGAGGCGTTGTCGGTCGCGCCCGACGTGTCGAGAACTCATAGGAGAGAAGTTAGTGATTAGGCATTAGGTACTAGGAAGCTCTTCCTAACTCCTAACTCCTAATGCCTAACTCCTAGTGACCCACCGCCTCGCCCGTCTGCACGTCCCACAGCGCCCTATAGATCCCGCCGGTGATATCGACGAGATCCTCATGCCGGCCCTGCTCGGCGATCTTGCCGCCGTCGAGGACGTAGATCAGATCAGCGTGGCGAATCGTGGACAGGCGGTGGGCGATGACGAGGGTCGTTCGGTCCCGGGAAAGGCGCTCTAGGGACCGCTGGATGGCGGCTTCGGTCTCGTTGTCCACCGACGAGGTCGCCTCGTCGAGCACCAGGATGGGTGGGTCGACGAGCACGGCCCGGGCGATCGAGACGCGCTGTCGTTGCCCCCCGGACAGCTTCTGGCCGCGCTCGCCGACGATCGTCTCGTACCCCTCGGGGAGGCCCATGATGAACTCGTTGGCCTCGGCGATCTCGGCCGCGCGCCGCACCTCGTCGCGGCCGGCGTCGGGCCTGCCGTAGGCGATGTTCTCGGCGACGGTCCCGTGGAACAAGAAGACGTCCTGAGAGACCAGGCCCACGGCGCGCCGGAGGTCGCGCAAGTGCAGCTCGCGGATGTCTACGCCGTCGAGCCGAATCGTCCCGGTGTCGACGTCGTAGAACCGCAGCAGCAGCTTGATGAGGGTCGTCTTGCCCGATCCGGTGGCGCCGACGAATGCCGTCGTCCTCCCCGCCTCCATATCCACCGATACGCCTTGGAGGACCGGGAAGCCGCGGCGATAGGAGAATGCCACGTTCTCGAACGCGACGGCGCCGGCTACTTCGCTTCGGTTCAGCGTGCGATCACCGTCGCGGATGGTGGCGGTGGTGTCGAGGACGTCCAGGATCCTGTTGGTGGACGCCATGGCCCGCTGGTAGAGGTCGAAGGTCTCGCCGAGCCTGGTCAGCGGCCACAGCAGGCGCTGGGTGAGGAACACCATGACGCTGTACGCACCGACTGCCAGCCCGCCGTCTATCGCTCTAAAGGCGCCCCAGACGAGCGTGGCGGTGAAGCCGACGAGGATCACTATCCGAATCAATGGGGAGAAGGCGCTGGACAGGGCGATGGCGCGCCGGTTCGCCTGTCGGTAGGCATCACTCTCGGTGGTGATCCGTGCAACCTCTTGATCCTCGGTGGTGAACGACTTGATCGTGGCGATGCCGCCCAGGTTGTTGGAGAGCTCGGCGTTGACCATGGCCGCCTGCTCGCGTACGTCGGCGTAGCGGGGCTCGAGGCGGCGTTGGAACAGGAACGATCCCCACAGGATCATCGGGATGGGCAGGAAGGCCAGCCAGGCGATACCCGGGGCCAAATAGAAGAAGATTGCCCCGATCGACACGACGGTGGTCAGGACCTGCAGGATTTCGTTGGCTCCGTTGTCGAGGAACCGCTCCAGCTGGTTGACGTCGTCGTTGAGGACGGCCATCAGATCGCCGGTGCTGCGGTCCTCGAAGTACTGCATCTCCAGGTGCTGCATGTGGGAGTACGCGTCGATGCGCAGATCGTGCTGGATCGCCTGAGCCAGATTGCGCCACTCGATGCGGTGCAGGTACTCGAAGAGCGATTCGAGCGCCCAGATGGCAAAGGTCAGAATCGCCAGCACCACGACCTGGGTGCGCGGCTCCTCAAACCCGAAAGAGGCCAGCACGGAGCCCTCCTGGCGAACGACGATGTCGACGGCGGCGCCGATGAGGATGGGTGGGGCGATGTCGAGCACCTTGTTGAGCACTGACCAAGTCGTCGCGCGAACGATGCGGGCGCGATGGCCGGTGGCGTAGCGCCACAGCCGACGCAGCGGGGCAGTCTTCCTGTTCATGTGGGCGGCCACGGTAGGACAGTCCCGTTGCCCGTTGCCCGTTGTTCGTTTCTCCCCCCGGAGGGGGGAGTACCCCGAAGGGGGGAGGGGGCGCTTCGAGACGTGGTGCGCGAGCACCGTCGAGTCTCCAGTCCCCAGTAGGACGCAGACTGGAAGCTGGCGACTGGTTGGCGGAGGCGTAAGGAATCGAACCCTGCGGATAGGTGATACCCGCCACCGGTTTTGAAGACCGGGGAGCCCACCAGGCGCTCGGACGCCTCCGAGGGGAGGGTAGTGAGTGGTCCGGCCTTGTCCGCCGTCGAGACGGGTGCAGAGCACCGAGCCGGGTACTGTCCCGGTCGATGAGCTCGAGCCATGTCGATCTAGGCCGGGAACTTCGGGAGCGGCGGCGTAGCGCAGGCCTGACACGCACCCGCCTCGCCGACCAAACCGGTCTCGATGCCGCCGACCTGGCGCGCTGGGAACGGGGGGACGGCGCACCCAATGCCGGCCAGGTTTCGATGCTCGCTGCCGCCATCGGCGTCGATGACGAGACCCTGCAGGCTTGGCTCGGTGATGCGCTCCCGGGTTCCGAGCCCGAGACTGAGTCGATCGCTCCGACACCGCCGGCAGAGCCGCCTCCACTGCGAGTGGCCTCTGCGGCCACGCCGCGCCGCCCGGCACCGCCCGAGCAGTCCGGGTTGGTCGGCCGCCCTCGCGGCGGGCGGCTGACGGCAGTCTTTCCCGAGATGCGCCACGCCGATTACGACCCGGCCGTCCGTGTCTACTCCACCGGACCCGCCACCTTCCCCTCCGCCGGAGACGAGACGTTCTATCGGTTGCGGGTGATCCGCACTGCTGCTGTGTTGCTGGCACTAGCCATCGTGTTGTGGTGGGCGCTGGGCTCGTTGGGTGAAGGCTGGAGTGACCTGCTCGATCTCTTCCGCGACCCGGCCGATCTCCCTCCGGTCACTGGTGCCTGAACTGCAACCGCACGGCACCGTCGACGTCGTCCTTGGCCCCGTCGCCGGGTCCGGGTTCGTGGCCGCCCTGGAGGCGGTCGACGGCGTGGGCGAGGTGGTCTCCGCCGAGGTTGAAGAAGTCGGAGAAGCCCTCAACCGAGCCGAGGTGCTCGTTTCGTTTCGGTGGTCGGACGAGTGGATCGTCCCCGGTCTGCGCTGGATCCAATCCGTCTCCGCGGGAACCGACCAGTTTCCCATCGCTGCCTTGACCGAAGCCGGAGTGGTGCTGACGTCGGCGGTCGGCATCCACGACGTCCAGGTGTCGGAGCACGCCTTCGGCCTTCTTCTCGGGATGACGCGAGGTATCGGCGAATCGGCGCGCAATCAGATCGAGAAGGTGTGGGAGTGGCCCCCTGTGGTCGACCTCTCTGGGATGACCATGGGGGTTCTGGGCCTGGGGGTCATCGGCGAGGCGGTCGCGCGCCGGGCCAAGGCGTTCGAGATGCTCGTGGTGGGTACCAAGCGGTCCCCCGAGGGGTACTCGGGTGCCGCCGATGAGGTGTTTGGGCCGGAAAGGACCAGGGAGGTATTTGCCCGCTCCGATGTGGTCGTCGTCACGCTTCCCGGAAACGAAGAGACGGCGGGTTTGGTGGGGGAGGAGGAGCTGGCCGCTCTCGAGGGCGGGTTCTTCATCAACGTCGGCCGCGGCGTCGTCGTCGACGAGGAAGCCCTGGTGGCGGCATTGCAGAAGGGCCGGCTGCGCGGTGCGGGCCTCGACGTGTTCGCCGACGAGCCGTTGCCGAAGGACTCACCCCTGTGGACGCTGCCGGGCGTCCTGGTCACGCCCCACCTCGCCGGCGCGTCGCCGCGTTACGCGGAACGGCTCGCCGCACTGTTCGCCCGCAACCTGGCGGCGTTCCTCGGTGAGGCGGAGTGGGTCAACCGGGTGGTGTGAGCGCCGCGGCCAATGATTTCCGCCGCCGGGTCGGCTCTGAGTAGCATCGCTCCGTCCGGAGGAGTCAGGAGATCTCAGCTCGTGGTGTGCCAACGCGGGGTTGCCGCGTGACCGATCGCGCTCGGCGCCGCGGGCGCATCCTTCTGGTCCTGAGTGCCTTCGCCGCCGTGCTCGTTCTCTCGGCATGCGCCGGTCCAGACAGGCTAGGCCTGGATACGGTGGTCGACACCGACCTGCCGCAGAACTCCCTCGACCCGGCCGGGCCAGAGGCCCGCACGATCGACAACCTTTGGTGGCTCGTGTTCTGGATCGCCACGGCGATCTTCGTTGTCGTCGAGGCCGCCCTGCTCTACGCGGTCGTGCGCTTTCGCAAGCGGGACGGTGCAGAGCAGGCTGTCAAGCAGGTGCACGGCAATACTCGGCTCGAGATCGTGTGGACGATCGTTCCCGCAGTTCTCCTCGCCGCACTCGCCGTCCCGACCGTCGCCACGTTGCTCGACCTGCGCCAGGAGCCGACGCCCGCCGAGAACGCACTGCAGATCGAGGTGATCGGACATCAATGGTGGTGGGAGTTCCGTTATCCGGACTACGGCTTCAGCACCGCAAACGAGATGCACATCCCCGCGGGACGGCCCGTCTACCTGACGATGACCTCGAACGACGTGATTCACTCCTTCTGGGTTCCACGTCTGGGTGGAAAGAGGGATCTGGTTCCGGGCCGGGAGACCAACCTGACGCTCGAGGCCGATGAGCCCGGCGTGTACCTGGGCCAGTGTGCCGAGTTCTGTGGGGTGGCCCATGCCGATATGCGGCAGCGAGTCTTCGCCCAGACGGAAGAGGAATTCGAGGCCTGGGCTCTCGCCCAAGCCGAGCCGGCGGTGCTCCCCGAGTCCGGGGCGGCGCTGGCGGGGTGGGAGACGTTCGAGCTGGTGTGCGCTTCCTGCCATGCCATCGCCGGCACCTCGGCCTCCGCCGAGTTCGCCCCGGATCTCACGCACTTCGCCTCCCGCACATCTTTCGGAGGAGCGACGTTTGCCAATACGGCGGACCACTTGCGCGACTGGCTGGCGAACCCCTCGGCCCTGAAACCGATGCGCCCGGAGCGCAACGACCTGGCCGCCGGACGAGTGCTCGGCATGCCCGACCTGGGACTCTCCGATGCCGATATCGATGAGTTGATCGCCTTCCTGGAGACGCTGGAATGAACGAGAAGGCCGCGCCGGCATGGCGACACTGACCGCTCCGCCCGCCGCAGCGAGTGAGGCCCCCGCCCGGGGTGGGGTGTGGGGCTGGATGACGACGACCGATCACAAGAAGATCGGCATCCTGTATGGCGTCTCGGCGATGCTGTTCTTCATCGTGGGCGGAGTCGAGGCGCTCCTTATTCGGGTGCAGCTCGCCACTCCGAACGGCGAGTTCCTCTCGGCCGACGCTTACAACCAGATGTTCACGATGCACGCCACGACGATGGTGTTCCTCGTGGTGATGCCCGCCGCGGCGGCCTTCACCAACTACTTCCTGCCGATCCTCATCGGAGCCCGCGACGTCGCCTTTCCCCGGCTCAACTCCCTCTCCTACTGGGTGTTCTTCTTCGGCGGCCTCTTCCTCACCGTGTCGTTCTTCCTGGGCGGGGCGCCCGACGGCGGTTGGTTCGGGTACGCCCCCCTCTCGACGCAACTAGACGAGGTCGTGCGCATGGACTATTGGGCGCTCGGTCTGCAGTTCGTCGGACTGGCGTCTCTGCTGGCGTCGGTCAACTTCATCACCACGGTGTTCACGATGCGCGCTCCCGGCATGACGCTGATGCGGATGCCGGTGTTCGCCTGGATGGCACTCGTCGTCAACTTCCTCCTGTTGTTCTCATTGCCGATCATCACCGTGGGCCTGTTCCAGGTCTTCTTCGATCGCAACCTGGGCACGTTGTTCTTCGAGGCGGCAGGTGGTGGAGATCCCATCCTGTGGCAGCACATGTTCTGGCTGTTCGGCCATCCAGAGGTCTACGTCCTGATTCTGCCGGCGATGGGAATCGTGTCCGAGGTGCTGCCCGTCTTCTCCCGGAAGCCGCTGTTCGGGCGGTCCTTCGTGATCTTCTCCGGCATCGCCATCGGGTTCATGGGGTTCGGGGTGTGGGCGCACCACATGTTCACCGCCGGCCTCGGCCCGGTCGCCGAGGCTGCCTTTGCGCTGACGACGATGTTCATCGCGGTGCCGACCGGCGTGAAGATATTCAACTGGCTGGGGACGGTGTGGGGCGGGGCCATCCGCTTCACCACACCGATGCTGTTCTCCCTGGGCTTCATCGCGATGTTCGTCATCGGCGGCCTGTCCGGGGTCACCCACTCGATCGCCCCGGCCGACTGGCAGCAGCACGACACGTACTACGTGGTGGCCCACTTCCACTACGTCCTGTTTGGGGGCGCAGTGCTCGGCCTCTTCTCCGGCCTCTACTACTGGTGGCCCAAGGTCACCGGGAAGCTCCTGCATGAGGGATGGGGCAAGGTGCACTTCTGGCTGACGCTGATCGGATTCAACCTGACCTTCGCCCCGATGCACATCCTCGGGCTCAACGGGATGCCGCGTCGGACCTATCGCTACCCGGAGGGTCTCGGCTTCGAGTTCTGGAACTTCATCGCCACGCTCGGCTCACTCCTCCTCGCCGTGTCGGTGTTGTTCCTGTTCTGGAACATCTATCGCACGGCGCGTCACGGGGAGCGGGCCGGCCCGGACCCCTGGGACGGGCGGACCCTGGAATGGAGCGTCTCGTCGCCGCCGCCGGAGCACAACTTCGACCGCATCCCGGTCGTCGAGCACGAGGACGACTTCTGGCACCGCAAATATGCGACTACGGCCGACGGAGCGGCGGTGGCCATCGACCCCCCGCCTGATCTCGAAGTGGAGCCCGAAGCGGACATCCACCTGCCTTCACCGTCGTTCTACCCGGTCCTGGCCTCCTTCGGGATGTTCGTGGCGCTCATGGGAGTCGTCTACGTGCCTTGGGGCTTCGTTGCCGTGGGCGCCGGTGCCGTGATCACCACCTGGGGCCTCTTCGGCTGGTCGATGGAGCCCATCACCAAGGAGGAACACTGAAGTGACGGCCGAGACGCTCCCTGCCGAGCCCACCGGCGAGCACGACGTGCACCACATGCGNNACATGCGCAAGGTCGCCATGTGGGTCTTCCTCGGGTCGGAGTGCCTGTTCTTCGGTTCCTTGATCACCACGTTCCTGCTGTATCGCACCAGGACCGGCGACGGCCCGGGGGCGGAGATCTTCGACATACCCTTCACGTCTGCTTCGTCGTTCATCCTGCTCATGAGCTCTCTGACCATGGTGCTGGCTCATCACGCCACCACCCGGCGCGACTGGCGACAGATGAGGATCTGGCTGATTGCCACCGCCATGCTCGGCATGGTCTTCCTTTCGGGCCAAGTGTTCGAGTTCACCGAGTTCGTTCACGAAGGCCTCACCGTTCGGTCCAGCCCGTTCGGCTCGTCGTTCTTCGTGCTGACCGGCTTCCACGGCGCCCACGTTGCCGTCGGCGTCCTGATGCTGTTGGCGACGGCCCTGATGTCGTATACCGGTCGTTTGCGCGAAGGGCAGGGAATGAACGTCGAGATCGTCGGCCTCTACTGGCACTTCGTCGACATCGTCTGGATCGTGATCTTCACCGTCGTCTACTTGCTGCAGGTGTGATCGATGAGCGCCGAGAATCATCCGACACCACGGGACTACTGGCTGATCGCGCTGATCCTGGCCGTGATCACCGCAGCCGAGGTCGCCGTCACTTACATCGAAGCCCTGGATGCCGTTGTCGCCCCTCTGCTGATCGCCATGTCCGCGGCGAAGTTCACGATCGTCGTGGGCTACTTCATGCACCTGCGTTACGAGCAAGCTCTCTTCCGCAACCTCTTCCTCATTGGGCTGATCGCCGCCCCCATCCTCTTCGGGGCCGTACTCTTCACCTTTGGAGTACTGATCGGATGACGACATGAACGCCGGCCCGGGAGAGGTGGGGCTCGAGGCGTTTCCTTTCCACTTCCACGGAGAGATCCTCGGCGTCGCCGCGGTAGCCGTGATCGGCTACATCTACGGAGTCCGGGTGCTGGGTCGGCGTCACGTCGCCGACGGGACCGCCGCCGTCACCCGGCGCCAGGTGGCGTGGTTCGCTACCGGGATCGCGCTGTTCCTTCTGGTCGAGGCCTGGCCCGTTCACGACATCGCAGAGAAGAGCCTGTTCTCCTTCCACATGGCCGAGCACATGGTGCTGGCGCTGTTGGTGCCTCCGGCGATCCTCAAGGGGGTGCCCGCTTGGTTGCTGCGTCTCCTGCTGCGTCCGGTGCTGCCGGCGCTGCGGGTCATGACGCGACCGCTCCCGGCCATCATCTTCTTCAACGGGGTGCTCGCTCTGATCCATGTTCCCCGCGTGATCGAGGCGATGGTCACCAGCGCTCCGGTCCACTTCACCTTCCATCTGCTGCTGGTCACCTCGGCGACACTGATGTGGTGGCCCGTCATCGGGCCAATCCCGGAGTTGGGCAAGCTGCGTCCCGAGTTGGCGATGGGATATCTGTTCCTCCAATCGCTGGTGCCCACAGTCCCGGCGTCGTTTCTCACCTTCGCCGACGGCGTCGTGTACAAGGTCTACGAGAACACTCCCCGGCTTTGGGGGTTCGATGTGGGCACCGACCAGACGGTCGCCGGCTTGATCATGAAACTCGGCGGAGGGATTGTGTTGTGGACGGCCATCGCCGTGATCTTCTTCCGCTGGGCCGCCGCCGAGGAGAGGGCGGGGAGGGCGCACACCGGGGCGAGCAGGGTGAGGAGTTAGTCCCTTCTTCTGGGCGGCATCGCCGCGATCGCCGCCGCCCCGAAGAGGATGATCGCGGCCGCTCCGCTGAAGATGACCAAACCCGCTGATCCCTCGGATTCGAGAAGGACCCTGCTCAGCACGAAGACAATGCCGAGTCCGGCGAGTATGGCGAGAGTCGGCAGCCCCATCGCAGCCATGGCGTCACGGGCGAAGGCCACCGGGTTGGATGGCCAGGCGGCTCCGTGGAACCCCAACACCGCAGGCCGCCCCACCCGTTCGACGGTGCCTCCGATGACCATCCCGGTCGTCGCTCCCGTGATCAGCGCCACCATCGCCGCCCGAAACACAGACAACGACACGATTCCGTCCGTGATGGTTCCGCCCACCCCGATGGCGGTGCGGGCGGCGGCGAAGGCGACCACGGTTCCGGCGATGCCGCCGATCACCGCCAATGGGCCGGCGGCGAACCTCTCGTTATCCGGATCCGCCATAGTCCCCGCCCCGAAGCCGACCAAAGCGACGACGACGCCCCCGAGCGCGCCGGCCACCACGATCAGGGTGTTGAGCCCCGCCTGAGAGACCAAGAAGGTGGCTCGCGCCGGCTCGGCTGGAATGATGACGGACTCGAGTCCGGAACCGATCACTTGGGCGGCGG